>Ga0209542_10020800_pt1 | contig 10352 bp, 9 predicted proteins | sample RifCSPhighO2_01_FD_184028 | JGI IMG/M metagenome (GOLD analysis project Ga0209542, IMG submission 184028) | Soil microbial communities from Rifle, Colorado - Rifle CSP2_plank highO2_0.1 (SPAdes) (version 2) | ecosystem: Environmental > Terrestrial > Deep subsurface > Rock core/Sediment ...
GCACAAGATTGGGCAGAGGCTATGTATTTAGATGCCCTAGGCGAAACCCATCCTATTGAAGTCGAAGTTACGCATCCTGATGAAATCGGCGAGATATTTGACGCGGTCAGTTACTCGAAAGGCGCTTCTTTGATTCGGATGCTCGCTGAATATTTGGGCGAGCGGGATTTTCGCAACGGCTTGCGGCATTATCTGAAAAAACATCAATACGCCAATGCCACAACTGATGATTTATGGGCGGCTTTTGAGCACATTGCCAAAAAGCCGGTGCGCGTCATGGCTTGCGGCTGGACAAAGCAAGCCGGGTATCCGCTGGTTACTGTCCAAGAAAGCGGGAAGCAGTTAGTCCTTCGTCAGTCGCGCTTTTGTTCAAGCAGTGTAACGGCGGCGCGATTTAAGAATGATAAAACCCGATGGTCAATTCCTGTTGGGATTCAGAAGGTGGGGAAGAAAAGGCCCAGTTACGTTTTATTGCAAGATCGGCAGACAAGCTTTAAGCGCTCGCTTTTTGGCAGACAGTTCAAACTAAACAGCGGAGCGATTGGGATTTACCGGGTTGATTATCCAGTTACGTTGCTTCGCGCGCTGTCGCCTCTTATAGGCCAGCAAAAACTTTCGGTGCCGGATCGTTTGAGTCTTGAAAATGACGCATTCTCTCTTGCCAAGGCTGGGCGCGTGCCGACAGTTGCGGCCTTGGCGCTCGCAGAAAATTATTTGAGCGAGACCGATTATAACGTCTGGTTGGATTTAGCCGGGCATCTTGGCGCAATCGAGAACCTGATCAGCGGAGAAACTTTTGATGGTGCATATAAAAATTTCGCTCGGTCATTATTTGCGCCTCTGGCTCGTAGTATGGGCTGGAAATCACGGCGCCGCGAATCACATACGGCGACACTTTTGCGCAGTCTTGCGCTATTTCAGGCCGGGCATTATGGCGATCGCGTCATCATCGAGACGGCGCAGAAATTATTTCGCGATGTTATAATAAAAAAGAAGCATCTTGATCCGAACTTGCGCGGGGTAGTCTATAGTTTGGTTGCCAAATCGGGGGGTCTGCGAGAATATCGAATTTTACGGAGACTGTATCAACGCGCGACTTTGCATGAAGAAAAAAATCGTATTGGCAGAGCCCTCGGATTTTTCAGAGAGACAGGGCTGATAAAAGAAACGCTTCAGTTCGCGGTGTCGGATCATGTGCGCAAGCAAGATGCGGCGGGCGTTTTATCCGCCATCTGGTATAATCACAAAGGGAGGGAACTCGCTTGGTCATTTGTCAGAAAAAATTGGCTGATGATGCTCAAGCGTTACGGCCACGGCGGCCACATTTTGCCGCGTATTATAGAGCCAGCGGCGCAGTTTCAAACAATTGAAAAGGCGCGTGAGGTCGAGCGCTTTTTCAAGACGCATAAAGCCCCGGGAGCCGAGCGGACAATCCGCCAAATTTTGGAGCGGATTTACTCGAATGCGGCGTGGTTTGAAAGAGACTCGGCGCATATTGCGCAGTGGCTCGAGGTGCGTCAGAATAAGAATAAGTAAAATATCCTCTATCCGGTATGCTGGGTAGTCCTGCCTGCCGGCAGGCAGGGAAAACTCGACTGCCTAAGGCATTAGATGTTTTGCTTCACAAAACATTCGTCGAGTTTATACTACTTGGTATGAATAAAAAGAAGAAAGTCGCCCAGCGAAAACATAAGAAGACGAGCGGTAAGAAAGTCAATTTGCGCTATCGTTAAAAGTGACGCCGCGATCTTCGATCAGGGCGCGTCGCTGATAAAACGTCCTCGCATCGCGATACAACATCAAGCGTACGCAGACCTTTGTATCTATTAGTTGCTTTTGTGGACAAGCTATTTGCAGAAGCACGCTATTTGCCTATACAATGGGAGTATTAGATTTCTACAGTTTCTTGTTATTCATCATTACTAGCTTATTGTTATGACAAAAATCTCTTATCCTGTAGCAACTTTGTTTATAGTCGTTGGTTTAGCGGTTCCGATTGCGATTCTGGCAGAGGATAACACCACAGGCGGTGATAACTCGTCCGCGGTGTCTGCTGGCGCTACGACTTCCAGTATTAATCGCTCCGAAGGAGAAGGGGCGCAAGGAATAATAAAGCCAAAGCCGTTGCGGCCGCTTCCCGCTGTGCGCTCATTGCGCCAAGAGCTAGAGAAGGATAAGAGTAAAGAGAATGGCAAGGAAGATATTCGCGATGCGATGGAAGCAAAGCGTGAAGATTCTCGCGGGGAGGCATCCTCGACGGCTTCATCAACACGGCCATTTCGTCCGGCGTTTGGCCCACTACTTCGCGCTTTCAATACTTCGACTAAAGAAAAGCTGAAAGAAACTATCGGCGAGCGCCGCGCTAAAGAAATTGAACATTACGCCGGCCAGATGCTTGAAAGGATGCAGGCGGGCGTTGATCGTCTGGAAAAGATTGCCGAGCGTATTGCATCGCGTCTTGATAAACTAACTGCCGCTGGAGTTAACACGGCAAAGTGGAAATCTGATCTGGCGGCTGCTACGACCCTAATTACTGATGCTCAAACAAAACTGGACGCTACAAAAACGAATATCGAGTCAAAGATTGATGCCGATGACCCCAAGGGGTCATTCGAAAAAGTCCGAGCCGATGTGGCAAGTCTCCGTGATGCATTGAAAAATGCACATTCGGCTCTGGTAAACGTCATTGAAGAAATTAAATTCTCCGTTCGGGCTGATCGACCCGAGCGAACCGAAACGCGCTCGACGACGACCCCGCGCGATTAAGCGTTTATTATTCTTAGACCGGGTAAGCTTATTATGGAAGAGATAAATCAAACGATGATGAATGGCGTAAATTCTGCAGGTCCCGCGGCATCTCCCTCTACGGCGCATCACTCAAAATTATATCTTTGGATTGTTGTTGCTGTTGGCTTTGTGGCATTAGCCGGCCTGTGGTGGTACTATCGCCAAAGCCAAGTTGAGACCGACGCGTTATGGCAACAGATTCAAATGACCATACAGCCGTTAGAAGATCCCCAAACCGCAGCCCTAAAACAGCAGTCCTCAAGTGATAGCATAGATAGCATTGATGCGGATTTGAAGGCGGCAAATTTCAACGATATCGATAAAGAAGGGGGCGCGATAATTGAAGCGCTAAACCGGTAGGAGTTAGGTTTGTGTTAGATCAGCCCCGCTCCTGCGGGGCTGATTTGTGTCTCCAGCGAGCGATTTGTGCCAGGAAAGACTTATCCGCTTTTTGCCCCAGCTCAAATTAGACCTTTTATCCGCGATCGCGGATAAAAGGTCTAATTTACCAAGTGCGCCAGAAAGCTCCATCCTTTTAAGGGTGGGGGCGAATGGCGAAGCTTGAAATATATCGGCCAGCGACACCTTGTGCGGGGCAAAGTCGCCCAGCTGCCTGTTGGCGAGCCTCGCATTGGCGGGGTGCATCGCACTTTAGCGTGGAGACGTTTTACTGTTCTGATTCTTAAAAAATCTTTGGTGAAATTTCTTAAGAATCACGCCGACCTGCCCGTAGGCGAGGTCGGCGGTGTCGCTCGAACTTCGAGCGAGTTGTCGGTTTCCTTAGATGCAGGGATAGGGGTAGTGGCCGATCTTCTGGTCACGCCCCTGTGCTGTGATGACGGCGTTTCTCAAGGTCGTGTTCTCGGCGAACATGAGCGCCTGGTACTGGCCGTCACTGGCAAGGTACTCCGTGTGCGGACCCCATATCGGGTATCCGCCGGTGAAGTGGAAGGAAATCTCACTCTCACCGATCTTCATGGGCTGGCCAGCCGACGCGATGTGGACCACTTCACTCTTAAGGTAATCGAGATCCGCCGCTTCATAGTTCTCGCCGTACATCCGCTGCAAATGACCGTGGAGGTAGTCATCGGCGAGCTTCACTCGCAGGATAACTCGACGGGTCTGATTGTCCACGACGAGCTCGACAGGACGATGCTGGAACGTCGCATAGCGAACGATCACCTCGTCCCCGTCTCTCCACGTCTGGTACAGTTTCTCAACTTCTGTCTGTTTCACTTCAGCGGGCTGTTGCTCGATCGTAGCTGGCTTCTTCATCCAGTGGTGGACGGTGGGCGCACCGATAAAGAGCAGAGTGACGAGCAGAGTGACGAGCAGAGTGACGAGCAGAGTGACGAGCGAAGTTAGCCCGATGAAGAGCAGGATTGAATATCCCGTACCTTGGGTCTTCATGTCAAATGTCCTCCTATGGGTTTGGTTCTGTTTCGTAGCCTAGACCCCCAATAATATCTTTATAGCATATTAGAATTAGTATGTCAATAGTTAGACCTTTGCGAAGCTAGAATTGCGGATTATTCTAGAGATACTGTCTATGCAGTCGCGTTTACCTAAAAATGACGACCGGTATCAGTGGACGAATCATGTCGTCCATAAGATGCGCCATTACGGCTTATCTGAAGGACGGGTGCGGCGCGTTTTGGCCTCGCCCAAGCGGCGTGAAGAAGGTATCGCGCCGGGAACTGTTGCGGTTATGCAATCAGCTGGTTCCAAAGCGCATCCCTATGAGGTGTGGGTGATGTACCAACCAATAGAATTAAAAATTAAAAATGAAAAATTAAAAGTTTCTGAACGATTTGAAAAACGCATTGGACCTGCGGTTCGCAAAAGAATAATTACGGCGTGGCGTTACCCCGGAGTCTCTAAATCGCGCGGGCCCCTGCCGATTCCGGAAGAGATTCTTCAAGAATTGGATGATTTGGTATAGACTGGCTGGGCAATCAACTGATTAAATTGTTACATCTGATATATGAATGCAAAAATTATTGGTATTTTGGCTGCCACGGCTTTAGTCGCTCTTGTGGGGTTTTTATTTTATTTCAATAAAGGAGAAACAGTTATGCCTTCTTCCTCTGAAACAACACCGGCAGCTCCCGTACCAGTAGCGTCTCCAGCGACCTCCACGCCGGTGGCCGCAATTCATACAACAATTGAAACTAAATCTGGGAGTATAGAGCTTGAACTCTATCCTGCGGCGGCACCCAAGACCGTGGACAATTTCATTAAATTGGCGAAATCAGGATTTTACAACGGAACAAAATTTCATCGCGTTGTTCCCAAGTTTGTGATTCAAGGCGGCGACCCCTTGTCTAAAACCGACCCGCTTCGCCAAGGCTCCAGCGAGGCGAGTGACCCGCGGGTAGGGAGCGGCGGGCCGGGGTACACATTCCCCGACGAAATAAACCCACGCTCTCTTGGTCTTGGCGAGGAGGCGATTCAGGCGCTTGAGGCCCAAGGTTATCAATATGATTTTGGCCTATCTTCGCTTCCGGTTGATGTGGGAGCGCTTGCGATGGCGAACTCCGGCCCCAATACGAACGGCTCACAGTTTTTCATTGTTACGGAAAGCTCGCAGACTCATCTAAACGGCAAACACACGGTTTTCGGCAAAGTTATAAAAGGTATGGATGTCGTAAGAAAAATAAAACAGGGGGATGTCATCCAAGCTATCGCAGTCCAATAATTTAAAATGCAAAAACCAAAATTAAAAATGACAGAGCAAAATTTTAAAATTCATCGCGAAGTCATACCAAAATTTTTCATTTTTCATTTTGATTTTTAAATTTTCGTTATGTCCAAATACTATAACCCCAAACGCTCGCGGAATCTGTTTGACCCAAGGTCGGACATTCCATTTAAGTTAAGCCGTTCAAAGCTTGATCTGTTTTTGAACTGCCCGCGCTGTTTTTATCTGGATCGGCGGCGAGGAGTTGCCCAGCCTCCGGGATTTCCGTTTAGCTTGAATAGCGCGGTTGACAGATTATTGAAAAAAGAATTTGATGCGCATCGCGCGAAAGGCGTGGCGCATCCATTGATGAAAACTTACGGAGTACGCGCCATTCCTTATCCGCACGCAAAACTCGATGAATGGCGTGATGCTTTAGGCGGGGGGATCCAATATCTCGATCCGGAGACGAATTTTATTTTGCAAGGGGCGATTGACGATCTTTGGATTGACGAAAACAAAGATATCAGCATCGTTGACTATAAAGCGACTTCCAAAAGTTCTGAAGTTTCGCTGGATGCGGATTGGCAAATAGGGTACAAGCGTCAGATGGAAATATACCAGTGGTTATTTCGGCAGAATGGGTTTCCTGTGAGCAACACGGGGTATTTTGTTTACTGCAACGGCAGGGCGGATGAGGAAGCATTTGATGGCAGGTTGGAGTTCGACGTTAAGATTATTCCCTATGAAGGATCAGCCGACTGGGTGCCGGAGGCATTGCGGGCGGCTCGCGCATGCCTGTCGGCCGATATTGTGCCCGAAGCTCATCCGGATTGCGATTACTGCAGTTATCGCAGGGCGGCATCGGAGCTCGAGACCTAATTTCTTAACTCTCTATGCGGATTCGCTTTATTGGTTTTTGGGTTGTGATTGCGGCCTTGGCGCTTATTTTGGGCACGCGCCAATATGTAGCATTGCGTCCGGTTGAATTTATATTCGTCTCTCCGGCTGATGTTGGAAGCACCTCGTCCGCGGTTGTATCGCCCTCGCACACTTCTCCACCTCCCGTTACCGCAAGCACGACGCTTGCGAATAAATCTTTGCGACCCTCGACGCCAACTTTTTTCGATTCAGACAAAACAAATTTACAAAATGCCGTAAAATCTCTGTATTTGGTTTTGCCACCCGCGCCGATTTCCCTGCCAGTTGTCCCGTCAGGCGCTGTCACACAGCTTACAAGTAAGGCGGTTTACGACAAACTAGCGCCAGCTGTGATTCAGCTTTTATGTCCCTTGGGACAGAATCTTGTAGCTACGGGTAGCGGGTTTATTGTATCGGAGCATGGAGTTATCATGACCAACGCGCATGTGGTTAGGGATGCTGAAACCTGTTTTGTTCGCGCGGGGGATCCTCCGGCGACCATAGGCAAACTCGAGGTTTTATATGTTGGCGATCAAACCGATAAAATTCCCTCCACCAATGTCGCGCGCCAAGATTTCGCTTTCGGTAAAATTTCAACGCTTCTGCCGTCGTCTCCGATTACGCCGCCCTTCAAATATTTGCGACTTGACGCGGCATATATTCCTTTAGTTGAGGATAGCTTCTATACGGCATCTTACCCGACCGAGTTAGCGGGGGGCTCCTATAGCTCAACACTGATTTATACGACCGCGGTTGTTAGCGCTCTGGATCGGATTGATGAAATTGATTCGGAATGGGACGTTATGGAGTTCCCCGGTAATATCGCGACGCAATTAGGATTTTCGGGGAGTCCGCTCGTGACACCAAAAGACGCGAGTGTTGTCGCAATGGTTTTCGCCCAGGTTTCCGGCGAGGAATCGGTGCCGTTCGGCGGTCCGCCGCAAGCTTTTGAAACCAGCAGGCGTATCGGTCTTGCGTTTCTTGTCCCGTATCTCGATCGCGTGATTCATAAGACAAAAGGCAAATCGCTCGCCGAATTTATCACTGAACTTGATGCTAAATAGGGATTGCACTTTCTTATTGAACTCGCTTAGTGTGATTTGGCGTATAGCTAGGTGTATGGCTGGGTGCTTGGGCTGTGAGTAGTAATGCCTCGGGCGATAATATGTTTAGAGACGCCGAATGTGGTGGACGCATACAACGTCTTGCTGAGATTGAGTAAATTTAGTAACGTGCGAGAGTAATTCTAAGTCAAGTTTCTTCTGCCTGCCGGTAGGCGGGACAGGTGGGACTCCCCGGTATGGCGCAGTTTGGCAAGAAAACATTTTCAGTAGGGAAGCGGCGGCTGGCGGCAGTCGTTTTGCTAATTTTAGGACTTGGCTTGGGGGTTTATGACGGTGCGATTTTTTGGAATAAAAAAGCGCCGGAGCGTTTGCGCCTTCGCGGTTCTTTAGCGGCGCCGTATCATTTGGGATTGGATCTTCAAGGCGGGGCGCATTTGGTCTATCAGGCGGATTTTTCAAATATTAAAGTTGACAGCGAATCTGATGCTATGCAAGGGCTTCGCGATGTGATTGAGCGTCGCGTTAATGCATTTGGCGTCGGTGAGCCGTTGGTGCAAGTTAATCGTGTTGGCAACTATTGGCGGCTGATTGTTGAGCTCCCTGGCGAAAAAGACGTTGAAACCGCAATCAAGTATATCGGCCAGACCCCACTGTTGGAATTTCGCGAGCCGCGCGATGCTTCTACGACCCAGCAGATTTTAGACGCGCAAAAGCAGGGGCAGGATTTAGGCGAGGACCCGTATTTTTTACCGGCTGTTTTAACCGGCCGCTATTTGCAAAATGCCCAGCTTGAATTTGATCAAAATACAAATGCTCCCTATATCGGTGTTGCGTTCAACGGCGACGGCGCCAAGCTTTTTGAAGATTTAACAGCCAAGTATATTGGTCAGCCTATAGGAATTTTTCTTGACGGCCAGTTGCGCAGTGCTCCGGTTGTGCAGGACAAAATCGTGGGGGGCAAAGCGGTGATCACTGGCCAGTTCACTCTCGATCAAGCCAAGTCGATTGTGCGGGATTTAAATTCCGGTGCTTTGCCTGTTCCCATTGCTCTTGTGTCGCAACAAACAGTTGAAGCATCGCTTGGGCAAATATCACTCTTGGCATCATTGAGGGCGGGTCTCATCGGCCTTGTGGTTGTGGCACTATTTATGATTCTTTGGTACCGCCTGCCAGGCGTTCTTGCAGTCATTGCGCTTCTTGTTTACACCTCGATTGTGTTAGCGCTTTTCAAATTTATTCCGGTGACGCTGACAGTTGCGGGAATTGCTGGGTTTATTCTTTCTATAGGCATGGCAGTTGACGCAAATATTCTGATCTTTGAGCGTATGAAAGAGGAACTGCGTTCAGGCAAGCCATTGCAAGATGCAATGCAGGAGGGGTTTGCGCGCGCATGGACTTCAATTCGCGACTCCAATGTTTCTAGTTTAATTACATCTGCGATTCTTTATTGGCTGGGGACCTCGGTCGTGCGCGGATTCGCGTTTACCCTAGCACTTGGAATCGTTATCAGTATGTTTACGGCGCTCACGGTTACGCGGACGCTCTTGTTAGCCACGTTGCGCAAAAACGGTTCTAGATTTTTGTATATTTCTGGATTCGTAAATAAATCCCAAATCCTAATACCTAAATCCTAAACAAATCCTAATGTCCAAAGCACAAAATCCAAAACAATGCAACTCAAGGATAAAAACAAAATGACTTTGTTCTTGATTTCGAATTTTGAATTTAAGGATTATTTAGGATTTAGGATTTTGAAATTAGGATTTTAATGGTATGTTTCTCATCCACTATCGCCACATAACTTATATCATCTCGGGAACGCTTGTTCTTCTGTCTTTGATTGCGGTCGGTATTTGGGGCTTGAAATTGGGGGTAGATTTTACCGGCGGTTCGCTTTTGGAAATTGAATTTGCTTCTTCCAGGCCAGAGACGAGTGAGATTGGGCGTGTCATGGATGCGGATGGCGTGGCGTATACATCCATACAGCCGACGGGAGAGCGGGGGGTTTTAATCCGCACGGAATCTTTGTCGGAAAGCGCCCATCAATTCTTGCTTGCTTCATTGCGGGGCAAGCTCTCCGGCGGCGGTATAACCGAAAAACAATTCACATCCATTGGCCCCATTATTGGAAAGGAATTGGCGCGAAAGTCGGTTTACGCTATCGGTCTGGTTATCTTTCTGATTGTGCTTTACATCGCTTGGGCGTTTCGCAAAGTCTCGGAACCTGTTGCTTCTTGGAAGTATGGTATTGCGACGGTTATCGCTCTAGTGCATGACGTAGCTATCCCAATTGGATTTTTTGCCGTTTTGGGGCATTTTGCGGGTATCGAGGTTGACACACTTTTTGTTACCGCGCTTCTGACGATACTTGGTTTCTCGGTTCATGACACCATCGTGGTTTTTGATCGCATCCGCGAGAATCTGACGCGTGCTAAGGGCCGCAAAGATTTTGAGATTATTGTCGGCGAGAGCATTTCCCAGACCATGACGCGCTCGATCAACACTTCGATGACAGTGCTTCTCGTGCTTCTTGCGATTTTTATCTTCGGCGGCGCGTCAATCAAGTATTTCTCGTTAGCACTCCTTATCGGCATTTTCTTCGGTACATATTCCTCAATTTGCCTCGCAAGCCCAGTGCTTGTTACATGGCAGAAATTTAGAGAAAAAAATAAGTGACTTAGTTTCGCAGGTATCAGTGCCTTTAAGACACCTACTCTGTCAATAGAGTAGGTGTGGGGGCAAGCCCGATTCTCGTGACTTGGAATAAATGGAGCACGAACAGAAACCGAGCCTAGCTCGGTGAGGGAGAGGGGGTGTAATGGATCTTATATTGGCTACAAAATTTATCCCGTTAGAAGCCGCGATCGCGAAGGATCAAATTTGTGAGTTAGGCGGTGTTA
>Ga0209542_10020802_pt1 | contig 10351 bp, 13 predicted proteins | sample RifCSPhighO2_01_FD_184028 | JGI IMG/M metagenome (GOLD analysis project Ga0209542, IMG submission 184028) | Soil microbial communities from Rifle, Colorado - Rifle CSP2_plank highO2_0.1 (SPAdes) (version 2) | ecosystem: Environmental > Terrestrial > Deep subsurface > Rock core/Sediment ...
CCTCAAGGACATTGTGGACTTTTTCGCCCAGGCGCGCCTGGGCACCAAGGGGCTCGTGGTCATCACCCAGGGCAACAGCGACGTGTTCATCCAGGCGACGCCCGAGGGGCGTCGGGAAATGATCGAGGAGATGCTCGGTCTCCGGGAATACCAGCTTAAAAAATCGGAAGCGGAGCGGCGGCTCCGGAACACCCAGATAAATCTGGACAAGGTCCGGGCGCTCACGGAGGAGATCCTGCCGCATCTGCGTTCCTTGAAGCGCCAGACCCACCGCTGGGAGAGGCGGGAGGCGCTCGCGGAAGAACTGGCCGGACTGGAGGATCAATATTTCGGCATCGAACGGCGGGAATTGCAGCAAAAATTCTCCGAAGCGGACCGGCGCATCGCGGAGCACAAGGAGCTGCTTGCGGGCTTCGGCAAGGAGAAGGCCGAAGCGGAGGCGAATCTCAAGAAGGTCGAGTCCAGCCAGCCGGAGGAAAGGAGGGAGCTGCAGGCCATTAAGCGTGAGACCCAGGCCCTGCTCGAAAAGCGCAGCGGCCTGGAAAAGGAGCTTGGACGCCTGGAGGCGCAGCTCGAAATGGCTGCGAAGCCCGCCGCCCACGCGAACGTCCCCCGGACGGGAGTGCTCTTGGAGTTGGTCAAGAAGATCAAGACCAAGCTGGAGATCGCCCTGGACGATCCGGAGAAGCTTTCGGAAGCGGTGAATCAGATACTCGAAGACATTGAGGGCGCGCTTTCGGGCGATGAGCCTGCCGCTCCCAAAAAAGATAGTCCCTCCGGAGAGATAGAGGAGCGCTTCCGCAATATCCGCAAGGACCTGGAGGATCTGGAGAGGGAGATGGTGTCTCTGAAAGACAAGGAGCAGAACCTGGAGAAGAATCAGGAACAGTTCTATTCCGCCTTCAAGCAGGCGGTCGCCGGGCTCGAGGCCGCCAAGGACCGATTGGAGAAATGGGAGAGCGAGAATCAGAAGCTCTTGTTCGAAAAAGAGCGCCTGGATCTCCGCCGCGAGGAATGGGAAAGGCAGGTGCGTCAGGCGGAAAGATCGCCGGAGGATTTCCGGGAACCGGTCCGGGTCCCCGCGGATTTCGAACCGCTTGCCGCGGAAAAAAGGATCCTGCGCCTGCGGGGCGAGCTCGCTTCCATGGGCGAGATAGACGAGGCCCTGGTCAAAGAGGCCCGGGAGACGGAGGAGCGCTACGAGTTCCTCAAAAAGGAATCCGAGGATCTGGACAAAGCGCGCGCGGACCTGAAGCGGCTCATCTCCGACCTGAACGAGAAGATAGGAACGGAATTCGGTTCGGCCCTCGTGCGCATCAACGAAGAGTTCCATAAATTCTTCGGATTGATGTTCGGCGGAGGACAGGCGAAGCTTACCCTCGAAAAGCCGAAGCCGAAACCGGCCGCGCCGCCGCTTGAAGCGGGGGAGATGCCCGAGACCTCTCCGGTCCCGGAGGGGGACGGCGAAGGGAAAGAGGAAGAGGAAGCCGAAGAGGGCGTGGAGATCGATATCAAGCTCCCGCGCAAGCGCATAAATTCGCTCGACATGCTTTCCGGCGGGGAGCGGTCGCTGGTCGGCATCGCGGCCTTGTTCGCGCTCATTTCCGTGAGTCCGCCGCCCTTCCTGGTGCTGGATGAGGTGGACGCGGCTCTGGACGAGCGGAACGCCCGGCGCTTCGCGGAGTTGCTCAAGGAATTCGCCAAAGAGACGCAGTTCGTTCTGGTCACGCACAATCGCGCCACGATGGAGGCGGCGGACATCCTGTACGGGGTGACCATGGATGAAGAAGGCACTTCCAAGGTTCTTTCGTTGAAGCTCGGGGAAACGGTTCCGACGCATGAGAAAGGAAATTGAGGAATTGCGGCGGGACATCGTCTTCTCCGCGTCCCTCTTGGGAAAGCGGCTGACCTTCCATTCCACCTGGGGATTGTTCAGCCCCCGGCAGGTGGACTCCGGTTCGGAGCTTCTTCTTTCGCACGCGGAATTCGGCGAACGGGATACGGTGCTCGATCTCGGATGCGGCTACGGAGCGCTTGGTCTCGCCATCGCCGCCTCCCGCCCTATGGGACGGGTGCACATGGTGGACAAGGATTTTGTCGCGGTGGAATACGCGGAGAAGAACGCGCGCCTGAACGGGCTCGCGAACGCGGAGGCGTATTTGAGCAATCTCTTGAGCCGGGTGCCGGCGGACCTCCGGTTCGACGCCATAGTTTCGAACGTGCCGGCCAAGGCCGAGCGGGAATTCTACGACATCCTGCTTTCGGACGCGCATGCGGCGCTCAAGCCCGGCGGCCGCATATATATTGTGAGCATTTCCGGCCTCCGGGAGTTCTTCAAGAAGAACCTCCGGGAAACCTTCGGGAATTATGAGAAGTTGAAGCAGGGAGGGACGTACACGGTCGCATCGGCGGTGAAATGAACCGGCCCTTGCGCTAATCGCCGTTTTTCGGTATTCTCTAGAGCGTTCTAAACACATGTTGGCCATCAAACTCCAAAGGATCGGCAAAAAAGGCCAGCCCAGCTACCGGCTGGTCATCGCCGAAAAAAAGTCCAAGCTGAAATCCCCGCCGGTGGAGGATATCGGCTCGTACAACCCGCTCACCAAGAAAGTGACCTTGGACAAGGAGCGGGCCGGTTATTGGGTCAAAGTGGGCGCCCAGCCGACCCTGACCATGCATAACCTTTTGGTCCGGGAAGGCGTACTGGATGCCAAGAAGAAGCGGATACCGATGAAAAAGAAAGCAGCGGAGGCCGAGGCTCCGGCTGCGGAGGCCGCACCGGCGGCTGCCGCGGAAGCCCCTGCCACTCCGGCGGAAGGCGGCGAGAACGCTCCTGCGGAATAAAGCATCCTCGACAAGGAACGGGTCCGGGCGGTATAATCAATGGAATAAGGTGTCTCGAAAGGTCGAGAGTCCCGAACGATACGAATGAACAAGGAAGCCGATAAGGAATTCCTGGAGTTTCTGGCCAAATCCCTGGTGGACCATCCGGACGATGTCCGGGTGGAGCGCAAAGTGGATGAGATGGGCGTGCTTTTGAGCCTGAAGGTCCATCCGTTGGACATGGGACAAGTGGTCGGCCGCCAAGGCGCGACCGCCAAAGCCATCCGCGCTCTTTTGCGCATCGTAGGCATCAAGAACAACGCGCGGGTCAATTTGAAGATAGAGGAACCGGAGGGCGGCCGCATGCACCGGCCGGAAGGAGGAGACCCGGCCCCGCCCCCGGCGGAATCGTAAATCGCGAACGAACAGAACCGCCCGCCAAGGCGGTTTTGTTGTTGCCAAAACCCCGCATCCGTGTAGAATCGTTCCGGAAGGAGGCGACGTGCCGAAAGAGTTCAAGGTGGTCGTCGTCTTGGTCGCGCTCGAATGCGCGGCAGTGATGGCCCACGCCGTATGGCTTTCGCTTCGCTAGGCGGGGGCTGGTTTCTTCCGGGGCTTGCGCGGCAAGCCCCCTTTTTTTGACAGAACTGTAATAATATTTTATCTTGCGGCCGGAGGTGTCCGATGTCCCTGATGGGTCAGAAGCTTAGCCCGCGCTGGCTGCTGTCCTTCATCGGAACGGCGGTTGCCTGCGCAGGGGTGGGTACATTGTATCTAGGTTCGAACCTCGCTCTCATATTCGCCGGCATCATGTTCTTTGCGGCCTGGGATCAGGCGTTCGGTTTCGGGCGGCACCTGGAGATATACAGGTGCGGCGAGCTTATGCGGTCGGAGGAGGTCATGAGACGCAAGCCGATCCTCGGCGGCGCGTTAACCGGTGTTTGCATCGGAGCGCTCCTCGCCGGGCTCCTGCTCGCGTTCTGGAGTTTCATCAGGGGTCCTGTTTAGGGCCCCTGAATCGCTTTTTCACGGGGATTCGCAAAAGTTTTTATTTCGGGCATAGAGGGCGTTATGTCCCTTGTTGCCGGCCCTCGCTCAAAAATCAAAAACTGCACCTCGCTTCATTTTTGACTTTACTCACTCGCTGGGCAATAATATCCCAGGCAATTGCTTGCTGTTAACCATTAACTGCCGACTACCTACTTCCGACTACCCACTACCGATGTTGTCTTACGGCGATCTTAAAAAAGGAGTGACTTTCGTCTGGAACGGACAGCCCTATCAGGTGCTCGACTCCGGCTTTTTGCGCATGCAGCAGAGGAAGGCCGTCATGCAGACCAAGATAAAGAATCTCATCACCGGCAAGATAGTGGACCAGAACTGGCAGGCCTCCGATTCCTTCGAGGAAGCGGAAGTGGAGCGCAAGAGATCGATCTTCATATATGCAAGCAAGGGGGAATACTGGTTCCACGAGGAAGGGGACAAATCCAAGCGTTTTTCCCTGAAGGAGGAGGTGATGGGCGAAGCCGGACGGTTTTTGAAGGCCGGCACCGAGGTCATCACTTTCGTTTGGAACGGCAAGGTTATCCAGGCGGAGCCGCCGATCAAGATGACGCTCGAAGTGACCGAGGCGCCGCCCGCCATCCGGGGCAACACCGCGCAAGGAGGCACGAAGCAGGTGGTTTTGGAGACCGGAGCCACGGTGAACACGCCGCTTTTCATAGAATCGGGAGATAAGATAGTGGTGAATACGCAGACGGGGGATTATGTGGAGAGGGCTTGAAACTCGTTTCCCGGAACCCGCTTTGGCTCGAGAAATCTAACTCGTTCAATACGAAAAAACGCCGCCCGGCTCGCAGCTCGCGTGCACCCGGCGTTTTTTCTTTTCACTCGCTGATTTCTACCTCGCCTCCGCTTGTGGTTCCGAAGAAACGAGTTTCTGCGCCCGGGATGCGTGCGGGGGAAAATGCATGTGTTCCCGCAGGTGAGATTATGGATATGTTATTATATTAAAGAGTGCAGAGATTATTTCAGGATAGATTTGACAGGAAAATAGGTATAACCATTGGAGTGGTATTTTTGCTATTTCTAATATATTGGTTCGGGATTAAACCCAATATTGATAGTAGACGAGCTTGCACCACGTCGGTTCAATATCAGTCCTTTGGCGATTATTATCAGCTTGGAAGCTATGGATTTGAAGCCAGGAGGCATTTTAAAACCTTTAACGAGGCAATGAGCTATTGCATGGAATCTCGCAGATAGAGTCTAGGCGTATACGCAAGTTCCCGGAGTTCGGTTGGCGCGTGGATATTGCCGATGGATTGGAATGGTGATATAGGTTCGGACAGCGGGAGGTACACAACTGATGGAAGAGGAATTGAAACCGCTCCTGTTCCGGGGGCAAAGCGCGGAGTGGGTGGTTCTGAAGCCGCCCACCAGGGACGAGATCCGGGATTCCTGGGTGGTCAAGTTCATATTCGAGCCCGACTTCGAGCACGCCCGAATGTGGACCGAGATCGTCTGCGGCGGGCCCGGTTGCGAGAACATCCTCGAGGCCGGCAGCAGGGTGGTCCTCGTGGCCAAAGCAGGGAACCCGACCTTGAAGCTCTGGTTCTGCTCCATGCAGTGCCAGCGGCGGAACCATGTGGAGGTCGCGGTCCGGCGGCGCATAGACCCGCCTGGCCCGATTTGACCGAAAGAAGATTGTTGCGAGGCGCATCCGCGGGATGCGCCTCGAACATTTTTACTGCTACAATTCAGATATGCGCAGATTCCCGGAGCTTGATATCAAGGAGTTCAAGGTCTTTGCGAAATTGGATTCGCCCCATAAGGTTCAGGATTTTTTGGACAAGCTGCCCATCAATTTCGAAGATGTCTGCCGGTCGCCGCTTATGACCCTGCGGCAGGGCACCGCGCACTGCATGGAGGGCGCCATGCTCGCGGCGGCCGCGTTCTGGTACCACGGCGAGCGGCCCCTGCTTCTGGACCTCCGCACCGCGCCGGGGGACGAGGATCATGTAGTGACCCTTTTTCGGCGGAGCAAATACTGGGGCGCGGTGAGCAAGACGAATCATTCCGTCCTGCGCTACCGCGATCCGGTCTATCGGGACATCCGGGAGCTCGCCATGTCCTTTTTCAACGAATATTTCTTGGAGGACGGCCGGAAGACCCTGCGGGGGCATTCCGCGCCGTTCGATCTCCGGCGCTACGGCGAGGGTTGGCTTACGACCGAGGAGGACATGGCCTTCATGGAAAAGGATCTGGACCGCTCGCCGCATTTCCGGCTCATCTCGAACGCGACCGTCCGGACCCTGCGCCCGGCCGACCCGCTGGAGATAAAGGCGACCGATCTCGAAGAGTGGCGGCCCCGGAAAAGGCGAGCCGGATGAGCCTCCGAATCACTTTCCCGTACGCCGCGTATTCCATGGGATGGCTCGGATATTCAAAAAACCGTATCGGGTGAAGCTGGACCGGGAAAAGAACGAGGAGCAGGAATTCGGACCGGGCAAGCCGGGCATGCTGGTGTGCCGCGTTTGCGGGGCGGTATATCACCGGAAAGCGTGGCGGCACGGCTTGGGCTCCTTCGGCTTGAAGAGCAAGGCCAGGGCACCCAAGACCGATACGCCCGTGAGTCACAAGATCTGCCCTGCCTGCGAAATGATCCGGCACAAGCAGTTCGAGGGGGAAATAGTGATCGAGAACGTCCCCCGCAAGGATGCGCCGGACATATTGAACCTCATCGACTCCTTCGGAAGATCCGCCTATAGCCGGGATTGTCAGGACCGGGTCATCTCCGTGGAGAGCAGTGGAGACCGCATCCGGGCGACGACCACCGAAAACCAGCTGGCCAAAAAGATACAGGCCTCGCATAAAAAAGCGAAACTTGAGATCGGCCACGCAAGCGCTCCGAGCGACGTGGCCCGCGCGAGGATAATATTTCCCGTTCAAACGAATTGAGGGAGCCTCGACGGCTCCCTCTTCTTGCCTTCGCGCGCGCCCTTTCCGTTTCCGCGCGCCGCGCTTCTTGCCGTTCGCCCTGGGCATCCGCTCCGGTCTCCGTTTCCGGATGTAGCGGTGATGCCAGCAGGGCCGGAACCCGATCATGAATGGCATGATCGCCTCCTTGCGTTGCAGCTACCCGGGTCTGCGGGCAGCCGCGCGTACGAAGTTGCCTGCGGAGATCCAGTCGCGGTGGTAGCCGCGCACCGGTTCGCCCGCCGCGTCTTCCAGCCGCAACAGCTGGAAATGGATGCCCTCCAGCCGGAACCGTCTGCCCGGGCACGTCGGGGCATGTTTGCTTTTCCGGTGCTCGAACTGGCTGGCCCGGCAATTGCACCGGCGATAGCCGTGGACCTGCCGGACCCGAAAGGGTCCGCGGCCGATCTGCTTGAGCTTCTCGGGTTTGGCCTCCCGCACGTCGGCCGTCCAGGCGACCCAATCGCCTTTCCGAAATTCGGGATGCGGAAGGTAGTCCGCCGGGCCGAATCTGGACCACGCCATGCGCCCTCCTTTTCATTCCGAGCGACTGCCTTTTTTATAGCACCAAACGTAATGGACGGAAAGGCGCGAAATTCGTATAATCTCGGCGCGATGAAAGATATCCGGCGGAAAAAAGTTTTCGTGGCCATGAGCGGCGGAGTGGATTCCTCCGTGGCAGCTTTGCTTTTGTCTGGCTCCGCCAGATCTCGCGAAGCGAGAAAGCGCGCGGGCCTGCCTGCCGGTAGGCAGGGCTATGACGTGGTCGGTGTTTTCATGCGCTGTTATAACGTGGACGGTTGCGCGGAGCGCGATGCGGAGGACGCGCGCCGGGTGGCGGAGAAGCTCGGTATCCCTTTCTATGTTTGGGATTTCGAGGAGGAATATAAGCGCAAAGTGGTGGACTACATGGTCCGCGGCTATAAGCGGGGAGAAACGCCCAATCCGGACGTGATGTGCAACCGGGAGGTGAAGTTCGGATTATTCCTCGAACGCGCCCTGCGGATGGGGGCCGATTTCGTGGCAACCGGGCACTATGTGATCAAACGAGAATCTAGAATTCAGAAAGCAGAATCTAGAAAAAAACCCCTGCCTGCTATTTACTATTCACTGCATATCGCGAGGGACAAGAACAAGGACCAGTCCTATTTCCTTTGGACGCTTTCCCCGGAACAGCTCAAGCACTGCCTTTTTCCCATCGGGGAATATCCGAAGCCGGAGGTGCGCCGGATAGCCAGGCGCGCGGGTCTTCCGACCGCGGACAAGAAGGATTCCCAGGGGATATGCTTTTTGGGCCAGGTGTCCCTGACGGACTTCCTTAAGAGCTACCTGCCGGAAAAAAGAGGAGCGGTGGTGGGCCTCAAGGGCGAAAAGCTCGGAGAGCATTCCGGCGCGCATTTCTATACCATCGGCCAGCGGCAAGGCATCGGCAACGTGAAGCACGAGAAGGGCATGCATGTGCATGCGCCTCTTTACGTCGCGAAAAAGGACGTGCGCCGGAACACGGTCACGGTCGCGGAGGGAGCGGAAAATCCAGCCTTGTTCCGCCGGGAGGCCAAGCTTAAGGAATTGAATCTCATCGGCGGACCCTTACGACATACCAACAAACTTGAGTTTGTTGGTATGTCGTTGCTCGCCAGGGTTCGGTACCGCCAGCCGCTCACTCCAGCCAAGCTGGAGAAGATGCAAAATACAAGGAAGAACAAAATCCAAAACTGGAGATTGGTTTTTGACCAGCCCCAGAAATTCGTGGCGCCGGGACAGAGCGCCGTGTTCTATTCCAAAACGGGAGAGATGCTGGGCGGGGGAGTGATATCGTAAAAATGAGAATGGCCGATCCCCCGGATCGGCCTTCTCTCGTCTGTTGTTCGTTCGGACCCTTAGCGGTCGGCGGCGCCCAGCCAGAAGTACGGCACGTATTCCTGCCAGGGCTTCACGCCGAAGCCGTACCAGCGGATCGCGCGACGAAGAGTCCGCAGCTTCCTGCGGTGAAATGCGCGCACCCTTCGGATCTCGGACCCGTACAGATCGCGTCCGTGGGTGAAGAGGATGTGCTCCAGCTTCGCCTGCATCCCGCCCAGGCGCATCGTCCGGGGCAGACGCCAGGGGAGGAGCGGGATCGGCTCTTCGATGAGCCATTCCATTCTCTCCCTCTGGAGATTCATCCAGAGAACGGTGAGCCCCAGGAGCACCAGGGCGGCCGGCAACCAGGCCATGATTCCTCGCTTTCTGCGGTTTTCCCGCGCTGACCATATGATGCAATAAAGTTATATATTGGTCAATTGGCTGTCCGATCGGCTTATTTATCATATAATTCCCCAATGACCCGTGACTTCACCGCTACCGTCTTCATCGTTCACAAAGGAAGAGTGCTTCTGCATCGGCACAAAAAATTCGGTTTTTGGCTGCCGCTCGGAGGGCACATCGATCCGAACGAACTGCCGGAGGATGCCGCCCTGCGGGAAGTGAAGGAAGAATGCGGCCTGGATATCCGTCTTATGGACGCGGACGAGGGCGGTTTGCGCGATGAGCGCGTGCGGATGCTCGTCAAGCCGGCGCATATCCTGCTCGAGGACATAGAGGCCGGCCATCAGCATATCGACTTTATCTATTACGGTACTTCGACATCGGACGCGGTCCGCGCTCCGGAGGGCGAAAGCCAGGAATTCCGGTGGTTCGGACCGGAAGACCTCGACGGCTTGGAATCGCCGCCCAACGTGCCGATCCTTGCCCGGGAGGCGATAGAGGCGCTGTCCGAATGACCCTTCTATGATCTTATTGTTCACCGGTGATGATTCGACGGGCTCACCATAAACGGCAATGATCCTTTTGTTTACCGGAGACGGGAAGGGCAAGACGACCGCATCCCTGGGGCAAATGATGCGCGTTTTGGGCCGGGGCAAAAAAGCCCTGATGATCCAGTTCATCAAAGGCCCTTGGCGTTCCGGCGAAGATGAATTCGCGGAAAAAATGGGGATCCCGGAAGATAAATTCCAGATAAAGAAAATGGGCCTGGGCTTCGTGGGGATACTGGGGGACAAGCTGCCCAAAGAAGAGCATGCGGCCGCGGCCCGGAAGGCCTTGGAGTATTTCACGGAAGAAGCCGCGAAAAGTCCGCCGGACGGCGGATGGCATCTCATCGTTTTGGACGAGATCAACGTGGCCGTATCGCTCGGGCTTCTTTCTGCGGAGGAGGTATTGCGGGCCATCCGGGACTACCCGGAGAACCGGATACTCATGCTCACCGGCCGGGGAGCGCCCCAGGAACTTCTGGACGCCGCGGACCTGGTTACGGAAACGCGGGACGTGAAGCATCCCTATATGCAGGGCGAGCGGGCCAAATTCACCGTGGAATTTTAAAAGATCCGCAAACGGGTCCCGCATTCAGGCATCGGGGCTTCGTGCTTGCAAATCCGGGAGGACCTGCTGTATACTCTCCCAGTGCCCCAGGTGGGGATTTCTTTTCAAATGGCCGAAGACAACATCCAGAAACAGGAAGAGCTGCTTGCGGACGAGAATTACCGGGAAATGATCGAAGCCGGGGTTTTTT
>Ga0209542_10020803_pt1 | contig 10351 bp, 7 predicted proteins | sample RifCSPhighO2_01_FD_184028 | JGI IMG/M metagenome (GOLD analysis project Ga0209542, IMG submission 184028) | Soil microbial communities from Rifle, Colorado - Rifle CSP2_plank highO2_0.1 (SPAdes) (version 2) | ecosystem: Environmental > Terrestrial > Deep subsurface > Rock core/Sediment ...
CCGATAATTAAGGAAAACAGGGCAAAAATAGTTCCAATTCCTGATACGATGTTTCCGGATTGAGCGATTGTTTTTAAAAGAAGGATAAGGACTGACGAAAGAATAAAAGATGTAGAAAAGAAGGAAAGAAACGTCTTTGAAAAAATTGGCAGTCTTCTTATCGGAGGAGGTATAGCAGTGATGATCTCGAATCTGCCAAACAACGGGAAACTCCATGCTTTTTCTTCCTCCTGTCTTGGAATAACTGCGGTTTGCGCTTTAGCAAACGCAAGTCTTCTCTGATAAGTGTTAAGGCTATTCCTTAACAAAATATTCTGGATACCGTGATGGCCAATTTTCCCTCCTAAAAGCCGGTAAAGTTTATGCGCCGAATACTCCGGATAAGAAGAAACTAAATCTAAAACCAGCTTTTGATTACTATATGGAATATATCTCCAGTGATTTTCTCCTTTACTCTTTTGAGACAATAACGCCTCACGCCAATTTTGCGAAGCATTTTTATATCGTTTCAGCCATTTATAAAACGTGTAGCGGGAAATTCCATATTTTCGGCAAAGAGAAGCGACTTTCTCTCCTTGCTCGGTAGAAGCAAGTATCACTCTCAATTTTTCTTCCGGAATAAACTTCTCGGCAGGAACATCGGGAATTCTATAATTCTGGCAATTTTGATGCTCCAGGCGTTTTTCTTCTTTGCTTATATTATTCCTCTTTAATATTCCCTGAACACCGTTATTTGAAATTTTTATTCCTTTTTTTGGTAGAAAATCAGCAATTTTATGGCTGCTCCATTTTGGATGTCCTAAAACTACTTCCAGAACTATTCTCTCTCTTTTTTTTGAAGCGCCTTTCCAATGATTTTTTCCCTTTTTATGCTGATTGTTAAGGCTTGATAAGCTGGGATTCTTCTTATACCTTTTGAGCCATTTATAAAATGTAAAACGTGAAATACCGTATTTTCGGCAAAGAGCTGTAATTTTAATTCCAGTCTGGGCCTCTTTTATTAACTCCAATTTTTGCTGGGCAGAAAGTTTCATCTAATAAAATGTTAGCGATAATGGGTACTGTTTGTCAAGTGGCTATGGGATAGAGCCTTAAGACACACAAACTACATATATTACGCACTTTAGAAACCCAAAAACAAGGCTAAATAATACTATAGGCACAGCTAATATCTACTATAAGATTATATAGCTTCGTCTACACTATTATGAGATATAGTAAGAAGATATTTTAGCAATTCGAGGCTAATTCTTAAAATCTAGTTTAAAATATACCCCTATCAATTTGTATACTTTGTATAAAATATCTTGTTGTAGGGCATTCTAGAGCCTTTTGAGCACAGAAAATCACAGCCAGGATAATATTTGAATTAGAATGTAAGAAAATAAAAAATCTAAAAGAAGATAAATTTCAGAAGAAATAATATAACTGTGAATTCAAAGATGGGATTTTTGAAAATCTTATAGTAAAGCATTACCATCTTCTTGTAAAATTAAATTAAATAATAATGTTAGCCTGGAAGGAAAAGAAAATTTTGACCTTACAGATACTTTATGTTAATGATAATTTCTTATTTATATATGGATTTATCTTTAATATTGAATACAAATTTTATCAATATTAAAATCTCTGCCAAATTTCTATTAATTAAAATGCCTTGCTAAATATCCTGTAATAACTGCGTGAATTCTCCTATTTGTATCAAGTAAATATTTAAAAACTGGCATAAAGAAGACACCCCAAAAACCCTTATCTTTACTGCTAAAATGAAATTTAATGCTTCCCGGTAATATTCGATAAATAAAGTTTTAGGTAAAAGATAAGGTCGTCTTGTAAATGTTCTCTTGCCCAAGCTTTTTGTTTGTTATCTAAAAGCTCTCCAATTCCTGCTAAAAGTTCTGTTGGTTTCACCTTTTGAACAAGTGGTTGTGCCTTTTTTAATGCTTGTGTCAAAGAAAGCCCGGTTTTTTCTTTCAGGAACTCTTCGTTAATTTGCCAGTTCTCTTTTAAGAAAAACCATAAATCAAACATATCCCGGGTTGCAAATCTCTTCCTTGTTAGAAGCGCTGCCAGCTTACCTGCCACCATATTTTCTTCTTTCATCACCAGCATTGAGATGCCTAAAAAGTTTTTAAGCTCGTAAAAGGATTCTATTATTCTTTTTGAAATCTCTACTTTTAGACCTCTTTCTCCCTTTTGATAACTGAGAAGAAAGAAGAGCGTGTAGTATTTATCTGAAGCTTCTAAAACCTGGCCAAAATGAGGGAGGATTTCCCCAAGTTTTGTAAATACTTCCTCTTTTTTTTCAGGATCTAAAAGATCAAAATCTAAATCAACTGAAAAACGGGGAAGTTTATAAAATAGCATGGCAGCAGTACCACCTTTGAAACCAAGGTTGCTTCTTAAAAGTGGGTCAGAATAAATCGCTCGTAAAATACCAACAAAAGCATTTCTATGTAAATCTTTATTTAATACCATAATCTTCCTTGTAGTCTTTGTAATACTCCTCTACTCTTTTTTCAAATGCTTTGCTTTTATATATTTTTTTGAGGCCCTCCACTTTTTTCCAGTCAATTACTCCTAAATTATCAAAATGATAATTTTTATAAATATAGATAGCATCTAAAAAAGCGCGTTCAAGTGTGGCAATAAAATAGCCGTCCTTTTGCTCAATACCATCTGTATTGGTAAGTATCTCCCCTTTTATTTGGCGATATTGGATAGAAGTATTATTAATTGCCACTGTTCTCGTCAAATAGGATACAGCAAATATCGTTTCGTAATATTGAAAAACAACATTTCCACTGCCAAGCACTGTCTCAAGGCTGATATATGAGGGTTTATATAGCTTATTTGCAAGCTCTAAAGGATTATATGCTTCTTTGGCATAGATACCCCGATGCAATCTTTTCAACTTCCCCACTTTGGTAAAATAGTACAAACGATCCCTTATACTTTCATATGCTATACCAGGAAAAAGTTGTGAGATCTCATCTAAGGTAAAGACTGTTTCCGGTCTACTATACAATTTTAAGATAATATTATTATCCATAAATTATTAATACTCCTACTAGATGCCGTAATTTTTACGACATCCGGTAGATATTATACCACATTTTATCTTTCTGTCAATCTTTATTAGCTTCAACAGGTCTTTTTTTCCTCCAACACATATTTATATGAAAACCACCAGCCACCAAAGGCCCGCTGCATCGCCCTTTCGGGCGGGAAGAAAAAAAGCCAGAGATTAAAGGAGTTCTGCAGCTGTTATTACTTGTATCTCTTTCTGAAGATCTAGGCTTTCTGGTTTCTCAACTGTCACCAGGTAGAGATTCTGGCAGTTAAGAGCTACGGCAGCCTTAACGAGCGCGCGTACCTTATTTTATAAATTACTTCACTAAAGAACACGCTTTTATACTTTTCCGAAATCATTGTATTCCTGCCAGTTTTAATCGCTCCATTGTTTCTTTAAATTCATCCTCGTATCTTTTTTTAGATAACACTAAATATTTTTCGTAAGGCGTCGCTGTTGCAGCAGAAAAAGTACCCAACATATCCCAATCTAAAAACGTCCCATGTTGCATGAGATGTTTTTGTTCCTGATAATCAATGGCATAATTTGAGCCAATATCAAGAGCTGGTACACACAGTGAATTAAATTTCCGGACGAAAAGTAGTTTATTTTCTCCTGTGTAGAGGAAAAGATACGAAGAGATAGGATCAGTTTTATTAAGTTTTAAAAGTCCAAGAATAAATTTACTATTTGTTTCTCTTCGCCCTGATGATCCACTTGCGCCCATTGCTGCTACCTTCTTTCCACCATCTTCCCAGACAAAGAAGTTTTGATATCCACCTTCTACCCTGATAAAGCTGAATGGTTCAGGGATAATATACCGGCGTTCCTTGTCATAAAAGAACCGATCCCTAAAAATATCCTTGCGGTTCATAAACTTCTTTAAAATTTTCTTTTTATATCTCGGCTCAAGTTCCTTCTCGATAATATAATCGTCAATATCTATATTTTTCCTTTCCCTCTCCAAAATAGGTCTGTATTTCTCAAGCCATTTCGAATAGACATCATTAGCCTGACTATCCCATTGGTTTAACTTTCTACGCTCTCTCAATTGATTACCAAACTCTTTATAAAATTCCTCAAAAAGCAATTGTATATAGAATGGTTGTTTTGTATGTCTAGTGAATTTTACATATTCTTTTTTTCTCCAATACTCCCCTTTTGTTAAGGACTCAATAAAAATGGTGATAGTATAGGGATTTTTACATTTAAGTTTTTTAAAGATCTCTTCATGAGTAAAAGGTCTTTCCATAGCCCAGGAAATTCCTTCAAGCGGACTGTTACCAAATTGCTCTTGAAGGATGACTTTTTTATTGTTAAGAAGTATTATTCTGTTCATAACTAATAATTAGTTTAGCCCGATAACAAAAAAACCCTTGGAACAACCCAAAATAGCCAAACCATCTTTTTAATTTTTATAATAACAAAAAATATTCCAGAGGTACTGATACACAGTTTGCCTCTTTATCTAAGGCAAGGTTTCCTTGGGAAACGAGTAATCCATATTTTCCTTCTACTTTTGACAGAGTATTAACTACTTGATCAAATCCTCTTTGTTTCTTTTTTCCCATTCCTGCCTCTATAACTATTTTCCCTCCCTGGGGTTTTGTTTCTAAAATAAAATCTGCTCCGAGCTCTGCACTATCATAAGTTAAAGAAGTAATCCCTAATTTACTCCCAAACAAACGCATTAAATACATACCCATAACATCTTCTAAAAGCTTACCTTTGTAATTTTCATACTGTTCAATGCTTCCGACAAGATTGTAATACATGGCCCGATACGCGCTGGATGTAAACAAATATTTTGATGGTTTTTTAACTTGACTGTAATGTGCACCGTAGGGCAAAACACGAAGCAATACCTCTGTCTTTTCAAAGGCATCAAGTACCTGGGTAACAGTTCTTGGATCAAGTCTTGTGGTATCAGCTAATTTTACAACACTGACTATATCTGCTCCGGAGAGAGCATAAAGGAGTTGAGAAAGCTTTGGCAGTGTTTGTTTATCAAAAGTGTTAAGTTTGGCAACATCTTTATCGATGACCGCATCCATCACCTGACTTATTTGTTTATAAATTGTTGATTCGTTTTGTATACGAATAGCAAATGGCAACGTGCCAAACTTTACATATCTATCTATTTCAAACCGTTCAATTCCTGTCCAAAATGCATTAACTAAAGCTGTCTCTTTTTGCAAAGCCTTGTATACATCTTCTGAAATGTCTGAAAAAAACAGTGCATTTTTAAGACGTCCCGGAAGGCCTTCCGGCAGTTCTTTTGCAAACCTGGCATGCGCATATTCAGCAAAACCAAGCGGATAGATTTTTTCAAGTACCATTCTTCTGCTCACATCAGCGTTTGTTTGAAGAGACAATGCAGACGAACCGGTCGCAAGGATAAATACCTTATTAGTTCTGTCATAGATCGTTTTTACAGTTATTGCCCAGTTTTCTTGATATTGCACCTCATCTAATAAAAGAAGAATTGGGTTTTTAAGCGTTTCCAAAGAAGCGCCTAAAAACTCTTCATAGGCTGCCAAAATTTCGGTTAAGCTAAAACCAAGGTTAGTTGTTTGATCTAAGGAAAGGTAAAGTTTATGGTTACTTTCCCACTCACAATCAGTAAAAAGCTGTGCTAAAACCGTTGTTTTCCCTACTCCCCGAAGACCAGCAAGAGCTAGCCATCGTGGTTCACTTTCCCCTTTTACAAACTCCCCTATGTAGTTTTTGAGCGTGTGGTAAACATCTCTATACGGTAGTTTATTTCCCTGACCATCAAAGGTTAGTTCTTTTAACCTCTGTCCTGATAGAGTCAGCTGGTTTCGAATGTAAGCTATAATTTGTGACTTTTTCTCCTCATTCATAGTTGTACTGTACTACAATACGTAAGAAATGTCAAGTTGTTCTACATTAAGATGTATAAGAAATTATTCTTAACCCTCATTTATTAATCGTACTGCATCAAAATATCCCTTAATGGTTTAGTTCTCTTCCCTTTCCTCCAACACATATCTATAACTGAACCACCAGAAGAAAAAGAGCCAGGCAATTGTTATGAAAGCGGCAAAATAATAATGCAGTAAAGAGGGTAAAATTTACACCCTTGACAACTCCCAATATTTCATATAATATAGGGATTATGGATCCTGATATTATAGACAATACAGACAGTCCCTATATTAAACGCGATCTTGAAGACATTATTTATCAAAACCTCAACAAAGGCAAGATACTTATCCTTTATGGCCCAAGGCGGGCAGGAAAAACTACCCTTATTAGACACCTTTTCAAAAACAAAAATATACCATACCTGTACTTAAACTGCCGACAAAAAAGGATTCAACAACAAATTGTTCCTGATAGCTTAGAGCTTAAGGCCATTATTGGTGACCACAAAAACATCATCTTTGATGAAGCACAATATTTAGAGGATCCAGGCGAAGTTTTTACCATCCTTATTGACACTTTTCCAAGTCTTAATATTATCGCCTCTGGTTCATCCTCTTTTGAGCTATCTGGTAAGGTGCAAGAGCCGGCAACCGGGAGAAACCTGCCCTACTATCTCTTCCCCCTTTCTTACCATGAAATCGAAAAAAATTATCCTGCTGTAGACATCAATTTTTATCTTGATCAAACGCTTCGATTTGGTAGCTATCCGGAGATATTTCATTACTCTACCGCTGAAGAAAAAATCCACTATTTACAACTACTTACCAATGATTATTTATACAAAGACATTCTTGATTTTGAAAGAGTAAAAAAAAGTTCAAAGTTGCAAAAGCTGCTTGAGGCATTAAGCCTACAAATTGGCCAGCAGGTATCTTACTCTGAAATTGCGAATATGTTATCCATTGACCGTAAAACTGTTGAATATTACATTGACCTTTTAGAAAAAGCCTATGTTGTTTTCCGGTTGTACCCTTACAGCAGAAACTTGCGCTCAGAGATAAACCAGAAAGTAAAAATCTATTTTTATGATGTTGGAGTCAGAAATGCGCTCATTAACAACTTCAATTCACTTGATATCCGTAGCGACTGCGGATTTTTGTTTGAGAACTACTTTATTGCTGAAATGGTCAAACAAAACATTAATAAACTGTATAAATCAAATCTCTACTATTGGAGAACTTATACCCAGAAAGAGATTGATCTTATTGAGGAGCGAGAAGGAAGACTATTTGGTTATGAGTGTAAATATTCAGATAGAGGGGGTGTGCCTAAAGCTACCATCGATGAGTTCGTTGAAACCTATCCAGGAAGCATTGTTAAAACAATAACGCCTCGGGTTTTAAAAGAAACACTGGAAAGTAAACAATAACCAGAACTCAACTTGCTGAATTTGGACTTCTCTCTTCCAACACATATTTGTAACTAAACCACCAGCCGCCAAAGGCCCGCTGCCTCGCCCTTTCGGGCGGGAAGAAGAAAAGCCAGATGATGATAACCAGGTATAGCTATAATCTTTTACGATAACGGGAACTTCTACCTAGACCCACTCTTTCAATTTTATTTAGGTTAAGTAGTTTTGAAAGTGCTTGACGGACTGTAGCATAAGCTACTTTAGTTTTTTTAGCTATTTCCTTGGGTGGAGCCTCATCAACTTTTTGTAAATATTGCCAAACTGCTATTTGTTTATTAGATAAAATATCCTCAATATTCTCTCCGGACATCAAACTAATAGCTTCCTTAGATTGAGCCAGAATAATATCAAGAAAGAATTCTAGCCAGGAAGCTATGTCACCAGCACCTTTTTTAAAGGTCTTTTGGCTTTTTCTTAGAGCTAAATAATATTGTGGTTTCTGATCTTCAACTAACTTCTCGTGAGAAACATAAGGCATGTAAAGATAACCTGCTTGCAGAAGGAGTAAATTAGTTAAAATTCTGGATAAACGACCATTTCCATCTTTAAAGGGATGGATATTTAAAAATTCCACTAAAAAATTACCTACGATGATGAGGGGGTGAGATAGTTTAACCCCTAGCGCATCTTTGGTCCATTCAACCAACTCCTGCATTTGTTTTGGGGTAAGATAAGCTGGAGTAGTATCAAAAATAACTCCGATTCTTCTACCCTTCTCATCAACCATTTCAACTTTATTATCAGTACTTTTATATTTACCTCTATGACCCTGGTCTTTCTCAATATACTTTAAAAGTTCCTGGTGGAGATGTTTGATTGTATTTTCACTAAATCTAATAATTTCCCAGGAATTAAAAATATTTTGCAGTAATTTATAATATCCTTGAACCTCTTGTTTATCCCTATCAGCAAATTTTTGGATAGCAATACCTTGCATTAAATCTTCCACATCTTCATCAGTAAGTCTAGCTCCCTCAATTCTAGTTGAAGCACCGGTAGAAGTAATTAAAACCGATCTTTTTAGTCGGCCCAATAATTGGGGATTTAAATTAGCTCCTGCAGTCCACTGACCCTTTAGCTCATCAATCTGAGCTATTTTAAGAAATATTTCAGGAGGAAGATGAGCTAACCTACTAACAAATTTACGATTTTTAACCATATTTAATATGATAATTTAACTATAACAGATTATAATTGATTATAGCTGATTTTGCAAGTTTTCCTTCCCTTTCTTCCAACACGAATTTATATGAAAACCACCAGAAGAAGAAAAGCCAGAGGATGCTTAGAAAAACAGTGGTGTAATCATGGAAGATGATAAAAGGCATTCTGCCAAAGTAGAAAAGCAGGATTAAGGCCAAAGAGATACGAAAGATATTAATAAGGAATGTCCCCAATAAGCCTAATACCATGACCTGTAAAAGACTGAACCTGGTAAAATTCCCCGCAAGTCCGGCTTTAAAGCTGATTAGAAGGATAACAAAGGACTGCCAGCCTATACAGTTCCAGGCAATATAGGTACCAGAATTAACTCCATTTTTGACTATAGCCACAGTTCCTGGTGCTGTCTCTATACCAAAAAAGGAGATGATTGTCCTGACTAGTCCTACTTCGTAAGGCACTATCAGCCTCTCGAGAGGCTTAAATAACCCGAAGTTTAAAACTATCCTGGTTAATAATTCATTAAAGGTGGTCCAAAAAGGCAGCACCATTAAAGCTACCACCAGAATAATAAACAGATTGCTGAATGTTTGCTTGGCCCTGCTTTTTTTAACTTCCTTAACTGTCATCATAGAATTTCCTCTTTCTCTCTTTTCTCCTTAACATAGCCTTTTTCCTTTTAACTATTGCTAACTTCCACAACCCTGTTGTTTTATAGATTATCCTTTTTATTACCTCAAAAATCTTTCTTGCCAAAATGGCAATATCCGCCCTAAGGGTATGATTTTTTAGGCTTTTAATAATCTTTGGGGCAAAAGCAGACAGCGGAGCTGCCAAAAGCGCTGCCTCCGGCACCGGCGCCCCCACAAAGGCGATCATCACACCTGCCTCGTAAAAATATGTATTCTGCGCTGCAGTGCATGAGTTCATGCCGGCAGCAGGATTGGAAGGATAAGAGAAAGGAGGAGACCAGGTAATTATAGTATAAAGTGCTGAGGTTGTAGTTAGAGTGATTGCGCTGGCGGAATTGTTACTCCACATGTCCGCGGTAGAACCGCAAGCACCGCTGCCGCCTCCACGTTTTGCCCAAACCCAAGCAGTGCCCGCAACCAAAGTGTTACCTGATATGTTAACCTCACCTTGAGAAGCGGTCTCAATATTAAAGTTTTCGGTATTATCAGCTGTAGCCACTTGGCTCCAGCCGTTTGTTTCTGAAATCGGCCGTTCATTAACACATTCCCACCGGTTTGTACACGAACCGACTACTGTATCAAATGCGTTAGTGCTATTGGCATTTGGCAGTTTGGCAGTTACCCTGATATCCCCCGGGTCTGTTAAAAGAGAACTACCATCTACATAAATATCATCAAAATAAATAATTTTATTATTACCAACAGTCCCTGTAGGCCAACCTAAATACATATGGCTAATTGCGGTATAACCTAAAGTTGCATTACTGACTGTGATATCAGGATCAGTAGCGCCGTCAAGATAAACACGGAATTCATTAACAGTGGTGCTGGTAATTGTATGACTAACAGCAATTCTGTACCAGGTACCGGTGGAAAGCGTGGAACCATTTGATCCGATTTGGGCGGTATTGTTAAAAAGTTTTAGTATGCCAGTTGAGCCTATCGCAAGCTGAAGAACACCGTTTCCGGAACCGTTAACGTTTGTCATCATAGCCGTATCCGAGCCAGGATAGTTATTTATATAAACGTAAAAGGTTATTCTTCCCCCCGTATCGAGAAGAATAC
>Ga0209542_10020804_pt1 | contig 10351 bp, 11 predicted proteins | sample RifCSPhighO2_01_FD_184028 | JGI IMG/M metagenome (GOLD analysis project Ga0209542, IMG submission 184028) | Soil microbial communities from Rifle, Colorado - Rifle CSP2_plank highO2_0.1 (SPAdes) (version 2) | ecosystem: Environmental > Terrestrial > Deep subsurface > Rock core/Sediment ...
GTACAGCACAACCGCAGGGGTCGTGAGCAGGAAGAGCGTTGCAGCGGCAAAAAAAAGAAGTGTGCGCTGGCGTTTTGTCATACGTTGTATCGTATCTTGTTATCAGGGCCTTGTAAATCCCGGATAAACCCATTGTTCCTGTTGCAAAAGCATGTTTTTTGATATACAGTATTTTCATGGAAAAGTTCGTCATTCAAGGGCAAAGACCTCTCTCGGGAACCATTGAAGCATACGGCGCGAAGAACGCCGCGTTCCCTCTTTTGGCAGCAACCATTCTCACCAAAGAAGATTGCGTGGTTTCGAATCTTCCACTTATTGAAGACGTGTTCCGCACTATTGAGCTGTTGGAGAGCATGGGAGCGAAAGTGGTTTGGGAAGGGAAGCGGAAAGTGAGAGTGAACACCAGGCATTTGAACCCTCGGAAGATCAACAAAGATCTGATGCTGCGATTTCGTGGCGCAGTGCTTTTTTTTGGACCGCTGTTGGCTCGTTTCGGCACGATAACGCTTCCAGAACCTGGTGGCTGCCTCATTGGAGCTCGGCCCATTGATACGCATTTGGATGCTTTTTCTCAGCTTGGGGTAAAGATCATCAAAAAGGGCCGCTCTTACACCTTGCGATTCGCGGGTTTGCCAAAGCAAAGACAGATCATCCTGAACGAATTTTCGGTTACAGCAACGCAGAACATTTTGCTGTTCGCCGCGGGCATGAACGGCACCATACTCTTGAAGATCGCAGACCTGGACTACCAAATGCAGGAGTTGAGCAAGGTGTTAGGGAAAATGGGGGCCAAGGTTTCTTTGGTGGGCGCGCACGCGGTGGAAGTGAAAGGAAAAAAGTCGCTCAAGGGATTCACGCATGCCTTGATGTATGACCCCATTGAGGCTGGTACCTTTATTCTTCTCGCTATTGTTTCAAAAGGCGATATTCTTGTGAAAAATGTGGAGGTGAAGTTCTTGGAACTCTTTTTAAAGAAGCTCAAGGACTTTGGGGCGAGGTTCGATGTTTTGCCAAAGACCAGAACACTGGCAGATATTTATGTTGCAGGAAATCAATCCATGGTCATTGATAAAGTTCAGAGTTTTATCTATCCTGGAATACATTCTGATCTGCAAAGCCCTTTGGGAGTGCTGGCAACGCAGACAAGAGGTTCAACGCTCTTGCACGATCCTTTGTACGAAGGAAGATTAAAGTATTTGGAAGAATTGACGAAAATGGGAGCAGAAGTGTACCTCACTGATCCGCACAGGGCTATTATCAATGGACCCACAAAGTTGCAAGGAACTGACCTGGGAAGTTTTGACCTGCGGGGCGGAGCAGCTTTGATCATCGCGGCCTTAATAGCAAAAGGGCAGAGCACTATCAGTAACATTTACCAGGTTGACAGGGGATACGAGAAAATAGAAGAAAGACTGCAAAAATTGGGAGCAGATATTAAACGCGTAACATCCTGATATGTTTGTAACAAAAATTGGAATTGACTTGGGAACTTGCAACTCTTTGGTGTTTGTTCCAGGCAAAGGGGTGGTGGTGAGAGAACCATCGGTTGTTGCCGTGTCTTTGTATAACAACTCTATTCTCGCGGTTGGGCAGAGCGCCAAAGAAATGACGGGCCGCACGCCAGACACCATACGAGTGTACCGGCCCTTGCGCGAAGGCGTTATCGCAGACTTCAGGGTTACCTTGGCGATGATCAGATATTTCCTGAAGAAAGTGGTGCCACGGTTCCAGTTCTTAAAACCAGAAGTATTGGTTGCCGTTCCCGCGGGCATCACTTCAACAGAAAGGAGGGCCGTGATAGAGGCTGCTGTTGGCGCGGGAGCAAAAGCTGCCTATGTTGCAAAAGAACCCATTTTGGCCGCCATAGGAGCAGGCATTCCCATTCATTCTTCTTCAGGCCACATGATCGTTGACATTGGAGGAGGAACAACAGAAGCCGCGGTCATTTCTTTGGGAGGAATTGTGGAGTCAACTTCCCTGCGGGTTGCGGGAGACAAGCTCGATGAAGCAATTTCAAACTATTTGAAAAAGAAGTACAACCTGGCTATTGGAGAGAACACTGCTGAAGAGATAAAGATAAAGATCGGGTCTGCTATTTTGGAAAAGGATGACAAAACCCTTGAAATAAAAGGAAGGGATTTGGTACAAGGGCTTCCCAAGACCTTGAAGATTTCTTCAAGAGAAATAACCGAGGCTTTGCAAGAACCTTTGGAAGAGATCGTGCGAACCATACGCCTTCTTCTAAGAGAAACTCCTCCTGAGCTATCGGCAGATATTATGGATAAAGGAATTATTCTTTCAGGGGGCGGGGGATTATTGAGAAACCTTGACCAGCTTATCACGCAAGCGATCGGCGTACCGTGTTTTGCCGCAGATGATCCTTTGACATGCGTTGCTCGGGGCACTGGAGCTGTTCTTGATAACTTGGAAGCATACAAAGCGAGTTTGATGACAAAGAAAGCATGACGCCAATCCCTTTGGAGTTTCTCAAGGCTGCTGTTAAAACCAATAAGCTTTCCCACGCATACCTGTTTTCGGGAAACGACAAAGAGGCGCAGTTGAAGGCCGCGCTTCTTGTTGCTGAACTTCTCAAAACAAACTCTGCGGATGTTCTTTCTCTTGAATTGACTACCATTGAGCAGGTGCGCGTACTAGCTCAGCGTTTGAGCCTAGGAGCATGGGTTTCTCCTTTTAAGATCGCAATTCTCCAGGATATTGATAAAGCAACACAGGATGCTCAGTCTGCCTTGCTCAAGCTTTTGGAAGAACCAAGAGGGGACACGGTATTTTTTCTCCTTACGACTTTCCATTTTCTTCTTTTGCCAACCTTGCGTTCAAGAGCGCAAGAGGTTCGGTTTTGGGAATTTCCCCAGGATGCTGGAAAACCTTTTAGTGTTCCAACTTCGGTAAAGGCGCGCTTTGAATACGCAAAAGAGCTCGCAGAATCGGAGAATCTGCTTGAAACTTTGCAAGCTTGGTTGTTTCGTCTGCGGCATATCTTTGTAACTCAGATAGTAAAAGAAGACATGCAAAAAGTTGTGCAATTCTCTCGAACCCTGCGCCTTTTTGAAGAAACCCTGCATTTCTTGCAAACCACGAACGTAAACCCCCGCCTTGCAGCAGAGCGCATTCTTCTTGCTTTATAGACTATACTTCTATGGATACAAAAAGCGAAGTGATACTTGTTGATGAGTACGATAATGAGATCGGTGTTTTGGAAAAAATAGAAGCCCACCGGTTAGGAAAACTGCATCGCGCCTTCTCGATCTTCGTCTTTAACTCAAAAAAAGAACTCCTTATTCAGAAAAGGGCAGCGACAAAATATCACTCTGGCGGTTTGTGGTCGAATACTTGTTGCAGTCATCCAAGGCAAAGCGAACAATTGGAAATAACGGCACGCAAAAGATTAAAAGAGGAAATGGGAATTGACTGTGATTTGAAGGAAGTTTGCAAGTTTATATACAAGACTGAATTTGGCAATGGATTGATGGAGCATGAGTATGATCATGTTTTGGTTGGAAGATCCGATGGCATGCCAGTTATTAATCTTGAAGAAGCAGAAGATTGGAAATGGGTTGATACTCGGTTTTTGGTTGCCGATGTAAAAGATAATCCAAACAGTTATACGTATTGGTTCAGGATCTCGCTTGATGACGTTCTGGCGAGAGTGGTATAGGATGGTAATACAATTTTGACATCTAAACCCGCAGAAAGGGGTTCCAGTCGCCTCCGGCGCCTGGCTTTTTTATTCCTCGACAAATGGGGGGAGGTTTGGTATTCTTGAGTATATGTATAAAGAGGAAGTTCAAAAGGTGAGGCCGGAACTTGAGAAGGCCTTGGATTTTTTCAAGAAGGAGGCCGCAAAAATACGCACAGGGTCTGCTTCTCCTTCTTTGGTAGAAGATATTTCAGTAGATACGTTCGGCCAGAAAATGCCTTTAAAACAGCTGGCCGCGATCTCGTGCCCTGAGCGCAAGCAGATCTTGATCCAGCCGTGGGACAAGTCGTATCTCGAGCCCATTGCCAAAGCCCTTCAGAGCGGGCAGCTGGGAGCAAGCCCTGTGGTGGAAAAAGATGCCATTCGCATAACCTTGCCCCAAATGAATCAGGAATACCGGCAGTCTTTTTCAAAGATACTTTCCGAAAAAGCAGAACAAGCGAGAGAGCTTATGAGGAAATGGAGAGACCAGGCGTGGAGCGAGATCCAGCGCCAAGTGAGAGAAGGAAAAGCAGGGGAAGATGAGAAGTTCAAGGGAAAGGATGAGCTCCAAAAACTCATTGACGAATACCAAGGGAAGATCGAGAGCTTGGTAGAGGTGAAACAAAGAGAAATCCAGGAAGTCTGATTGTACAATGTCGATAACTCTTGTAGTCGCAATTTTCAGTATTTTATTGCTGGTTGCTCTTCATGAACTGGGCCATTTTTTCTTTGCGAAGAAATTCGGAGTGCGGGTGGAAGAGTTTGGCATAGGACTTCCTCCACGGCTGTGGGGCAAGAAAATAGGGGAGACACTGTACTCTTTGAATTTGCTTCCCGCAGGAGCTTTTGTGAGGCTTACTGGAGAGGAGCAAAGGAGCAGTGACCCAAGAAGTTTTAGCGCAAAACCCTTGCTCCAGCGTTTGCTCATTGTTGCGGGAGGAGTTTTGGCTTTCTGGGTTATTGCCGCCGTTATATTCTCTATTCTCGGAGCCACTTTAGGCATTCCCATGGCAGTGGGAGACGAGGATGCTGTAAACAATCCCCAAGTGCAGGTTGTTGGAATAGCTTCCAAAGGCCCCGCGCAGATCGCGGGCTTAGAAACAGGAGACATAGTGCTTGGAGTAACCAAGGTCTCAGAAGTTCAGGAACTTGGAAAGAACTTTGCAGGCAATGAACTGGTTCTGAGCATTCAAAGAGGAAAAGAAGTCATGCAGGTTACATTGGTTCCAAGAGAAGATCCTCCTGAAGGCCAAGGCCCCATGGGTCTTGCCTTGAGTAGGGTAGCGCAGGTGCAGTATCCTTGGTACAAGGCGCCTTGGGAGGGAATAAAGATTACGGGAATCATGACATACCGAATTGTGCAGGAGCTCTTTGGATTGCTGCGCGGTTTGGCTGGCCTGCAAGGGTTGCCAGAAGGAGTACAGTTTACCGGACCCATTGGCATTATTGCTTTACTGAACAACGCTTTGATTTTCGGGTTGCCCCATTTCTTTTCTTTTCTCGCGGTGCTCGCCATTTATTTAGCCATTTTCAACATTCTTCCCATTCCCGCGGTAGACGGAGGAAGGCTGCTTTTCTTGGGCCTTGAGTTTTTGCGAAAAAAACCTTTGGAAGAATCGCTCGAAAAGCGCATGATCGCCTTGTCATTTGGCATCCTTTTAGTACTGTTCCTATGGATTACCGTGAAAGATATTGCTAATCTGTTTTAAGTATGAGATTCACTGAACTGTTCACCAAAACAAAGAAAGAGGTTCCCGCAGACGAAGAAAGCATAAACGCGAAGCTGCTCATCCAGGCGGGTTTCGTCCACAAGGAAATGACAGGAGTATATTCATTCCTTCCTCTTGGGTTGCGCGTACTGAACAAGATCATGCAGATCATTCGGGAAGAAATGAACGCCATTGGAGGGCAAGAACTGTTTTTGGCATCCCTTCAAAATCCGGAACTCTGGAAAAAGTCCAAGCGCTGGGATGATAAGGTTGTTGATATCTGGTTCAAGACAACGCTCAAGAGCGGAGGAGAAATTGGGCTTGCGAATACGCACGAGGAACCTTTAACAGAACTTATGAAAAACCACATTGCTTCTTACAAAGATCTTCCCGCGTTCCCGTACCAATTCCAAACAAAGTTTCGGAATGAATTGCGTTCAAAGTCTGGATTGCTTCGAACACGCGAGTTCGTGATGAAAGACCTTTACTCGTTCTCCAGGTCTCAGGAAGAGCATGACGCGTTCTATCAAAAAGCAAAGGATGCGTATCTGAATACTTTTGAAAGGGTGGGGCTGGGGAAGCACACCGTGTTCACGTTTGCTTCAGGCGGAAGTTTTGCAAAGTATAGCCACGAGTTCCAGACTTTGTGCGAAAGCGGAGAAGATACCATATTCCTTTGCGAAAAGTGCAGGGTCGCGGTGAATAAAGAGATCATTGAAGAACAGAGCTCGTGTCCTGAATGTAAAGGTACGGACTTGAAGGAAGTGAAAGCCACTGAAGTGGGGAATATCTTTAGTCTTGGCACGCGGTTCTCAGAGGCATTGGGTCTTGAGTTTACCAATGAAACAGGGAAGAAGCAGTTGGTCATTATGGGAAGCTATGGCATTGGGCCTGCCAGGGTTATGGGAACTCTTGTGGAACTGTTTCATGACGAAAAAGGCATGAACTGGCCCAAAGCCGTTACGCCCTTTGCGGTACACTTGGTGAGTTTGGAGGGAGGAGAAAACGAAGCAGAGAAAACGTATCAAGAACTTACAAAGAAAGGTATTGAGGTGTTGTATGACGATCGCAAAGAAGCTTCTGCGGGAGAAAAGCTCGCAGACGCAGACCTCATGGGCTTGCCTTTTAGGGTTGTGGTGAGCAAGAAAACAGTAGAGCAGAATGCAGTGGAACTAAGAAAGAGAAGCGAAGAGAAACCTCAGCTGGTTCCACTTGAACAGCTTTTGAGAACAGTTACGCCATGATCAAAGGTTTTGTACGAAAATTCCTTTCTCTGTTGGGCCAGGATATCGCGATCGACCTTGGAACTGCCAACTCCGTGGTGTACGTGCGGGGCAGGGGAATTGTCATTCAAGAACCCTCGGTGGTTGCTTTAAACCAAAAAACCGGGCAGATCCTCGCTATAGGAGAAGAGGCAAAGCGCATGGTAGGAAGAACTCCCGCCCATATCGTTGCAACACGGCCCTTGCGCAAAGGCGTTATTTCAGATTTTGAAGTGACCGAGCAAATGCTCCGCTATTTCATTGAAAAAGTCTCTTCAAAGAGGTTTCCTTTGCATTTGGGCCCCCGGGTTATCGTGGGCATTCCTTTTGGGGTCACGGAAGTTGAAAAGAAAGCAGTGCGCGATGCAACACTGAGCGCAGGAGGCAGGGAAGTGTACCTTATTGAAGAACCCATGGCTGCCGCCATTGGAGCCCGTCTCACGGTGCAGGAAGCAGGGGGCCATTTCGTGGTTGATATTGGAGGAGGGACCGCGGAAGTCGCGATCATTTCTTTGGGAGGTATTGTTCTCGCAAAGTCTTTGCGAATAGCAGGAGACAAGCTCAACGAAGATATCATGCATTTTGCGCAGGAAGAGTACAAACTGTTAATTGGGGAAAGGACTGCGGAACTCGTGAAAATTGGCATTGGCTCGGCCTACCCTTTAAAAGAGAGAAAAGAAACTGCGTTGCGGGGAAGGAATCTTGTCACTGGGCTGCCAGAAGAGATCATGGTGTCAGACGAGGATATTAGGAAGGCTATGGAGAAATCGGTACGCCAGATAGTCAATACCATTAAAGAGGCGGTGGAAGAAACTCCTCCAGAACTCTTGGCTGACATCATGAGCAACGGCATTCATTTGTCTGGCGGCGGAGCATTGCTGCGCGGTTTGGATACGCTTATTACCAAAGAGACCAAGATCCCAACCCGCGTGGTAGAAGATCCGTTGACCGCAATGGTGAGAGGAGCGGGCCTGGTGCTGGAGAATCTCGACGAACTCAGCGAAGTGCTGGTGGAAACAGAAGACCTGGAACCGCCAAAATGATCACCAAAGAGCAAGTTCAACATATTGCGTCGCTCGCGCGGCTCAAACTGACTGAGCAGGAAATAGAGAAGTTCCAAAAAGACCTTTCTTCTATTTTGGAATATTTTGAAGTTCTCAACTCTCTCGATATCAAAGACGTGCAGCCCCTGGTTCACGTGTTGCCGCTTGAGAATGTCACCCGCGAAGACACCGCGGCGAAAGCAAATTCTGAGCTTGTGCAAGAACTTCTCGACGCAGCTCCAAGCCAAGACCAGGGTTTTCTTCAGGTGAAAGAAGTATTTTCTGACGAGGAATAACCATGGAACTTGAAACACTTACCATAGAGCAGATCCAGAAAGGGCTTCTGGCTAAGGAGTTCTCAGCTCAAGATCTTGCCCAGTCTGCATTCGAGAATATTAGGAATAAAGATGGAAACCTTCACGCCTTTCTTGAGGTTACAGAAGATCTTGCTCGCGAGCAGGCCCGAGTTGTTGATAAGAAAATAGCAGAGAAAGAAAATATAGGAGCGCTTGCTGGTGTTCCGTGCGCAATAAAGGACACGATCCTTGTGAAAGGAGTACGCTGTACCGCTGCTTCAAAGATCTTGGAGAACTACGTTGCTCCGTATGACGCGACAGTGGTTGAAAACATAAAAGCGGCAGACGCGCTTATCGTGGGTAAAACCAATATGGATGAGTTTGGCATGGGAGGCTCTACAGAGAACTCTGCGTTTGGAGTAACTCGAAATCCTGTAGACCAAGAACGGGTTGCAGGAGGAAGCTCAGGGGGGTCAGCAGCAAGCGTGGCGGCAAAAGAATCTGTGGTTGCCTTAGGAGAAGATACGGGAGGTTCCATACGCCTGCCTGCTTCCTTTTGCGGAGTAGTGGGGTTGAAGCCAACCTACGGAGCTGTTTCCAGGCACGGGATCATTGCTTTGGCTTCTTCTTTTGACCAGGTGGGGCCTTTTGCAAGAACTGTGGAGGATTGTGAAACCCTCTTTAACGTGATTCGAGGGAAAGACCCTATGGATGCAACATCGGTTGAATACAAGATACAAGATACGAGATACAAAGTACAAGGTTTGCGTATAGGAGTTCCCAAGGAATACTTCGGGGAAGGCTTGGACCCTATGGTAGGGGATGTCATCAAGAACGCGTTAAAATTGCTTGAAGAGGCAGGCGCAAAGATCGTGGACATTACTCTTCCCCATGTGCCGTATGCGTTGGCAACATACTATATCATCAACACGTCTGAAGCCTCCTCGAATCTTGCCAGGTATGACGGCATTCGCTATGGAACGGTAAGCACAGGGAAAACTCTTTTGGAAACATATCTCAACACAAGAGGAGAGAGATTTGGAGTTGAGGTGAAAAGAAGGATCATGCTGGGAACATACGCTTTATCTGCGGGGTATTATGAGGCATACTATATAAAGGCCCAAAAAGTGCGTACGCTTTTAAAGCAAGACTTTGAGAAAGCGTTCGAGAAGGTAGATGTGGTGGCAGGGCCCGTGAGCCCGTTCCTGCCTTTCAAGGTTGGGGAGAGGAGCCAAGATCCATTGGCAATGTACTTGGTTGATATCTACACCGTGCCCGCAAACCTTACCGGGCTTCCTGCTCTGTCAGTGCCCTCGGGGCATGCCTCAAGCCTGCCTGTTGGCATGCAGCTTCTTGCTCCTGCTTTTGGAGAACAGGTACTTTTTGAAACAGGCAAGGCATTGGAAAAGCTTTTGCAATAGGAACTATGGAAAACGCATTAGAAACAATACGAATGGTACTTGACCGCCTTTCGTATTACGTGAACAATCTTGGTATTCAAAATATGTTGTTTTGGGCAAGGGTTGTTTTGGCGCCCGTTGCTTTTTTCTTTGTGTTTTTCATCATTTTCGCGCTCATCAAGAGCAGTTTTCTGTACTATCTCCTGTGGCTCGATCTTCGGGAGGTTGTTACGTTCCGTGCCTTTGGATTGAGGCGCATGGCGCAGCGTTGGGAACGTGCTCTTGCAAGGCTGGAGACCGCAAACGAAGCTGAGTACAAATTAGCTATTATTGAGATCGATTCAATGATCGACGAAGCAATACGGCGCTTGGGATTCGGGGGGCAGAATCTGGAAGAGAGGCTCCAGAATGTTTCTCCTGCCGTGCTTTCTAATCTTGCGGAACTCAAAGACGCGCATCGCGTAAGGAATAATATTGTGCACGATCCCAACTTTCTTCTAAGTCTCAATCAAGCGCGAAGGGTCATGGGAGTGTATGAACAATCCCTCAAGGAACTTGATTTAATCTAACTTTTCCGTTATAGTAATCACGCGGAGAAGTGATTCGGTAATCATCTGAGGCCCATAACCTTAGGGTCCGGGTTCAACTCCCGGCTCCGCAACATATTTACATTGTTATACTGCCGGCGTAGCTCAGTGGTAGAGCGGAGTCTTCATAAGGCTATGGTCAGAGGTCCGATCCCTCTCGCCGGCACAGCGTAATAAATTGCATCCACGATGCAATTTAAACGCTGCTGGAACGTTTAATTTCCGAAGGAAATTATTACGTTTCACACGACAGTTTATGCGGGCGTAGCTTAGCCTGGTTCAAAGCGTCTGATTGTCAGTCAGAAGATCGCCGGTCCAAATCCGGTCGCCCGCGCAACGTAAAAATTTCTTTGA
>Ga0209542_10020805_pt1 | contig 10350 bp, 11 predicted proteins | sample RifCSPhighO2_01_FD_184028 | JGI IMG/M metagenome (GOLD analysis project Ga0209542, IMG submission 184028) | Soil microbial communities from Rifle, Colorado - Rifle CSP2_plank highO2_0.1 (SPAdes) (version 2) | ecosystem: Environmental > Terrestrial > Deep subsurface > Rock core/Sediment ...
GGGTGTGAAGTTGGCTACTTTCTGTGTATATTTCTCGGCTTTGTCTTAACACAGTGCCAAATTGCTGTGCGGGGTTGCATCGCGTGTTTTTATCTGGTAAACTAGTGTATTAATGCCAGAATTACTGGCATTTATAATTGTAATGACCGAAGACAATAAAACAAAAAATCCGGCAATAGACGAGATGTTTAAAGCCGGAGTACAATACGGGTATTCAAAATCAAGAAGACATCCATCTGCCAAAGATGCCATTTTGGGCGTTAAAAACAGGGTAGAAATCTTTAATCTTGAAAAAACCGTAGAGCTTTTGGAAAAAGCCAAGTCTTTTGTCAAAACTCTGGCACAGGACAAAAAGCAGATATTGTTTGTTGGTGGCAAAAATGAAGCTAGAGTAGCTATCAAGACAACTGCCGAGAAACTCGGGATGCCATATGTTGCTGGGCGTTGGATAGGGGGCTCGTTGACCAATACTTCTGAAATGAAAAGAAGGATTGCCAGACTTCTTGATTTGGTAGAGAAAAGAGATAAAGGGGAGCTTCAAAAATACACTAAGAAAGAAAGATTACTGTTTGACAGAGAGATAGACAAGCTTGAGAAAAATTTCAGAGGACTTGTGTCCCTGAAGGGTATGCCGAGCGCTATTTTTATTGTTGACCCAAAGTTTGAAAAGAGTGCACTACGCGAAGCGATACAACAGAAAGTTCCGATAATAAGTCTTCTGAACACTGATTGTAATATGGAAGATATTGATTACCCGATACCGGGTAATGATGCCACAAGAGCCAGCGTAGAATATTTCGCAAAAGAAATTGCCAGCGCCTACGAAGAAACAACTAAATCTTAATCTAGAAGGATAAAATTCAGGATAGAGCTTTAACCTCTATCTCTCGGGATAAAATTTAATATGAGTCCTATAACAACAGAAACTATAAAAGAGTTGCGTGATGCCACCGGTATCTCCGTAATGCAATGCAAAAAAGCTCTTGAAGAGGCGGACGGTGATATGAACAAAGCCCTCATCATTCTGCGAAAGAAGGGTAGTGAAATCGCCGGTAAAAAGGGAGACAGAAATCTCGGAGCCGGAACGGTCGCTTCTTATGTTCACAATACCGGCAATGTTGGTGCCACGGTGGTTCTCTTGTCTGAAACTGACTTTGTGGCCAAAAACGCAGAATTTAAAAACTTGGCCTATGAGATAGCTATGCAAGTGGCGGCTACCAATCCTGGTTTTTTAACCAAAGAAGATATAGATGAAGATGCGCGAAAGGATGCTAGGGAAGTTTTTAAAAAAGAAGTTAAGGATAAACCGGCGGAAATGCAAGGCAAGATTTTGGAGGGAAAACTAAATGCTTATTTCAAAGAGAAAATCTTGCTGGAACAATCGTTCATAAAAAATCCCGAGATGACGATAAAAGATCTTATTGACGGGGCTACACAAAAGTTCGGTGAAAGAATAGAGATTGCCAAGTTTGCGAGGTTCAATGTCTAATTTTTCCGCCTACGGCGGATCTCTGTCCCTTCGGGACATCTACCGCAGGCATGACCGCAGGGAGACAATTTTCAAACAATGACTATGGAAATACTTCTACTCGTTTCTATTATTGGTCTGACGCTGATGTTGTTGCTAAAATCGTTAGAACTTAAAAGAGATAAGGAAATATTGGCCTCAAGGGGGCTTAAAAGGGTTGCTCTATCTTTAGAACAATCTTCTCTTGTTGTTTTGAAAAAAGTTTCAGCTTTTGATAAACACAAAGCCAAAGAGATTTTTAGTTTTTCCTTAATTTGGCTTGCTGATTTATACAAAAAAACTCAAGGGAATATTACAGAAAGACTTTCACGTATGAGTAGGCCAAATGGTGATTCGGTTTTAAACAAAAATGCCAAAGAAAGCTCCGTTTATTTGAAAGATATTTTGGACCACAAGAATCACATCCACAGCGAGATAGAAAATAATAATATAGAAATAGTTGAAGAATATGATGAATCGGTTAAAATCAATGAAGATGCCGGAGACGGGGAGTCCAAACAATAGGAAAAGCCAGCATAGCTCAGTTGGTAGAGCGCCACTTTTGTAAAGTGGATGTCCGGGGTTCGAACCCTCGTGCTGGCTCCATAAAATAAAAACGCCCGTTTGGCGTTTTTATTTTGCTAGCACAGAAAACACCCACTTTTTATCAAGGACGGACCTTGATAGAGGTTTCACTATATTATAAGCCATATATTTTTATCAAGGTCCGTCCTTGATGACGAGCTTAAAAAGGTATAAAAACCGCCGAAGAAAACTTCTTCAGCGGCGGTTGTGGACATTAACCACATACCTCTACGACTGTGGTGTTACATCCTTCTTTTTCCACTCTCCGCCCTGGTAATCCCCAGGGCGCTCCTGTCTGACAGCGTACCTCCCGACAGGAAACTTCTCTGCCCACAGCGCCATATACGCTGTGGCGTCCTGCTCGGAAACGAAGCCACCCCCTTGCTCGATGGTGAATCCATCGTAGGTGGTGACAACCTTCCACACTCCTCCCTCATCCAGGCGACGCCCGGGGAACTGCGTTCGCATGACCTTCGCCCACTCATGATGGTCGGTGTCGAAAAGTTGTTCCAAGTTTTCAGGCGTTTCTTTCATATTTTTGTTATTAATTGTATAAATCCCCAAAGTAAAATTTTTGCTCTTATATATACGCAGTTTATCAGAAAATCGCAATTTTGTATAGCTGTTCTTTATTGGGCGGGGAGACAGCAAAAGAATATAAAAAAGAGGTAGCCGGCTGGCTACCTCTTGTGGTGCACCCCGCTCACCCGAAGGCCAGTAGGGTCTCCATAATGGCGAAGAGATAGAACACGAACAGGACAGCGGTATCATCATGATACACTGACCATCGCCCCTCGTAGTCCCCCCGCTTCACATCCCTTCTAATTTCCATGTGGAGGAGAAAGCACACCCCCCACACGACAACCATGGCGACAATTTCCATTATCATTACCTTTCTCCTTCTCCACATTTGCACCATCCATTCTGGATGGCGCAACCGCAGAGAAGAACTTGATCTGCGGGGAGTACGATATACTTCCGCAGGCGCGCTCCGGCGCGCTCCATATCTTCTGCTGTGAACTCTGCCCCCCGTGGAGCGGGGCCCGCGAACTCGATGGCGGTGACTGAGCTCGCGACCACGGCTAGGTGTAGCGGGACATTCCCTATTACAGGGCGCCACTTTACCTCGTCCGCTGTGACTTCCGCGCGGACGTCACTGGTGTCAACGCCCTGTCGCCGGAGCCACTCTACCGCTCCGGGGTGACGACTGACGACGAGAGGCTTGTCGCGTAGCGCAATCTGTCGCGCGTTCACCCTTGCCTCGGCCACGATGGCCAGAGAACCCTCCACACTCAAATGAGCATGGGTTTCGCGGAGCATCTCCGCGGCCCTTTCATCGTTTTCCTCGAGCAATGTCGAGGAAACAAGAATCCCTGCAGATGTCATATACTTGTGTCCCATTGTTTTCTCCCTCTGCCCATTCGGGCGAAACAGTTTGGTGCCCAAGCGTTATGCATGGCACCTCGCAATCGCCTTTAAACGGCGCAAGGAGAACACGGGGCACTACACCTCGTTTGTCTTCTCCTGACAAAATTCATAAATTTTTACAGACTTTGTCAGAAGAAGACTTCATCTAATCTACCTATATTATAGCATAGTAGATACTCATCTGTCAAGTCTTTTAGGCCTACCTTAGAAATACCAATTAAAACCCCCTTTGAAAGGGGCTTTTTAATTGGGTATAATAGCGTCATGAGTCAAAAAACGACAGGCCATCTAAGCCCTATAACTATTGTAAAGCGGCAAATTGCCTCTATTTTTGATTCTTTGGGCTTTGAAATACCTGATGGCCCAGAAGCTGAATCCGAATATTATAACTTTGATGCTTTGAATATTCCGGCTGACCATCCGGCGCGCGATCTCTGGGATACATTTTGGCTAAAACATTCAAATAAAAATGGGGAGAATCCAAAAGACATACCGGTACTTCTGCGAACCCACACCTCGCCCGTCCAAGTGCGATATATGGAAACTCATAAACCGCCACTCTCAATTATTTCCATAGGCAAGACATATCGCTATGAAGCCACGGACGCAACGCACGAAACAAATTTTCATCAGGTAGAGGGGCTTATGATTGGGGAAAATATATCAATGGCAAATTTAAAAGGAGTAGTATCCGAAGTACTTAGCAGACTCTTTGAAAAGAAACTTGATGTTAGATTTAGACCAAGTTATTTTCCGTTCGTTGAGCCGGGTCTTGAGGTTGATATGTCGTGCTTTAAATGTGAGGGTAAGGGGTCAACACTAATAGGTTTGAAAAGTAAAGTTTTGGAGAAAGGAAAATTCAGAAAAGAGGAGCGCAGGTACTGTTCAGTTTGTAGGGGTAGTGGTTGGATAGAAATAATGGGGGCTGGCATGGTTCATCCAAAAGTTCTCTTGAATGTTGGCATAGATCCAAGAAAGTTTCAGGGGTTTGCCTTTGGTATGGGTCTTGAGCGAATAGCGATGCTTAAATATGGGATTGATGATATTAGACTTTTCCACTCCGGAGATTTAAGGTTTATAAGACAGTTCTAGATGAGCTGAAAGTTATCATACCTACGGTAGATCTGCCGGAGGCAGAAAAGCTACAAGCTACAAGAAATAATAATTAATTAAGGATATGGAAATTAAACCTGGAATTTATAGACATTCAAAGACCGGTAATTTATATAGATTGCATTTTGTAGTCAAACATTCTGAAACCCTAGAGGATTTGGTTGTCTACGAAGCCCTATACGAGAATGAGGTGTCGAAATTTTGGGCTCGCCCGGTTTCAATGTGGGATGAAGAGGTTGAAGTAAACGGGGTTAAACAGCCGAGGTTTGTGTTTGTTAGAGAGAATTAATTATACGAATGGCCTGAATTTCTAATTTCTAATTATCAATTTCTAAACAATTTCTAATGTATCAATGTCTTAATGAAAGTGTTTGAAAATTGAAAATTAAATCATTGTTTGAAAATTAGAAATTGAAAATTGAAAATTTATTGGTGTAGTGTTATGAAAATAAGTTATAACTGGTTAAAGGAATATTTAGGTAAGGCACCGGAACCGGAGAAGATTGCGGAGCTTTTTGATCTCTATTCTTATGAAGTAAAGAGTATTGAAAAAATAAAAAATGGCGATTCGGTCCTTGATATAGACATATTACCAAACCGCGCCCACGATTCGCTTTGTCATCGGGGGATTGCTAGGGAACTTGCCACAGTTATTTCTCAAAAAATAAAATTGCCAGCGCGAGAGTCTAAAGCCCGCGAGCAAAAAACAAATTTTGAAGTCAGGAATCTCGCAGAGGATAAATGCCCGCGCTATATAGCAAAAGTCATAAAAAATATAGAAGTGAAAGAATCGCCGGATTGGCTTCAAGAAAGGGTGATTGCTATAGGGCAAAGACCCATAAACAATATAGTGGATGCCTTGAATTACACAATGTTTGATATGGGGCAACCAATGCACGCTTTTGATATGGACAAACTCTCGGGCGCAATTACTATCAGGAATGCCGAGGCGGGAGAAAAATTTACAACTCTTGATAATAAAAGTGTGGAGCTTAACGGTGAAGACATGGTGATAGCTGATGACAAAATAGCCCTTGCCATTGCTGGAATCAAGGGTGGAAAAAATGCAGAGGTTTCCTCCAATACCAAAAATATAGTTTTGGAATCGGCTAATTTTAAGGAGAAGACAGTAAGAAAAACCTCAAGGCGTCTCAACATTCTGACAGATGCTTCTAAGCGTTTTGAAAACGGTTTGGCGCCCGAACTTGCCGAGATCGGGATGAGAGAGGCGACAGCTTTAATTGTGGATATTGCCGGAACCAAAGAGACGATTGTGGAAGAAAGTGTTGATGTTTATCAAAACAGGCCAAGCCATCCGTTTTTTGTTGGGGTATCCACAGATGAAATAAACAAAGTACTAGGCACAGATATTAAAAAGAAAGAAGTTGAAGATATTTTAAAAAAACTGGGCTTTGCATACAAGAAAGTAAAACCAATTGAGGAGATTGAAAAACAAGTCCAACTTTTAGTTGGAGCTAAATATGTCCCAATTGCTCGTATTAGGTTTGATGCTCCGAACGTTTTCAGCTGTTCATCATTAACCAATTATATTTTTGTTCAAGCCGGTTTCGCACTGCCGAGTGTCTCCGTGGATCAGTATGTTTTTAGTGAGCGAATTAGTGAAAAAGAAGCAAGATTTGGAGACTTGGTATTCTCAAATACCGGTAACGGTAAGATTCATTATGAAACCAAAGAATGGATGAGCGGAACCAAGGTCCCAGAAGGTATAGATCACCTCGGTTTATATCTTGGAGATGGCAAGGTTTTGCATGCCAGCAGATATACAAAGAAGGGTGTTGAAATTGAAAATATTACTGACTCTGTTGCGTTCAAGACACTTTGTGGGTATGGTCGTATTATTAAAAACCCAGACGAAGAAAGGTTTGTAGTTGAAATTCCACCCGAGAGACTAGACCTTAGGATAAAAGAAGACCTGATAGAGGAAATCGGTAGGGTATATGGATTTAATGATATAAAGCCAAAATTGCCGGATATATTTAGCAAAAAACCAAAGGCCAATCAAACCTTTGCCTACCTTGAGGATGTTAAGGACGCCTTGGTTAAAATCGGTTTTAATGAAGTCAACACTTATAGTTTCAGTAGTATTGGGGAGGTAGAGCTTGAAAACCCGACCTCCAAAGAAATGCCATATATGCGCGCGTCTATCTTACCGAATTTCAAAAGAGCCCTTGAGGTCAATTTGAAAAATACTCCACTTCTGGGGTCATCATCAGTCAACATATTTGAGATTGGTAAGGTATTTGGCGCCAAAGATGGTGAGCGGTTTGCTCTGGCTCTCGGCAGTAATGACAAAAAAGAAATTGAAACGGCTGGAGAATTATTGAAACAATTTGGTATAAATGATTTAGATAATAAAGAAAGTGATGGTTTATACTTAGCCGAGACCATTCTCGCGGAGCCACTTAAGGATTTGGAGGGTCTTTCGTATTCTTGGCAGAGTCTCCAAGTCTCTGGCCTATATGAACCGATCTCCGAATATCCTTTTATACTCCGAGATATAGCAGTTTGGTTGCCTGAAAAGACTCCACATGACGAACTTCAGGTAATAATTGAGAATGAGTCCGGCGACCTGCTCAAGAGAGCCGACCTTTTTGATGAATACAAGAAAGACAGTCAGGTTTCCCATGCCTATCACTTAGTTTTTCAATCAAAAGACAAGACGCTTACTGATGACGAAATCAACTCTATTATGGACAAAATATATAATCAAATAGAAAAGAAAGGATGGCAAAAGAGATAAAATTAGAAGTTCCGTACTTCTCACAATATCTGGATGTTAAAGATGAATACTGGCAGAATCGTTCTTGCAGTATTGTTTCTCTGAAAATGGTGCTTGATTTTTTAAACCCTGCCGAAGAAAGCAGTATTGAAGACCTGATTAAAGAAGGAGAAATTATAGGCGGGTTGGATGAAAATAGAAATTGGATTCAGGATAAGGTCGTGATGCTCGGGAGGAACCATGGCCTTCAATCTTACAGACAGGAATTTCGTACTCACAATGTTGATTTGGAGACAGGGGAGGGCGAACCATCGTCTTTTGATCAGGAATTCCTAAAAGAAGGTACAGATAAAATTAAAAAAAGTTTGGAAGGTAATTTCCCGGTTATTGTATCAGTTTATGCCAAGAAAAATGATGATGGCAGTATTGATGGACTTGGTGATTCTGGTACAGCTCACACTATTGTTTTGAACGGCTTTGAGGAGAATGATAATGGTGAAATGGAATCTTTTTTACTCCTGAACCCCGCGGGCAAAGACAAAAATAATTTCGAGGAAAGAGTGAGCGTTAATGATTTTAAAAAATTTTGGCGCAAATTTGCCATCTTTTTTGAATAAAATTATCCATTATGACTTTATTCATAAAGTCATAATGTGTGGTCTTTTTAGGGCCCATTTTTGGGCCATTTTTTGACCTGTATTTATCCACTCTAAATTTCAAAAATAGCTTGTAGTTTAGCCAGTTTTTTGCTATAATAGGTGTATAGAAAACCAATAAAAATGGCTAAAAAAGAGGATAAAAAAGAGGTCAAAAATGGGAGCTATAAAGCTTCCGATATTACTGTTCTTGAGGGGCTTGAGCCGGTCAGGAAAAGGCCCGGAATGTACATTGGAACAACAGGTCTTGATGGGCTTCATCATTTGATAACCGAAATATTTGACAATGCCAGAGATGAGGCGATGGGTGGTTTTTGCAATCGTATTGAGATAGCACTTCTGCCGAAAGACAATGTTAGGGTTGTTGATAATGGGCGAGGCATACCTGTTGATATTCACAAACAAACGAAAGTCTCGGCGCTTGAGACCATAATGACGACGCTTCACGCCGGTGGTAAATTCGGTGGTTCCGGGTATAAAGTTTCCGGCGGTTTGCACGGGGTTGGCGCATCGGTAGTCAACGCGCTCTCCATTTATACCAAAGCGGAAGTTCATAGAGATGGCGCTTCGTATGTTCAGGAATATAGTCAGGGTAAGAAAAAATATAATGTAAAAAAGGTGGCCAAGTCAGATTTGTCTGGGACCATAATTACTTTCAAACCTGACCCAGAAATTTTTAAAGAAATTAGTTTTGATTGGAATCAAATGGTAAGTCATATGCGCCAGCAGGCCTATCTCGTTAAGGGACTGCGCATAGACCTTTTGGATTTGAGAGAGTATAACGGGAAAATAAGAGAAGATGTTTTTTATTTGTATGATGAAAGACCCGATGCTCCGACGACTTCTTTTTGTTTTGAAGGTGGGCTCTTGTCTTTGGTTAAATTTTATAATCAATATCAAACTCCAGTTCATAAAAATATTTTTTATATTGAGAAAGAGACAGACGGCGTGCAAGTAGAAATATCTCTTCAGTATATAGATGACATCTCTTCAAGGATTGTGGCTTTTGCCAATAACACTTATAACAGTGAAGGTGGAATGCATATCACCGGATTCAAGACGGCCTTGACGAGAACTATCAATAACTATGCCAAGAAAAATAATCTGGTAAAAGACGGTGAGGATAATTTTACCGGTGATGATGTGCTTGAAGGATTGACCAGTGTTGTGTCGGTTAAACTGCAAGAGATTCAGTTTGAGGGCCAGACCAAAGCCAAGCTTGGAAGCGTTGAGGCAAGGGGCGCGGTTGAGACCGTCTTTGGCGAGGGCTTCGGGGCCTATCTTGAGGAGAATCCGGATGATGCCAGATCTATCATAGGCAAGGTGGTTATCGCTCTGAAGGCCCGTAAGGCCGCTAAAGCGGCCAAGGACAGCGTTCTTAGGAAAGGGGCTCTTGACGGGCTGGCCCTTCCCGGTAAGCTTGCCGATTGCCAAACCAGAAATGCGGAGGAAGCCGAGCTTTTTATAGTTGAGGGAGATTCAGCCGGTGGTTCATCGAAGCAGGGTAGAGACAGAAGGACGCAGGCAGTTTTGCCACTTAAAGGTAAAATTTTGAATGTTGAGAGAGCCAGACTTGATAAGATGCTCGCATCTGTTGAGATAAGATCATTAGTCATTGCTCTTGGTACTGCCATTGGAGATGCTTTTGATTTATCCAAACTTAGGTATCATAAAATAATAATTGCCACGGATGCAGATGTGGACGGGGCGCACATTAGAACACTTCTCCTGACGCTCTTTTACAGATATTTCAGACCGGTAATAGAGGGGGGCTATCTTTATATAGCCCAACCACCTCTTTATAAAATTAAAATTGGCAAAGAGTCACAGTATTTTTATGATGAGGAACTAAAAAATAAATATCTGAAATCTATAGGCATAAACCCAAATGAAAATCCAGCCTCTTCTGAAGAGGCTGATGCAGAAGCTCCAGAGGAAGAAGAATCGGGTGAGGCAGAAGTCCAATCAAAGACCAAACCAAAAATGAGAATTCAAAGATATAAAGGTCTTGGTGAAATGGATCCTGATGAACTTAAAGAGACGACTATGGATAAAGAAAAGCGTATCTTGAAAAAAGTTAATATAGAAGATGCGCGTGAAGCGGATAAAGTATTTGATGTTTTGATGGGAACGGATGTTGCTTCCAGAAAATCATTTATTCAGACTAATGCCAAAGAGGCGGAGTTGGATTTGTAAGCCAGTAGCCAGTAGCCAGTAGCCAGTAGCCAGTAGCCAGTAGCCAGTAGCCGGTAGCCGGTAGCCAGATTTTGTTATTCAAAACAAAAACAGCCGAGTCGGCTGTTTTTTCAACAAAAAACTAC
>Ga0209542_10020806_pt1 | contig 10350 bp, 9 predicted proteins | sample RifCSPhighO2_01_FD_184028 | JGI IMG/M metagenome (GOLD analysis project Ga0209542, IMG submission 184028) | Soil microbial communities from Rifle, Colorado - Rifle CSP2_plank highO2_0.1 (SPAdes) (version 2) | ecosystem: Environmental > Terrestrial > Deep subsurface > Rock core/Sediment ...
TGATAATCATTATGCTAATTATATTGGCGGCATTGGTTTCATGGGAACGCAGTGGGGAAATGAAGCCGTGGAAGATTGCGATGTGATGATCACAGTCGGTTCCTCGTTTGGCTTTTCCGAATTTTATCCTAAAGAAGCTAAAATTGTGCAAATTGATCTGGAAGCAGAAAAAATCGGTTTGCATGCTTCTGTTGCTGTAGGTTTACAAGGAGACTCCCAAGAAACGTTGCGACGATTATTGCCTAAACTGCAGGCCCGTAACGACGATCGGTTTTTGAAAAAATTACAAGCTAAACGCGATGCTGACTATAAAAAACACGATCAAGATACGGATGCTCAAAAAAATGAACGTGAGATTCATCCTCAATATTTAACCCATAAAATTAGCTCTTTAGCCAATAAAGATGCCATATTCTGCCTCGATGCAGGCACCGTGACGTTGTGGGGAAATATTTTCTTACGACTAAATGGCCAACAAAAATATGTGTGGTCAGCCAATCTGGGTACTTTAGGCAGTGGCTTGCCCGCCGGAATTGCAGCGCAATTTTCATACCCTGACAAACAAGTGGTGGTATTAACAGGTGATGGTGGTTTCGATATGTTAATTGGCGATTTTGCCACCGCTGTGTTATATGAATTACCTATCATTTTTATTATTTATAATAATGGACGTTATGGTTTTGTTGAATGGGAAATGGAAGGACAAGGCTATCCCACGGCTTATACCAATTTTTCAAATTGTGATTACGCCGCATTAGCAAAAGCATTTGGGGGCGATGGCATCACGGTCAATAAATTTTCCGACATTGAACCTGCTTTTATCCAAGCTTCAAAAAGCAAAAAACCTTTTATCATGGATGTTGCCGTGACAGCCCGTCAAACCTATATCCCCTCTAAATTTGACATTGGCCTACCCTTTCGTTTTGTAGAATCCGTCACACGCCAATTTGTGGATAAATTTTTGCATAAGCGAACACCCTCAGGCTTGCATAAATAGAGTGGTTAAGCCCCCGATTACTAAAAATTCCTATATAAAAACAAGGTAAATCGCTGTTCCCACTAATAATCCACCCATCATCCAGTTAAATAAGCGATACTGTTTTTCATTTCTTAATACATTAGCCATTTTATCCCCCAAAACAGCCCAGACGGAAATAGACCCATAACAAATAAAAAAATACAGCGTAGTAAAAATAAGAAGGGGGGAATAAGAAGCACTGGAAGCGAAAGCAGATATCCCTGAAATACAAGCACCTTAAAAACTAAAAAACTTTTTGAGATGAACCGCACACTTATTGCTGCCCCGGGTTACGCGACTAAGCACAAAAAAGCCCATAAACCTGAAGATCTACTAGAATGGGATTGGATAGGACTCCACATGCTACCAGCCAGCAAAACCCTAATAAATCAATTCGGTAATAAGTATCAAATTAATTACAAATCCCGAATTAATGCCGATAACGTAGAGGCCGTTTGCCAATTAGCCCTAGCAGGACTAGGTCTGGCCACTCCCCCTACCTTTCTGGTGGAAGAAGCCATAAAGACTCATCGTCTTATCAAAGTTTTACCCACCTGGCAGGTGAGTGCATTAAACATTTACGCCGTATGGCCTCCCAACTCCTCGAGAGACAGTTTAACGCTTCGATTTATTAATTTCTTAGAGAAGAAATCCCGCGAAACCTCCGTAAAGGACTTGATTCTTTCCTGCACTCCTCTTATTTTAGAGCATGATGAATGCTTTAGATTGCCTCAACCACCTCGGCAATGAATTACATGTACGCGTAATACCGAGGGCATCCGCCAATAAAATCAAATTGGAACGCCAATCCGATGGGTCTACACGAATACGCGTCTACACCACTGCTATTCCAGAAGATAATAAAGCCAATAAAGCCGTTATAAAAATTTTAGCAAAGGCTCTCGACCTTCCTAGATCCTCATTGACCATTACTCACGGATCAACGAGCCGAGATAAAATCATCCATATTCAAAGATCCTGTACCAAGCAAACCTGAATTAGGGGAGGCGGGGTCAAGTCTCTAGTTACTTATTCTTAAATAATACTAGCAACTAGAAACTTGACCCCTCTATTTTTTTTTGCTAATACACCCTAACAACATCTTCTAAATGCAGCATATCGATACTTGACCCCTCCTTTAGATAATAGCTACTCTTGTTTTATAGCAACAGCATTAGCCACTACATATGAAATGATAAAGGAAGATACTACATGAAGGGCCTATCCGAATTGTCTCCCAGAAGTCCAGGCCGTAACCGCTTACTGTTGCTGGCATTAGATTGGATACGACCTAAAGACCCACCGATTTCGTTAAGCCAAGCTTCTCTTTTAGCCAATCTTCATCATCATCAGATTCCTGTTCTCTCTAAAGCTTGGTCTGTTAATAACCCCGCCTTCAGGCTCAGTGATGTCCATGAATTTGTCATGGCACATGCCGACGAAGGAACCGATGTAGCATTGGGCGCTTATGTATGGCATGAGCCTTATACCCAACAATTACTCTCTGCCTTAAAACGAGATAAATTTCCAGGCCGCATTATTTTAGGAGGCCCTCAGGTTAGCTATACAAAACGTGGAATAGAAAAATATTATCCGCACGCAAATATTTTTATTCGTGGCTACGCAGAAGATGCACTGGTCCGATTATTACAAGCTCATACCGATAAACCTGTCATAGCAGGCGTACATTACGCAGGAGAACCGGATTTGGGCTTATCGGCCATAGCCAATTTAGAAAAATTACCTTCACCTTTTTTAACGGGCCTTATTCCGCCACGTCCTTTTATACGATGGGAAACACAACGTGGCTGCCCTTTTGAATGCACCTTTTGCCAACATCGAGAATCAGATGTGAGCATGGTGCGCCGTCAACTGCCTCTTTCACGCATTATGCAGGAAGTACGGTGGATCACACAAAACCCTATTATCCAAGATATTGCCATGTTAGACCCCACCTTCAATTCTGGCCCCCACTATATGACGATTCTTGAAGCACTCATAGCAGAAAAATGCAGCGCTAAATTGGCCTTGCAATGCCGCACGGAAATGATCCGAGAAGAATTTTTAGATGCCATCGAAAGATTTAATCAAACAGGCCGAATAGTTTTAGAGTTGGGACTTCAAACCATCCATCGAGAAGAAGCAAGAATTATTCGACGTTCCAATAATATGAAGAGAGTAAAACTTATCTTTGAAGAACTGAAGAGACGCAACATCCATACCGAAGTTTCATTAATTTTTGGTTTGCCTCATCAAACTCTACAATCGTTTAAAGAATCGATTGTGTTCTGTAAAGATTATGGTGTCTCTACTATTTACGCCTATCCGCTCATGTTACTCCGTGGCACGCCTTTATATGATCAGAAAGAACAGCTAGGATTAGCCGAATCAAGTGATTTAAATTTACGAATTCCTCGCATACAAGCCAATATTCCCCATGTCGTTTCCAGCCCTACTTTTACCTACGAAGAATGGTGTGCTATGGCCAAAATAGCAGAGTCCTTAGATGAATATAACGCTGAACAAGCCCTAAAAAACCAACATCCCTACATGGCAAAAATGTCTCATACCCTACGCCACACTCTATGGCACTCAATCTCTAAAACAAGTCGCTCAATCGAAATGCCCGCTGCTAAAGAAAGGAGGCAAGTCTCTAGTGGGTATAAATAATGTTAACAACTAGAGACTTGGCCCCTTTACTGCCAAATCCCCCAAAAAATATAAGAGGAATGGAACCGATCAAATTAAGCTAAAAGCACTTGAAAACCCATAAATTTATATATAAAATTAAGTTTTAACTCTGTAAATTTAATGAAATTTTATGTTTATACACAGAACAATCCAAGCATATATAAAAAAATATCTTTATAATCAAACGGATAAGAAATACGCTATTATCGTATATGGGCCTAGGCAAGTGGGAAAAACCACCTTGCTAGAACACCTAATCTCCTTACAGCCCCCTCGAGCACTGGAGTTTCAAGATAAGACACCCCATCAATTCCAAAATGGCTCTGCCTTTACCCTGAAGGCACGAGAAGCCGCCTATTTCAATGCTGATCACCTGGATGTCCGTGTTCAATTTGCTTATGAAAACATTACCCAGCTGGAAAGCACCCTTAAAGGTTTGAAGCTACTCCTATTGGACGAAGCCCAGCGAATCGAGAACATTGGCCTAGTATTAAAGATATTGGTTGATCATCATCCCGATCTGCAAATCATCGCAACGGGTTCCTCTAGTTTTGAGCTATCCAACAAAATCAATGAACCTTTAACTGGAAGAAAAAGGGTGTTTCACCTTTATCCTTTTTCGTTTGAAGAGCTATATGGCAAACTAAATTTTATTGAACAACAACGAAAATTACCCAGCCTGTTACGCTTTGGCAGTTACCCCGATATTATTGAAAAAAACGAAAACGAAGCCATTGCTCGGTTACGTGAACTAACCGACAGCTACTTATTTAAAGATGTTTTTAGTTTCCAACGTTTAAAAAAACCCGAGTTGTTGACTAAGTTATTACAGCTGTTGGCGTTCCAAGTGGGCTCAGAAGTTACTTTCCATGAATTAGCACAACAATTAGGTGTCGACCAACTGACTGTCCAAAATTATATACAATTATTAGAAGAAGCTTTTGTTATTTTTCGATTAGGCGCGTTTAAACGCAATCTACGTAATGAAATAACCAAAAGCCGTAAAATCTATTTTTGGGATTTAGGCATTCGCAATACGCTGATTAATAATTTCAACCCTCTTGATCTACGAGACGATGTTAGAAAACTATGGGAAAATTTTTGCATCATAGAACGTTTAAAACACTTACAAAACCATCAAAAATTCGTGAATTGTTACTTTTGGCGAACTTACCAAGATAAAGAAATCGATTACATTGAAGAAGCTAACGGCGAACTCCACGCCTACGAATTCACCTGGTCTCCTAAAAAACAAAAGAAGCCACCGAAGGATTTTATGGAAGAATATAAACCAAAAAGATTCAAAATAATCAACCGAGAGAATTTTTTGGAGTTCTTGATAGAAAATGAAAGATGATAAATTTACAACAGATTATAATGAGCTAATGAAATTAGCTGAAAAAATAAAGGCCCTTTAATTAATGCTGGCGCACGGATTCGAACCGCGGACCGGTTGATTACAAATCGATTCGGTGATTTATAATCTGCGGAACACTGGCTATAGATTGGCTTAAACGAGTCAGCATAGTGATCTCCCTTAGTTATTAGAAGCATTATATTCTACCCCCCCTATTAACTCATTAATGTTGACTTATCAGCATAATATCAGCATAATGATTATTCCAATATTGCAGATAAAAAGCCATTATTATGCCGATAAATTTTAACCCCACCTATAGAATTACAGCCGATATTGCCAAATATCTTATGCGGATTGAGGCCGCCAAAGAACAGGTAAACCTCCTGCCCATTACACCCACGGTATTGGCCTCTTTACGGGAAACAGCAAGGTTGTATACTACCCACTATTCTACGATGATTGAGGGTAACCGTTTAAATCCAAAGGAAGTCAAAGAAGTTATCGAGCTCAAAGGGCACTTTCCGGGTCGACAACGAGATGAGCACGAGGTAAAAGGTTATTACGCGGCATTGGCACAAATGGAACAATACGCCGCCCAGCAGCACCATCCTGTTACTGAAAAGGTTATCCAAACCTTACACGCACTCGTCATGAGTGATGGGCGTTCTAATGCCAAACCCACACCTTACCGTGACGGCCAAAATGTCATTAAAGATGGTGCTACGGGTACTATCGTTTACATGCCACCCGAGATAAAAGATGTCCCCAACCTTATGCGCGAACTTATTGTATGGGTTAAGGAAAGCTCTGAACTGCCTTGTCCGATTGTAGCTGCCATCAGTCACTATCAATTCGCGACCATCCATCCTTATTATGACGGCAATGGCCGCACTGCCCGATTGCTCACCACATTAATCTTGCACTTAGGCGGATACGATTTAAAAGGGCTTTATTCCCTAGAAGAATACTACGCCAAAAACTTACTCGCCTATTATCGCGCCATTAGCATTGGTCCTTCTCATAATTATTATTTTGGGCGTGTAGAAGCGGATATTACCCAATGGATAGAATATTTCTGCGAAGGAATGGCCGTCGCTTTTGAAAAAGTAGTCAGCCAGATGGCCCAAGCACACGAAAAAGGCCACAAAGACCATTCGAAATTATTACGCACCCTCGACCCCAAACAACGAAAAGCCCTTGAACTATTCAAATATCACGACGTAATCACCAGCCAACAAATCGGCAAACTCTTCGGCTTTAAACCTCGCACCAGCACAGCACTCTGCAAAAAATGGGTAGAAGAAAAATTCTTAACTATTACAGATCCCTCTAATAAGGCGAGGAAATATAAATTAACAAATAAATATCAGGTGTTGTTAGAAGAATAACGTAGGTTAGGTTAGGTTAGGCTAAGCAACGCGAAGCCCACGTATTCCTTTCTTGACCCCTTCACTTTCTAGGTTAGAATGAAAAAGGATAAGGGGGCTCTAGCTTATGATTCGTTGCCGTTTTGCAAAACCTTCTGATTTAAAATTTATTTATCAAGCTTTAAAAAATATGGCACAAGAACAGGGTGTTATAGGGCGATTTTGTAAAACCCCTGACTTTTTTGAGAAAGCCCTTTTTTCAGAAACGCCCTTGGCTCAAGTCTTGTTAGCTGAACAGGATAATGAAGTTGTAGGGCTATGTATGTTTTCGGAAACGAATCGAAATTTTACACTGTTTGAAAAACCCGGAATTTTTATTCACGATATTTATGTAGTACCTACTGCACGTCGACAAAATGTAGCTACCACTTTATTTAAAGAAATCCAAAAAATTGCGAAAGAACGAGACTATGGCCGTATTGATTGGGTAGTGCTTAAAATGAATACGGGTGCAAAGAATTTTTATAAAACATGGGTTAAAGAGGGTGCTGGTGAAGTGGATTATATCCATTATATGAGAATGCCTGTGACATTAGATAAAAATGGTATGGCTTAAACGAGTCAGCACATAGGTTGGGCTGAGCGAAAGCGAAGCCCAACAGAGATAAATCGACATCCGTTGGGCTTCACTAGCGTTCAGCCCAACCTACTTATTTATTTTTTAAAATGGAATGCTGGCGCACGGATTCGAACCGCGGACCGGCTGATTACAAATCAGCTGCTCTACCAACTGAGCTACGCCAGCGTATTGAGAAAACACGCTTTTGAGTCATCCTGACATTCTTGCCCTGCCTGGGGGAATACAGCACGTCATTTATTAGGGCACGGGCCGATCACGATCGGCCCCTACATTAATAACTCTGCTCCCTGCTGTAAAGCTATAGGCAGAAAAGAAGGGGCATTGTATAAAACTAGTGGCTATAAGGCAATCGTCTCCGTAGCCTAGAGTGCAGATCCAGGAAGGAGGAAACTTAGTAGAGACCGTATCCCACTACAAGATATAGCCGCCAACCGTGGCTAAAAGAGGCTTTTGCTGCTAGCATTATTGCTTAACAAACAGGGATATCATGGTCAAGGCACTGGTTCTTAAGCATAAGCCCTTTATTTTCCAAGTGATGCGATTCGGGATTATTGGATTATCGGCTACAACTGTTCAGTTTTTATCCGTTGTTGGCCTGGTAGAATGGCTGTCGTTTAACCCGCTAACGCGTCTGCCTTTATAGGCTCCACCACCATAAGCTATTTAGGCCACCGTCAATGGACCTTTCATCAAACCGAAGAGCACCACCGTCACGCCATCCCTAAATTTTTACTAACAGCCCTCACCAACCTGGGCGTCATGGAGTTGCTCTACTCTCTTTTACTGTATCACTATCATCTCCATTACATTCCCGCTTTATTCATTGTGGTATGCATTTCTGCCGGCTTTAACTTCACCGTCAGCAAATTCTGGACCTTCAAGGACTATGCGAAGACATGGCTTGCCACAGAAGCAACCCTGCAAAAAGAATAACCCCTACACAAAACCCCAAAAAACTTGAATTTTTTCCCATTGGTAATTCTTCGCGAAACACATTATAAAGCACTGACCCCGCTAAAAAAGCCACCATTAAACTCACCAACAAAACATTAACAGGATCCGTAACAACCGTTACTACCCATCCCAACAATAATGCCAACAAAAACATTAAACGCGCCTTTCCACTAAACTGCTTTCCAAAATGCGCACTAAAATTACGATCCACCAACATAAAATGCAACCCAATGGCCACGGCAAAAATCACCGCAAAACTTAAGCCCGTTTGCACACGCAACGGCATAGTGTACGTAATTAAAAAATTATACAACGCAAACAAAAATACATGCAGATAATAAACAGGGCGTTGATTTTCTCTCTGTACATTCCCCACTCGCCACGCCAATCGCTCTAATCCGTAATACACCATAAATCCTATTAAAGCGGCAATAAAAATTCCTAAATCCAACAACGGTGTCAAAGGATCGTATTGGCTTAAAAGCTTGCCTAACGGTTCATTATTCTCAACTAAGGATGGCAACATATGCAAAAAGACATACGCCACAGCCGTTCCTCCCGAAAAAGAAACAAAAAATGGCTGTCCAAAAAATTTATGTCGATTTAGATAAGGTGATACTGCATGCGCCAAGATTAGGCACACAGTAATAAAAAAGGCGGTGGTTAAGTTGCCTAAATTAATAAAATCCATAGAATCCCTTCCTGAAATTTTTTTAAATTACCACAGAAGTGTCTTTAACCATCCCTCGTTTCAGCATATTCAAATAAATGGTCTTCATGGCCACTTGTTGCCAAAAGGGAACTAATCGTTGATACGAATCCTGATTCAACACTTCGGAACTTAATCGTTCGGCCACTACACCACACATACAGGCAGCGTGCAGTCCAAAGGTATTTGCAATGGTAAACAAGGTGGCCGATTCCATTTCAAATGCCACCACATTTAATTGCTGCCATTCTTTCATCGACCCTTGAAAACGACGCACCACGTATTTGGAATAGTTATCATACCGCTCTTGTCCCGGATAAAATGTATCCGTTGAAGAAACAATACCCACATGATGAGGCACGTTTAACATTTCTGCCGCTTCCAATAACGATGCCGTAAAACGAAGGGAGGCTACAGCCGGATATTCAATCGGGGCATAATGCGTGGAAGCCCCATCCAATCGCACCGCTGCTTTCACAATCACTAAATCACCCAATTTAATTTTAGGATGAATAGACCCGGTGGTTCCAACACGTAAAAAATAACGAATGCCAATATTCGCCAATTCCTCTACCACAATAGAGGTAGAAGGCCCACCAATACCGGTCGAGCACACCAATACTTTATGCCCATGAAAATCCGCCAAATAACTTGTAAATTCACGGTGGCTTTCTAAAAATTGGGCATTGGGGTCAAATGCTTTTGCCAACACTTCTACGCGTTGAGGATCACCGGGCACTAAGGCATATTCTGCACCTTGAATCATAGCTTTATTTAACTGCAAGTGATGTTGTTTGGAATCGTCGGTCATGATGGTTTACCTGCTTTTAAAATAGGATGTAATTGAAAATGATAACTCACAAAGGATGCAATAATCGTGCCTAAAATACCGCCGGCAATCACATCACTTAAAAAATGATAGCAATGGCTCACTAAACCCATCGCACAGCCTAAAAAATAAAGCACCAAAATCCAGCGAATTTTAGGATAGGCTACCCAAAAAGCAATAAAAAACGACGTAACATAACTCATATGCCCTGAAGGAAACGATTCAAACAAGGGCCCTTTGCTGAAAAAATGAAAGGTATAAGGATCGATATGCTGAAACCAACTGCATTGGCCATTTTGCCAAAGGGAAGTGCGCCCAAAAATAAATTTTAAAATTTTAATCGCACCTTCCGCAATTAAAAATCCGACGGAACCCGCAAAGCAGGTGGCTTCAAAATGGTGTAAATGTCGACGCAAGCGAATAACAAGAGAATAAACGATGATCAAAAAAACCGCGACATCGAGATATTGGGCCACTTCCGTAAAATATCCAAACCCAATAAACGTACCTGCCGCATAATAAGACAACAAGCAATTCGATAACCGTTCATCCACAAAATGATACGTGAAAAAAATAATCACAGATCCTAACAATAATGCTAACACCGAATTCGTGACTAATCGACGATACAGATCCGGGTTATGAGAAGTTAAATACATACGGTCTCCCTAAATAAAGAGGTATCTTAACGGAATGCAAGGAGTTGATCAAATCCCCCCTAAAATGTAGGGGCAGACCGTGGTCTGCCCATAGCAAATGATAAATCTTTTGCTGCGGTATCG
>Ga0209542_10020810_pt1 | contig 10348 bp, 11 predicted proteins | sample RifCSPhighO2_01_FD_184028 | JGI IMG/M metagenome (GOLD analysis project Ga0209542, IMG submission 184028) | Soil microbial communities from Rifle, Colorado - Rifle CSP2_plank highO2_0.1 (SPAdes) (version 2) | ecosystem: Environmental > Terrestrial > Deep subsurface > Rock core/Sediment ...
CCCAACGGGTGGTATAATTCCTCCTCCCGGTGGGGGGCCTACTACTCCACCATCAACACCTCCCGGCAGTGACAATCCTTCCGGTACTCCTCCTTCTCCTACTTCTGTCGGGAGTTCACCTGGACAAGTACTCGGTGCTGCAATTGGAAATGTTCTGCCCGCAACAGGTGGGTATTGGATGTTGCTTATGACCATCCTATGCCTTACACTATTTTTATTAGGCGGGTATTTGCGCTTTGGTTCGGGAATATCCCCACCCCTTAATTATGCGGTTTAATCTGCGAAAAACTTTAGGAAACGCCTTAATGGCGTTTTCTCTTTTAATACTCCTTTATATTTATTTTCCGATTCTTCAACTCTATCTTTTTCCACAAAAACCCAATCAGAATATCCTAAGGAGCGATTTCTATATTCAAATTCCCAAAATAAACGTTCTCTCAACTGTTATTCAAGATGTTAGTCCCTTCAATGAGAGCGAATACAGAAAAAAACTTGAAAAAGGGGTGGCTCATGCAAAAGGAACATCTTTGCCGGGGAAGAAAGGAACAAGTTTTCTTTTTGCCCATTCATCCGACCTGCCTTGGAGAATTACAAGGTATAATGTTTCATTTTTTAGATTACCGGAGCTTAAAAAGGGGGACGAGGTAATAATAGACAGAAAAGGTAAAATTTATAAATACAAAGTTACAGATGTGAAAACAGTTTGGCCAAATGAGATAAATTATTTGAAGAACACAAAAGAGAATCAGCTTATTTTGCAAACCTGCGTTCCCATCGGTACTTCTCTTCAAAGGCTTCTTATCTTTGCCAAACCAGTCTGACCTAGGTGTCAATATAAATCCACCTCCCAGGTGGACTAGATAGGACACCTCGGAGAGAACAAAAAGCCCCGCATTTCTGCAGGGCTTTTTTAGAACAGCTTTAAATCCTATCCTATGGACCTGGATCAGGCGGAACCGCTGAATTTGTGTTTCCGGAAACCGTTATAGTTACCGTAGATGTTGTATTTCCCGTGTCAATGCTAACATCTCCGCCGTTTGTCGTATTGCTGTTTGCGTCATTTAAACCTGTATTCTGAACGACTACAACTCTGGTACTCACCGTGGCAGTATTTCTCTGGTCAACGGTTAGTCTTCTTTCAACTCTTATTCTGCATCGATTTGTTGAATTCCTTCCGTTTCCCGATATTGTGCATGTCTGGTCTGCGAATGCAAAACCGGGCAGAAGTGCACCTGCGATTAAAGAGCCTGTTATTAAGGCACCTGCAATTTTCTTTTTCATTTTATTCACCTCCTTTCATAATTCACAATTGTTTTTCGATTCTGCAACACATATATCTATTCCGGCATTTCCATTTGCGCTGTCCATTCCTGCCCCACCGTCTAAGTTGTCATCCCCACTGCCTCCCCTTAATGTATCTGCCCCACCATTACCTCTTATTGTGTCTGCTCCATTTTCACCCTCCAGCGTGTCGGATGCAGACCCTCCTTCTATAACATCATCATCGCCTCCGCCTTTTATGATATCGGCATCTTCATCTCCAAAAAGCTGATCCTGTCCACTCTCTCCTTTTATACTGTCAGCGCCTGTTCCGCCCGAGATGAAGTCATTGCCATTATTTCCATTTATTGAATCAGCTCCTCCCTTACCGAAAATCGCATCATTGCCCGCATTTCCATTGAGAGTATCAGCACCGTTTCCGCCCAAAATACAATCATCGCCGCCATTGCCATTTATCCTATCGGCACCTTCGAGACCCATGATGAGATCATTTCCCGATGTTCCGGTTAATGTCTCTGCTTTAGATGTTCCTATAATCGGAGTTGACAAAAGATCTAATTGGTCGCATGAATCGGGGAGATTAATCGAGATACCGATTTTAAGATCAAAAATAACCTGAGTATTCTGAAACTCATTTCCCGCCCCTTCGCTAAATGTAACTTTAAAGTTGTAAGTAGTTGAACTACCCGACGCTAAATTAGAAAGGGGGATACCATCAGGTCCTCCCGATTCGGTAAAAAATTGAGAGAGAGTTTTAGGTCCTCCCGGACTAGCCCCTCCGTAAAGATCGGTTCCTCCTTCTGAAATCACAATATCTAAAACACTTGAAATTGTTCCAATCTGAGTTGTCTCAAGCCCCCGAACTCCGACAGACCTTACAGAAGGTGCGCCATTTGAAACATCCACATTTCTGGATTCAGTCTCTCCCGGTGCAAAATTTGAAATACTAAATATTGGACCAACATTTCCAATTCCTATTCCCCAATCAACAGTCAAATCCCCAACCGCATACGCAGTATTTTTAAGAAACCCAAGCTCGTCTCTGTATAGATACAGAAGACCCAAAATAGTTATAAGTAATAATAGTATTGTTATCAATCTTTTCATGGTGATTCGGTCGCACTACTAGTATTTTGTGGTTGCGAAATTGCCCTTAGTATAAAATCAGTAGAATTATTATTAGCATCAAAACCGTTTCCTTTAGAAACATCTGTTCCAGAGGTCATTGATGTAGCATCAGAAGTCGAAAGAGCTTTTCTCTCAAGGCTTTGTCCCACAGAAGGATTTGAGACAAAAGCGGCGCTTTCTGTAAGAGGCACCGCGTGTCCACTGCCCCATGCAACTGCGTCTATTACCTCATCTGTACTTGTTACTTTCAGAGCAACACTGCTATTATTGGCTATGTTCACGGAAGTTGAAGTATCAGCTCCTATTTGATTTGCATATCCTCCATCGCTTGCTGCCCATAAAAAATACCCATGAGCAGAAACAATAGTTGAAGTTGTAAAAGATTTGATAAGAGTGTCAGTGATTGCATTTCGAGCTCTTCTTGCAAGCCTAATCCCGTTAAGATCAATTAGAGACGAGGTAGGATTATAAAGTTCTATGAAATCACTAGTGGTAGCTCCGGAAGTCGCAATTTGAATTTCAGAAATTACTAAATGGTTTGCAAGAACTGGAGTTGGGGTTGGAAAGAATTCCGAAGCGGTAAAAGTGTTGCTGGTTGATTGAGTTGTATCGCTAAAGAGCGCCAAAGTTATTTTGTAGGAAAAAAAACCAATTCCTATTAGAGCTAATAATCCCAAAAATACAAATTTTTTCATGTTGTATTCATTTTGCTTAATAATTTCTTTTCAATTTGTTCTTCTATCTCTTTTTTTAAATTCCAAAGTTCAAGAACCATGAATACAGTTATCGGGAAAATTATCAACGGAAAAAAGCCTTGCGGAGTACTTAAAAATACTATAAAAAAACCAAGATAGGGGATCGAAAACACTTGTTTTCCAATTATCTTAGCTGACGATACGGGATCGTTATCAGCTGTGTTATTTGCATCACCCTTTGTCTGATAATATAGAGTGTTTGCGCGATTTGTTACTTTAACTACACGGTGGGTGACAGTTGCATCAGCCTTTTTAAACGATATGATTGATCCTTGCGGATACCATGATTGTTTCTGCGTGTAAATAATGCTTCCGACAGGAATCGTCGGCTGCATACTTCCGGAGAGAACTACAAATGACTGGATTCCTAAAAATTTATCTGTTTTTGATGTAATTAATGTGAATACGACAAAAGGAACTAAAATAAAAATCCCAATAGTAAATATGATATACAACATTTTCTTAACCATCTTCATAATAGTTTTAAAAATCTATTAAACAATTTTCACCCAACTGGTAGTGAAGCAAACAGGACCTCACTACCAGTCAAAGAACCGTTTCGACTTAGTTTACGGCCAGGAAACCGTATCATTAGTCTGTTTTGCTTCGGCTTGCAGAGATGCTGTAAATGTCTGACCTTGAAAATCGTCACCGGCATCCGCGTCAAGCTCCACAGTTAATCTCAGTTGAGCCCTGTCGTCCGAATTGAGAGTATATAATACATTATTTGTTCCGTCAGGAGACCAATAAAAGTAACCGGTAATTCCAGATGAGTTAGACTGTATATTGACCCAGTTCGAACCGTCCCATCTTTCTACCTGGATAACTTTAACCATGTTTTGAGAATCCAAATCGAGATTACCCCATGTTCCCGTTGAAAATCCCCTTAAATTCACTGGGAGAGTGCCTACGTTTTTAACATCAAAGTTAACAAAGGCTGTTTCGCCTGGTGCCCAATTACTAACAATTGCCTCGCCCTCAAATGGAGTATCTGCATTCTGATCGGTAATATCTACGTTAAGCGTTCCAGCTCCAAAAACGTTTCCACTGCTTGTCCCAACATCGCTGAAGAATGCGAAGGTTGCGCCTCCCACTAAAACTAGGGCTGAAAGAATTGAAAGGCCGCTTAAAGCTATTTTTGTATTCATTATTTTCTTCACCTCCCCCCGCCATCCGAAACTTTAGTGAAGGATGGCCCCACTAAAAAACCCGCATTTACCTAAGCGGGTTTTTGAATATTTTTGTAATGATTTATAAAGTATAAAATCATATTTCCTCCGTTTGCGGTCAGAAACACGTTGTCTACAAAAAATCGGTAATTTTAAATTGGTCTTTTTAAAAATCTCTCCGGGCGGGCAAAACACAGAGATTTTGTCGTGGGCAGTCGACAGTAACAATTAAATGATATTTAGATTGTCCTGTCAAGACGGACAAACTAGATAAAACTACTTCTTTCAAATTGGATAAAAATACCCTGGGGTTGTATAATACGCATCATGGCGCAAACTTTGGGGCTTATGCTCCTTTCAATGTTTATCACATTCGTTCTTCTTGTTCCATTTATAGATTTTTTATACAAACTCAAATTAAGACGTCAAAAGCAAAGAACAGTAGATATTTTTGATAACCCCACACCATTCTTTGATAAATCACACGGATGGAAGGAGGGAACACCCTTTGGCGGAGGACTACTTATAATAGGTGTTGTTAGCGCTCTTTCTTTATGGGCATACGGACTTTTAGATGTAAGCATAAATGGTTGGGAAGTTTTTGTATTACTTTTTACCTTTATATCTTTTGGCATACTGGGTTTCTATGATGATCTAAAAAAACTTGTTGGAGCAAGCGGAAAGAAAATGGGTCTCTTTGGCTTAAGGTTTCGGTACAAATTCTTAATACAGTGGATTTTGGCTTTCATAATTTCGGGAATTATTTTTTATCAGCTTGGATACAATTTTATTTTTATAAGAGGTTTTGGTCTTGCCAGTCTTGGTTTGCTTTTTATTCCATTTGCTGCTTTTGTAATAGTTTCGTTTACTAATGCTTTTAACATTGCGGATGGACTTGACGGGCTTGCGCCGGGGCTTCTTCTTATTTGTCTCGGTGCTTTTCTTGCAATTTCGGCAGATCAGCTTGATGAGTCTCTGAGAGTGTTTACGGCGGTACTTATGGGAAGTATGGTTGCCTTCTTATACTTTAATATATACAAAGCAAGAATTTGGCTAGGAGACGTAGGATCTCTTTCCTTGGGAGCTGTGCTTGCAGTAATAGGACTTTTGACAGGAAAAATTTTGGCGATCGCTTTTATAGGCGGAGTTTTTGTTATTGAGGTAGGTTCCTCGCTCATACAAATTTTAAGCAAAAAATTTCTTGGAAGAAAAATCCTTCCTGTTTCCCCTTTTCACCTCTATCTTCAGAAAATGGGCTGGGACGAGCCCAAAATTGTAATGAGAGCATGGTTACTGGGATTTTTCTTTGCAATTTTAGGACTCTTCATCGCCTTTGTTAAATGAAAAGGATTGATTTAACTCTTCTTTCATCCGTAGTTTTTCTAACGTTGTTTGGACTTTTTATGGTTTATGATGCTTCCTCCTTTGTTGCATTCAGAGACTTCTTTGATAAGTACCATTACGTAAAAGGTCAAGCGGTATGGGTGATTATTGGCTTACTCTCCCTTTCTTTTTTTTCCTATTTTGATTACAAAAAGCTATATAACCTTTCCCTTCCTATACTTCTTACCGCAATTGTGCTTTTGATAATGGTTTTCATACCCGGTATAGGAGTCTACGCTTTGGGGGCACGAAGATGGATTAATCTGGGATTTTTTGTGCTTCAGCCTGCTGAGTTTGTAAAGCTTGCGCTTGCCATATATCTTGCTTCGTGGCTTTCTCATAAGGAAAAGGGGAGACTTGCGGCTTTCCTAATGCTTCTCGGTTTAATTGTGGCATTAGTAATGCTTGAGCCCGATATGGGAACTACCGTTGTCATTCTGCTTGAAGCTATTATTGTTTATTTTCTTTCAGGAGGGAGCATGCTATATTTCTCAATAATACTCCCCTTAAGCGCCATACTGGGCTATTTTCTTATTAGACTGTCTTCCTATAGACTAAAGAGACTGGAAACATTTTTCAACATCGATCAGCCCATTGCGGATTTTTCCTACCACGTAAGGCAGATTTTAATAGCTCTTGGGTCCGGTGGGATCTTTGGAGTGGGCCTTGGTAACTCACTTCAGAAATATGCGTATCTTCCGGAAAGCACAACTGATTCGATTTTTGCAATTATAGCCGAGGAGCTAGGATTCTTGGGAGCTGTTTTGATAGTAGGGTTATTTGCAGTAGTAATATGGCGAGGATTCATAATTGCGGTAAAAGCCAAAGATACCTTTGGTAAACTTCTGGCAGGGGGAATTATCACTTTTCTGGGGACTCAGGCTTTAATTAACCTATCCGCTCAAACGATACTGATCCCTCTTACCGGTATTCCTTTACCTTTTATTTCCTATGGAGGATCGGCTCTAATCGTAGACTTATGCGCAGTGGGAATTCTGCTTAATATTTCACGACAATCAACATGAAGCTTTTAATAATCGGAGGACATCTATCGCCCGCACTTTCTCTTATTGATGCGCTTCCAGAGGAATGGGAAATAGTTTTTGTGGGAAGAAAATTTGTTTTTGAAGGAGAGAAAGCAGTCTCGCTTGAATATCGGGCAATAACCAAGCTGGGGGTGAAATTTATAAACCTTAGTACAGGAAGATTGCAAAGAAAGCTCACCATCGACACATTCCCCTCACTTTTAAAACTTCCGGTAGGCTTCCTAAACGCTTTTAAAATTCTCCTTTCGGAAAAACCGGATGCTGTAGTGGGATTTGGCGGCTATGTTCAGGTGCCGGTTGTGATAGGAGCCTTTTTGCTTAGGATTCCGGTCGTTTTGCACGAGCAAACACTAGAAGTAGGTTTTGCAAATAGAATCTGCGCGAAATTTGCTAGAAAAATATGCATATCCTGGACCTCTTCCGCTAAATTTTTCCCAAAAGAAAAAACGGTACTTACAGGGATTCCTCTGCGAAAAGAAGTTCTCAGAGCTATGAAAGAAAAATCTTTCGAAAACAAAATAAAACAAATTTTTATAACCGGTGGAAGTTCAGGTTCCCATTTCATAAATTCAGTTATAGAAGGTTGTATAGAAGGACTTCTTAGAAATTTTAAAGTTACTCACCTTACAGGCGATTCTCAGAAATACAACGATTTCGACAGACTCTCTAAATTAAAAAGTCAATTTCCTCACATTCTTGAAGAGAACTATGAATTAAAAAAGTTTGTTGAACCACAGGAATTTACCAAAATTCTAAGAAACTCGGATTTAATCATCTCAAGGTCGGGAATCAATACGGTTTTTGAGATTTTTATCTTGAATAAGCCTGCTATTTTAATTCCCATACCCTTTGCTCAAAGAAACGAACAGCTTAGAAACGCAATGTTTTTAAAAGACAATAGGCAAGGGGAGGTGTTTGAGCAAAAAGACTTAGACAGCGAGACTTTACTTAGAAAAATTTATGAAATGACGGAAAATTTGCCCAAGTACAAAAAGCAAAAAGAACTTGATTTGCCTTTTGAAAAAGCGGCCTATAAAATAATTAAAGTAATTAAAAATGCACAAAAGGAAAGTAAAAGAGAAAAGTAAATTCTTATTTTTCATAATTATTGTCCCCTTCATCGCACTTTTCGGTTTGCTATGCGTGCTTTATTTCTATTTCCCCCAACTTATCGACAGCAACTTGATAAGTCCTATTGCCAAAATTACATCTAATTCCGATAAAGGGACTATCGAAGAAGCTCTTTTAAAAAATGGGGTTTCTTACTTCTCCGTAGACATTGCTTCGGATTCTTCGTACTTAGTTACCTTACAGGACGGAGGAAAAGTAATAGTTACGTCTAAAAAAAGTATCCCTTCCCAAATAAGCTCTTTACAACTTATGCTTAATCGGCTTACAATAGAAGGGAAAAGAATAAAGATAGTGGATTTCAGATTTGATAAGCCTATTATTAGGCTTTAATCTTTATGAATGGTGGAAAAATCGTTGTAGGCATAGATATAGGAACCTCAAAAATAGCTACCGTTATCGCAAGAATAGATGACTTTCTAAATATTCTGGGAGTTTCCGAAATTCCGTCTTCAGGGATAAGAAAAGGACAAATAGTAGATATCATCGAGGCGGTAGGCTCAATTAATGCGTCGCTGGAAGCAGCAGAAAGAATGGCCGGATATTCAGCTTCCCATGTGATAGTTTCTATCGGTGGAAGTCATATAGAATCCATGAACTCCAAGGGTGTTGTTGCGGTCTCTGCCCCTGCCGGTGAGATTGCACCAAGCGATGTAACAAGAGTCATAGATGCGGCAAGAGCCGTGTCTCTTCCATCAAGCAGGGAAATAATTCATGTTCTTCCAAGAAGTTATACCGTAGATGGGCAGGAAGGTATTAAAGACCCGATAGGGATGAGCGGAGTAAGGCTTGAGGTTGACACTCATATTATCTCTTCCAACACAACAGCAATAAGAAATCTTGAGAAAGCATTATCAGAAGTGGGCGTTGACGTAGATTCGGTCGTCTATAGTGGCTACGCAAGTAGTCTTGCAACTCTATCAGACACTGAGAAGGAGCTTGGCGTAATTTTGGTAGATATGGGAGCCGGAACTACAGATATATCTGTGTATGTTGAAGGATCTGTCGCTTACTCATCAGTTTTGGCGATTGGCGCAAGACACATAACCAATGACCTTGCCATAGGGCTTAGGATCTCACTTGAGAGTGCCGAGAAAATAAAGCTATTCCTATCGAACCCCCACAAGATCCTAAAAGTTACAGAGGAAGGTGGAGAAGAAGCAAGAAGCAGGGGTTCGGATGAGATAGACCTGTCAACCCTCCATCTTTCAGAAGAAATAAGCAAGGTTTCCAGAAAAACTCTTGTCGATGGGATTATAAGACCAAGGCTTAATGAAGTCTTCACTTTTGTGGGGCTTGAGATTAAGAAAAGCGGCTTTGTCGGTCAGACTCCTTCAGGGCTTGTCATTACAGGAGGTGGGGCGAGTACCGTGGGTGCCGTTGAAAGTGCCAAGAGAACCCTTGCAATGCCGGTTCGAGTAGGTGTACCCGCCAATTTAAAGGGAATAATTGATGAAATTCAAAATCCCACATTCTCAACGGTTGTCGGTCTTGCGAAGTATGGAGGGTCTATGGAATCTCAGCAGGGCTTACCCTTTGGAATATCTATTCCAAAAATGCCTGCATTTAAAGGGAGTAAATTCTTGGGGAAAGCACTTGATCTGATAAAATCTTTTATCCCATAAGTTGAAGCTCGTCCTATAAATTTTACAGTTCGGCCTTGGAGCGATCTTTTCGGGGCTTGCAAAAAGAATATCAATTTGTTACATTTAGTGTGCCTATGCTTATTAAACCACAAACAGCAAACTTCGCAAAAATCCGCGTCATAGGCATAGGTGGAGGGGGCGGAAATGCTCTTTCTTCAATGATTAGTCATGGGCAAATCCAAGGAGTTGATTTCGTCTCTGTAAACACCGACGCGCAGGCTCTTCTTCTCTCCTTGGCTGCCACAAAAGTGCAAATTGGCGAAAATCTTACCAAGGGTCTTGGCTCGGGAGGAGATCCTGAAATAGGACAACAGGCCGCAGAGGAATCGCGTGAAAAAATTAAAGACATGCTTGATGGCTCAGACATGGTATTTCTTGCGGCAGGTATGGGGGGAGGCACCGGAACTGGAGCAGCACCTATAATTGCAGAGGTAGCAAAAGAAGTGGGGGCACTAACTATTGCAGTTGTTACAAAGCCTTTTGCTTTTGAGGGGACCAGGAGAATGGTTACAGCCGAAGATGGAGTAGATATTCTTAGAGATAAAGTGGATACTCTAATTGTCATTCCCAATCAAAGAATTCTGGATGTCGTAGATAAAAAACTTTCACTTCTTGAGGCATTTAAGGTGGCTGATTCGGTACTTACACAAGGTGTTCAGGGGATATCGGATCTTATAACGATGCCAGGTCTTATAAATGTGGATTTTGCGGATGTCAGGACAGTTATGTCTGATGCAGGTTCTGCTCTGATGGGTATAGGTACGGGAGTAGGCGAGAATAGGGCACAGGCTGCGGCGAGATCGGCGATTGCT
>Ga0209542_10020811_pt1 | contig 10348 bp, 9 predicted proteins | sample RifCSPhighO2_01_FD_184028 | JGI IMG/M metagenome (GOLD analysis project Ga0209542, IMG submission 184028) | Soil microbial communities from Rifle, Colorado - Rifle CSP2_plank highO2_0.1 (SPAdes) (version 2) | ecosystem: Environmental > Terrestrial > Deep subsurface > Rock core/Sediment ...
AAGATCCAGAACTATTTCCTCATGAGTGAAGGAAAGAGCGTACTCCCTACCATCTTTTTTGAACTGGTACATAACCTGCTTTGCCGTTTCCCATCTCCCTGTTTCATTCCAAATCGACTTAGGATGCAAAAGCGGCATTAAAAGTTCCTGCGCGCCGGTAAGATTCATTTCTTCAGCAATTATTCGTTGAATTTTTGCTTCCACTTTTTTCCCAAGAGGCAAAAGAGTGTAGGAACCGGTCATCAGCTTATCAATGAAACCGGCCTGCAGCAAAAGCCTGGCATTCACAGCCATTTCATCTTTTGGCGCGGATTTAGTAGTTTTTCCAAAAATTTCCGAATAAAGCATAAGACTTTAGAAACAGTATAAAACCAACAGGTTATTTTTGCAAGGAGATTAATGATGAATTTATTACCTTTCAGTCAAAGATTCTTTTATAGCCATGCTTACTGGAACAGCGCCAAAGAAAGCAGTTCCAAAAAGCAAAGCCAGCATTATGGCAAGAGCTCCTTTTTTGTTCTTGCTGTGTGATGCGGCAATTTCTTTATATTTATCCATAAGAGTTTGCTCCGGTTTCAAAACATTCTGACTTCTTAGCGCCTCTATTGCTGCCTGCGATTCTTTATTGGTATTGATTGCGTGCTGTATGGCTTCTTTTCCCCAGTCGGTACCTAAAATATATTCTGCTTCGCTTTCCGTAATTTGCGCCGTCTTCAAACGGGCGGTGAGTATTTTTTCAACCAACTTTGGCTGCATCTTTGCAACAAAAGCATCATCCTTTAATTTTGTATCAGCGTCTGTTGGGCTCATGCCCTGAGCAACAAGTATGCTTTTCATTATATCCTTAGGTCCCTTTTCAAGCATAGTGCTATAATCTTCTTTTGCCTTTGCCTTATCCTGCTCAACAGTTGCTCTTCTGCCGACAAGTCCAACTTTTCTAGTTTTCTTATACCTTTCCTGAAGATCTTCCAGCATCTTCTTCTCAACAGGGTCAGTGGTAACTGCTATTTCCTGCTTTATAATTTCTGCCTGCTTAGCCTCTGCCGCAGCAAGTTTCCCCTCTACATATTCCACTGTTGCGCTGGAAAAAGTGCTGCCAAGCTTATCAATAAATTCCCATTCCTGAATTTCTTTATCATGCTTTGCTTTCTCAAGCGCACCTTCCGTTCTTGCCCTTTCATCTCTTAAGCGATCCATATCTTTATCCAGATTAATTCTATCTTCGCCAAACTTGATCCTTTTCCTGTTTAGATCTTCTCTTGTTAGTATTAAATTCTTTAATTCGTTAAGTTGTGTTTGTCCTTCATTTTTTCTGATAATAAGCGCGTTCCTTTCGTCTGTTTTTGCTGCTATTTCAGCTCTAAGTCTATCTATCTCAGGTTTTACATTATCGCTTATTGCGTTAGATAAATTTTTATTTAGTTGTTGTAGCGTCTGTCCAAAATCAGCAATTTGGGTATTGAAAATTTCAATAGTATCTTCATAGATGGATACATTTGCCTGGTGTCTTGCTATTTGATCCCCTTTTGGCTTTCCGATATCGAAATCCTCAAGCTGTTTATCAACACTATCAGTTTGACCTTTATTTGTGTTAATTTCTTCCTGTTTCTTTTCTTCCGCATCTTTTGCTTTTTGGAATTCCAAATTGGCCGCCGCAACTATTTCACTATTTAATGTATCAGCGTTTATAACTCCTTCAAATACTTCTTTTACTTTTGCCGCGAATTCCGGATCTTTTAATTTTGCTTCTATTGTTGCTTTTTTAACATCATCGCTCATCGCGAAAAGAAGCTGATCTGCCTGAGGGGAAATTCTTAGAGCTCTTTCTACCGCATTTAGTACATCAGTTTTTTGCGCAGGATTCAGCTTGTCATAACCTTCTTTCAGATAAACCGCGATCCTGTCTTTATTTTTGTTTGCCGTATTAAATCTGGCAGTCTCTTCTTTGTCTCTTTCCCTTGCTCCGGCCGCGTTTCTTTTCCACCCTATGTTTTCATCTACAACCCTCTTAACTTTTTCATCTGAAATTTCCTTTGATTCTTTTGCCTGACGCATAGCCTCAAGCGCGCTCTTTGGCCCTTGTGCTGCAAGCTCTAGTCTTATTTTTGCCGCCCGCTCCTGGACAGAACCCGGAACTTGCGGACCAACAGGCGGTCTTTCAACTACCGCTCTTACTACTGCTTCTTGTTGTTCTGCTTGTGTTAAGTCCGCCATAATTTTATTGCTGTGGTGATTGCGCTGGCTCTGTCGCGGTTCTTGCGAGATCTACCGCCTCATCAATCTTTCCTTCCTTCGCAAGATCCAAAGCGCTGTTTAGAGCCTGATCTTCTGCTTTTTGCGTAATTTTACCTTGTTCAAGAGTTTGGACGTTTGAAAATACCGGCCATTTTAGAGAAAGTTCTGAAAGAAACGAAACCAATTCCTCCTGGGTTTGTAAAACGTCAATTTTAGTTAAAACAAAATCCGCGATTACCGGAAGATCTGATTCGCCAAGACTACCATTTTCTATTGATGCAGCAATCAATTCCACAATTGCTTTTTCTACTTCTGTTCTGTGCTCACCAGATAACTGCATATTTTTATAGTATGGTATTCAAAAATGTATGTCAAGTACTCTGTGAGGAAAAAAGTCTAAGAAGTGGATTTACGGACCTTGATATCCTCTTGCTCCCTCTTGGGCTGTATATCTTGCTGTCATAGCTCCAGCCGCAACTGTACCTGCAAGCAGCAAAGCAAGGAATTTCAGCCAATTGGCACCAGATTCTCTTTTCATCCTTTCAACATAACCAGGCCGTCCTCCCGTGAATTGAGCTTTGTCTCCATATATTTCATCAAATTTCTTAACTATCTTCTCATTGCTTGCAATCGCGTTATTTACAGCTGCTTCACCCCAGCTTTTATGCAGCATAACTCTAATATCTCCTTCATACAATTTACCTGTTTGCATCTTATAGGACAGAATTGTTCCACCGATTAACGCGGATTGTTGCGCCACAAAATCCTTATCAGTTTTTAATCTGTTATCTATTCTTGCTATTTCCTGCTCTTTTCTTGCTGCCTCTTCCGGCGTATCTGCCGGATTCGGTTCAAGCCCTGAAGTAAGAGTTGTTCTTAAAATTCCTTCCGGACCCACTCCTGTCATTATTACTTGCCAATCATTTTCTATTCTCTGCTTGTTCGGTTTAAATATTGTCTCTTTTCCTTTCCTTTCCGCTCTTTCATATCTGCTTCCCATTACCCGGGCAATCTTCTCAGTATCCGCGTCTTTAGCATTCTTTTTCTGTTCGGTAAGCCAGGTTTTATAGCTTTCCGCTCTTTGCTTAAGCTCATCGTCTAAAACACCTCTACCCGCGTCCCTAAACATATTTTTTAATCCCTGAACATACGCCTCTTCTTGTTTGTCTTTTGCAGCTTTTGCTGTGTCAAAAACATCATCAGCTTTATTGGCAGCTTCACGCAACGCCTTAACTTCATCTTTTAATGTGGTTATCTCCTTTGTCAGTCTTGCCTCATCCTGCATCAGTACCACCCTTTCATCTCTCAGATCCTCCAACCTATCCAAACTTTGCTCATGAGTAATTACATTTGACATAACCTGTTCTTCATAAGGTGCTGCTGCAAGATCAAAAGTACCATTTTTCATTTTCTCGCTGACTTGAGTTCTTAATTCCTTAATTTCATCTTCAGTCATTCCTGCCAGTCCAAGCTCACCCAAACCGTCATTCACAGCAGTATTATCAAGAGTTTCATTTGCTTCTCTTACCCTTAATTCACTTAACTTATCACCAACAACATAGACTACTCTACCATCTGGTAATGTTTCGTCTCTGTCTATTGTAAACCTGTCAAGTTCTGCTTTATTTCTTCTTACCTCCTCCTGTTTTTGCGTTACCTCTTTTCTTTTTTTATCAACGTCTTCTTTGGCACCATCTCTTTTTGCTGCCGCTTCTTTGAGCCCCTCCACCAGTTTAGGATCCATATCAACATTAACTCTACCAGCAAGAATTTCTCCAAGCTTTGCTTGGTAATCCGGATTTCTTAGCATTGCCTCAGCAAGCGCTGTTTTTTCTTCCGGTTTTAAGCTGTCAAACGCAGGCCGTAGATTTATAACATTAATAAGTTCATTCTGGAGAGCCGTTTTTTCTGCCGGATCAGTTAGAGCATCATAACCTTTTTCCTGCACCCTTTTTCCAAGCTCCGCTGCATTCTTGGCGGCATTCATGCGTATCCCTTCGGCATTTCCGGCAACTCCACCCACAACAGGCATTTCAACAGGAGTCACTTCCGTTCCAATCCGTGCATTAATCTGCTTATCAAAGTCAATATGAAGGTCCACTTGTTCTCTCTCTCTTAAAGCCGCGAATGGATCTTCTCCTTTTGTAGTCTGGAAAGTTTCATTAAATCGTTTTGCAGTAGATCTGTTCAACTGCTGTTCAGCAGTTAAGCCCGGCGCCGGAGTGCCTTCAGGTACCATTGATTGTGCTACTGTTTCCGCTGCTGTTGTTACTTCCGCCATAATATTTTCTTTCTATTGCTGCGTATTCTGATTGTCCGCAGTAACGCTTTTTGCCAAATCCAAAGCTTCGTCAATTTTTCCGCTTTTTACCAGATCCGTAACCTTATCAACCGTTTGGCTTTCCATTTGGCCTCTCACTTCTCCGTTTTCAGATGAGAGAACCTGTGAGAAAATATTCCATTTTACGGATAATTCCTTCAGAAAAGTTATCATTTCTTCCTGTGTCGTAATAGTTTCCGCTTTTGGCAATACGTATGAAGATATTTCCGGCAGGTCTTTTGAAGAAATTAAATCCTTATTGAGAGCATTTATTATACATTCCATTATACTTCTTTCTATGTCTTTTTTATGCTCATCTGTAAGCTGCATATTTTTATAGTATGGTATAAAAAAATAAATGTCAAGTACTTACTGGGTTTTTTACCATAAAGCTTAGCTTTTCTTTGTCAAAATTAAGCGTTGTCTTTTTTTTCGTTTTGGGAATTTGACACGGAAGATAATAAAAATTTTAACAAAAGCGATACAAGACCGGTTTTAAGTTTTTTCTGTTTTTCATCATCTGCTGGTAAATTGCTGATCATTTCTATAAGTTCTTCAAAATCTTCCTGCGTAAATTTTTCGATCATCTCCAATGCTCCCGGATGAATTTTTAAAAGTTCCATCGCTTTTTCCTGAGGCGCTGAACTATTTGAAGTTGAAGGCTCCTTTGGAGATTGTAAAACCTCTGGAGTCTTTGGAGTCTGAATAGTTTTTTCCTGAAATTCTATATTTGCCTTATCATCTTCTCTCACTTTTTTAAGCGCTTCTGCTATGGCCGTGCTTCTATTTGGATTCTGCGAATCTGCGTACCCAATTGCTTTTTGGGGGTAAATTCTTATAAATCTTGCGTATTCTTCATTGTGCACCTCATCCCTGATTTCTTTGTCCTCACCCAACCTCAACATATCTCCTTTTCTAAGTTCATTCTTAACATGGATTTTATCTGAAATCCTCTGCTCAAGTTCTTGTATGACAGGATCCTGCTGAGGATCAGCATATACTCTGGTTTTTTCCATTTCATCATATTTTTCCGCCAGCTGGGGATTTGCCTGCCTGAAATTATCCACCGCAATTTTTTTTATTTGATTGGCAGGGGTATTTGTCTTGGTCAACTGCTCAACAATGGCTTTATACTTGGGGTCTTCATCTATTCCGCGCGGAGGCCCCGTATAACCCTCCTGCTTTCCCTGCCCTGCACCATTCTGGTTTTGTGACTTTCCGATTTCCTCACCGGTTCCCACAACCAGTTTTTTTTGTTCTTTTTCCTTTTGCGCTTTTGCCGCGATCGCGTCTTTTATTTCCGGTTTAACTTTTGCGTATTCGCTAGCTTTAACGGCATAGTTTATTATAAAATCATCCAATGCTAACTCTGCGTCTTTTGCTTCTATTTCCGTAAGTTCCGCAAGAGACGGATTATTCCCTTTTGCCATTCTCGCCTCTATTTCTTGTCTTACAAGCTCCTTTCCTCGCGCATCCAGATTTTTTATAGCCGGATCAGACTCAGGGTTATCATAAATTCTTGTTTTTTCCATTTCATCATATTTTTTGGAAAGTTCCGGGAAACTCGCCCTGAAAACGCTAATTGCTTTATTTTCCAAAACTCCCGCAAGGAAATTTTTACCTTCTTCACTTTCAAAATCCTTTTCATCTTTTTCTTTAAGCCATTGTGCTTTCAGCTGTTCTCTTATATCTTTATATTTAGGATCCTCATCCATGCCCCGCGGCGGCAAAACTGTTTTTTCTTTTTGTGATACCGGAACGTCTTGAGGTTTGTTTAAAACGGCAGTATTTACCACAGGAGTCTCTGTCTTGACAGGAGGAATACCCATATCAGCTGCAGCCTTTTCATCCATCGACAGCGGTCTGCCAAGCGCTTGCGCAAATTTTTCCCACTCTTGCCTTGCTGCTTTTGGATCAATAAAAAGCCCGCCGCTTTTATCCGACTTAGATGTCAAATCTTGGTTTGTTGTGCCACTAGAATTATTTGAAGGCATTTTTGCTCCTAACAATATCTAACTAATTATCACTTACAAAGTCAAGTTAATTGATAAAATTTTTTTTGCTTGCTATAATTCTTTTTTATCTTGAATTAGGTGTACGTATTTACTGGAAAACACTATGAGCAAAAGTGAGAAATATAACGAAGAACCAAAAAGCCTTGGAATAAAACAGGCTTTTGAAACTGCTGCCAAAAGATGGGAAGAGTGGGATAAAAAAAAGTCAGAAGCCGCGATTTCTCAAGCTAAAAAATTGCCTACATCCAAAATTCCAAAATTTATGGGGGAGGCAGAAAAAACTGCTGAAGCTACCTGGAATGATAAATTCCGGGATGCTTTTGGCAGAGTTGATACTGACAGATTAAAAGGCGCCGACTACCATGATAAAAAATTATCCAGCCAGGAAAGAATTTACATTATGTTTTTTCAATTAAGAAATGCGCTTGAAAAACTGGATATCACGCCTGACAGATACTCGCATGAACTTTCTCCGGAAGACAGAACTTTTGAGTTTGAAGGATTAAAAGGCGAATACAAATTTCTATATTACTATCAATATGATGATCCGGACCAAATAATCAATATCAGTAGAAAATGCTTGGACGAGAGAGGCAAAGAAATATTTGAAAATTATACTTTCAAAAGAGATGGTGAGGGATGGTACTCAAAAAATGAATTAGATTCTGTAAAAAACGTAAAAACAATAATCAGAGGAAATTTCACGTCAAGAGGTTCACCTGAAAAGCAAAGGTTAACCCTAAGAAAACTTACCAAGGTTACTGATACTATATGTCATCAAGCCAATCAACTTCCGCAAGGTTCTTCTTCAATCTGACACTCTCAGACTGAAAAGTTTTTTATCCATTCTTGAATTTTTGACGCAATAATAGGAGCAACTGAAAGGATCTCAAGTTTCGGAAATCTTTTGTTTTCCGGAATATTAATTGTGTCAGTCATAAAAACTTTTTTTGCTTTTGAATTTTGTAAAACTTTTGGAGCGTCACCGGAAAGAACAGGATGAGTTACGAAGACATAGACTTCTTCTACTCCTTTTTCAGTCACTGCGTCAATGGCCTCAGTCATGGTACCGCCGGTTGAAATCATATCATCCACAATAAAACATTTGCTGTTAAGATTTCCTTCTACACCCAGATTTTTAAGTTCTCCTGTCTGCAAATCTCTGTCTTTATTAATCGTGGCCTCCTTCACTCCTCCAAGCATTCTTGATAAAATTTTAATTCTTCTTATACCGCCCATATCGGGAGAAACAACAGAAATATTATTTTTATCAGACTCAATTTCTTTTATTTTACGACCAAAAAGAGAAAGAGCGGATTCTACCTGCACATCCACATGAAATAATTCAGGAGTTTTTATAGAGTGCGGATCAATAAGCAGAACTTTATCAACACCGCTTGCTTCCAGTATTTTTATGACAACTTCAAGTGGCACAGCTTCACCAACTCTGAATATATGATCCGCGCGGCTGTAACCAAGATAGGTTATTATCCCAAAAATATTATTAATTCCGTTTCTTCTCAGTGCATCCACCGTAAAACAGAATTCAAGAAGATTAGTTTCAACAGGAGTAGAAATTGATTTTAAAATTGCCGCCGACTTATTTGCTACATTCTGATTTATCCTTATCCTTCTTTCACCATCCGGAAAAACATGAATTTCCGGATAAAAAATATCTATAGACAGCGCTTTTGAAAGCTTTTTAGATAATTCCTGATTATTAGGATCAACAATCAACATAAAATTTAAAATTGCAAATATACAATATATTTGAAATTTACTATTTAATATTTAAATTACCCTCTTAATAGCCCCTGTAGTCCTCCTCCAACTTCCTGCATTTTAGCAGCTGCCTGCTTTTGCGCTTTTTCAAGAGCCTCATTAACTGCGTCTTTTATGTCATTTCTATCCTCTCCACTCACCTTAACGCTTTTGAGCTTCATCTCTCCGCTGACAACAACCACTACATCCCCTTTTTGCCCAGTAGTTTCTATTTTCTGAAGTTCGCGCTTAACTTTTAGAGCTTCTGCTATTAATTTTCCTTTATCCCCTATTCCTTTTAATGGATTAAACATAAAACTAACTCACCTCCGATCAGACTAATTCTCACTAAAATTATTGCATAAAATATATACCAAAATCCATATCTTAATTCAAAACTCAAAAGTAAAAGTGCAAATCTAAAACTTAAAACTAAAAACTTTTATATTTTGTCCCGATCTAATCGGGATTGACTTTATACTATTTCTTCATCTGAACAGTCAATTCAATCTTCTTACCCATTATTTCCCCCGCCCTTTTTGCGACAATTTCCTTTATTTTTACATCGCTGAGCTTATCATTGTGAAATTTTGAAGGCGCGATAATCGTAATCTCTGTATCCTTTATTTGCAACCTGCAGCTTCTTAAAACTCCCGCGACTGTCTGACTGTCAACTTTTATCCTGTCAATTAGTTCTTTAAGCAAATCTTGCCCATTATTTGTCTTATTCGAATCTGGTAAATTAGTGTTTTCTTTTTGAGTGACAGTTTTTGTATCTTTATCTGATTTATCCTCTCTTTTTTCTGTTTCTTTTTGATCTTTGATCTTTGATCTTTGATCTCTAACATCAATCTCGCACCATTTTATAATTGCCATTTCCAAAGGCAGTTGGGAAAGTACCGAAAATTTTAACTCTTTATATGCAGCAGAAAAATATTCAATAAGTTTTTCAAGTTGATAAACGTCTAAATCTTTAATGTCCTTATTTACCTCCTGCCTTATAGTAGAAAGCCCTGCTCTTTTTAAAAGCATATTATGTAAATACCCAACAATTTTTTCTGTAACCACTTTAAAATCCATTCCCTTGCAGGCAAGCCTGTCGACAACAAGCAGTGCTTCTTTTGTTTTTTTAGATTCTAAAGATACAAGAAGCACATAAATTTCATTTTCTATAGAATGGGTTTTATAGGATGTTTCCAATAGTTCTTTTGTAATTCTCTTGTCTTTTGAGGCCATTGACAATTCTTCAATAATTTTTGCGCCGTCCCTGAAGCTTCCCGAGGAAAGGTCAAAAATTTCATCAAATACGTCATTATCCATCTGTAAATTCTCTGCCTTCACGATCCTTCCTATTGACCTTAAAAATTCCTGAGGAGTTGGTTTTTCAAACTGCACAAAAAAAGTCCTGGAAAGAATGGTTTCCGGAAGTTTCCAGGGCTCTGTGGTGCAAAGAATAAAAAGCGCGTGGCTTGGCGGCTCCTCCAGTGTCTTAAGAAGCGCGTTAAATGCTTCCGTTGTCAGCATGTGAACTTCATCTATTATATAAACTTTACGCACGAGTGCCAGCGGAGTAAATTTTATTTTTTCCCGCAGTTCCCTTATCTCATCAATTCCTCTGTTTGAAGCCGCGTCAATTTCAATAACATCAAGATTAGAACCGTTAGTAATAGTTATACAAGCCTCACAAGAATTACATGGTTCTATTGTTTCATTGTTCGATTGTTCAATTGTTTTTTTCTCTAAAATTTCTCCTTTTTGATTTTTAATTCGCTTTTTTAATTTTTCTTCGCAACTTATTGCTTTCGTAAGAATTCGGGCAGCAGAAGTTTTTCCAAGCCCTTTTGGCCCGGCAAATAAAAACGCATGCGGAATATCGCCTGATTTTACAATCGAAGAAAGTTTTTCGCGAACACCGGTAATATCAAGTTCTTCAAGTTTTTGGGGCCTGTATTTTCTATAAAAAACCATAAGCGCGAAGCTAAATCCAAAACTTAAAATTCAAAAGTCAAAATTGCAG
>Ga0209542_10020812_pt1 | contig 10348 bp, 15 predicted proteins | sample RifCSPhighO2_01_FD_184028 | JGI IMG/M metagenome (GOLD analysis project Ga0209542, IMG submission 184028) | Soil microbial communities from Rifle, Colorado - Rifle CSP2_plank highO2_0.1 (SPAdes) (version 2) | ecosystem: Environmental > Terrestrial > Deep subsurface > Rock core/Sediment ...
CCTGAGCATGATCTCGAGGCGATCTCTTTGTGCCTGATCCAGATGGCTAAATGAACGCTTCTTTTTCTTTCGCTTTTCCATAGCCTGTGACGCTACAGAAATTGCATTTCAAAGTCGAATTTTCGCTGGAGGGCCATCTATGGATTCGAACGCGCATCTTCGCACGAATGCACCGACCGCGGCGCAACAAAGCCCGATCAGCCCAAAGGAAGCGGTTGCTTTGTACGGGCACCTAAAGATCGACGACGTGTTTACCAGGGATGTCTGCTGCAAAGAACTCGGATTCTACGGCGGGGTACAGATAGGCCTCGTCAATGGCTTAAAAAATGACAACATGAAAATCCTCGCTGAACTGGCAGCTCTGCTAGAATCCGAATTTTTACGCACACCAGGCATCGGACGCAGAGGCCTTCAATTGGCTCGAGCTGTGTTGGCACGCTATCACCTGCGTTTGGGCATGGAGGAAGCAGTGCCATACGTAGAGAAGTATCGCCAGCAAGCGGAATGATATTTCGCCGACACCGACTCGTTCGTCAACGGCGTCCCCGCTACCCCAAGCGGTAAGACCCCCTTCCATATGCACAAGCTGGCAAGAAGTTCTTTAAGAAAATATCCCCTGCTCTTTACTGCTCCCACAAGGAGCGAAGGGACCGGTTGTTGATAGCTTTTTGCTTTCAACGATAGCCGGTCTCTTCCCTTTTATATTTACGAATCGTTACGTTTCCGTCTTTGCGAGCGTAGCGACGCAATCCAGAATTTTAACAAGCATGCGCTGGACGCTTAGGCTTCGCTCGCGATGACACACTGTCTCGATGCTCGTGATGACAATTCAGATCACAGCTCATCCGACAAATCACGCCATGACGGATTCATACTTTCAATAAGTGCCAATTTCTTTTTTCGAGAGCCGCCTTTAATCTGTTTCTCGCGAGATATTGCTGCATACATCGTTTCGTGCCGTTCGTAATACACGAGCGTATACACATGATATTTTTTCGTAAAACCCTCGACTGCTCCCGACCGATGTTGTTGCAGTCTCTTGGGCAGATCTGATGTTACTCCGGTATACAAGGTGCCGTTGCGACGGCTCGCAAGAATGTATACGCATGGAAGTTTTTCTGACATGCAGTAACTGCGACTCTGGATTGCTTCGCCAAGGCTCGCAAAGACGGAACTTTGAAGTTGCTGGTTAGAATGCGCCGACAAAATTGAGAGTTTTCTCGGGCACGTACATGGCATACGTTTCGCTGTATCCCTTATGTTCAGCCTCCTGCCTGGCTTCCTTCAATGTTTTGCCGCTCCCCACGACAGACCAATCTTTGAGGGTTGCGACCCACAGACCTTTGTATTTTTTATAGATCGGAGTCAAGTCATTTTTCATAGTGCGATTGTACCATACTCGTTCTTACCCACTCTACCTTAGACGTTCCGTTCTCTTTCATCCCCGCAATCTCTGCCTCAAGCATTCCCTTAAGTTTTCCGTACATATTTATTTTGTTAAAGAGGATTTTGCATAGGCGAAAACTCTGAGCAGTAGAAATGTGCCCGCAAAAACGACCGAAAAAACTATTGTCAAGCCCAGAAGTGTAAGAAAAGTACCGGCAACAAAGCCACTCACACCCGACCCGTAAAAAAACAATTTATGGAACATATGCTGCATATACGCCGAAGGAGTCTGCCATTCTGAAGGGCAAAAAGAGCGGTAATCAATCGTCGAACACGTATAGGACCCGGGCTTCACTAGAAGCACCTGTTTGAACCGAGATAGTACGAGGAAAGGAGTTAAGATCAGCGAGAATTTAAGTGCACGTCTCACCATAGATCCTTCATTCATATTAGCCACTTATTTTAAATAATATTTTCGGATGCGTGTTCATTGCTGTTTCGAATGAGTCGGGGGTGAAATCTTTCATCGGCAAGATCGTGCCCTCACCTTTTTTGAATATCACGTTCCAAATTTTTTCCTGAATGCCGTTCTTCTTATCCGAGAGCATACGCTGTGCGATTTGCCACGTTTTGAAAATTTCGCGGCCGATGATGCCGTGAATGGTGAGACCGCGCACGACCACGTTGGGCGAAAAATTGGGAATCGTCATCGCGCCATCCTTGATGCCAAAGGCGATCACGTGCCCGCCGCGGCGCGTCGCGAGAATACAGTTGTTGAGTGAGCTGGCGGGACCCGCCATTTCCATTGATATGTCGACGCCCTTTCCATAGGTGAGTTCCATAATGCGATCAACGACAGTCTGGTCGTGTTCTCCGACCTCTTTTTTCTCCGACTTCGGAATAAGAATCGTTTCGTGCGCACCGAGTTCTTTGGCCATCGCCAAATTTGCCTCATTCACATCCACGGCAATAATTTTTGCCGCGCCAAAGCGTTGTGCGAGAAGGATCGCAAACATGCCGATGGGTCCGCAGCCAAAGATAGCAACACGCTGCCCACGCATATCCACGACGGTGGTGGCATGAACCGCGTTGCCAAACGGATCGAAGATAGCCGCGATTTCGGGGCGGATACGAGTCTCATCTACTGCCCATACATTTTTTGCCGGAATTTTTACGTATTCGGCAAAAATGCCGTCGATGGAAATGCCGAGGATCGCTTCGTTGAGACAGACGTGCGCCTCTCCTATGCGGCACTGGTAGCACCGGCCGCAGGTTACGTGGCTGTCTCCCGAAGCAAGTGCGCCAACTTGAATCTTGACCGGATTTTTTTCATCGAGATCGTTATAGAGACGCGGAACCATGCTGCCCATTTCGACAATCTCGCCGACGAATTCATGCCCCAAGATGCGCATCGTCTTATTCTCGTTTTTGAGGGAGCGGTGCATCAATTCCTTGAATGCCTGACGGTACCAGAGCCCGCGATCGGTACCGCACACGCCTGCGTAGCGGATTTTCAAAATCACAGAAAGCCGGTCCTCCGGGTTGTTTTCGTCGAGAACGGGCTTAGGCACCTCGCGTAAGGTGAAACCGCGACTTCCGTCCCAACCGTCTTTTTCGGTATCGAAGGTAAGAGCTTTGATAGTACTCATATCGGTATCCTAGCAAAAATCGGTGCCAGGCAAAACAAGTCTAATGTCTGAAGTGGCGAGTCCCCGTGAAGACCATCGTCATCCCGTGCATGTCTGCGGCGTCTATGCTCGCCTGGTCATTCTTGGAGCCGCCCGGTTGGACGATCGCGGTCGCGCCCGCTTCGTGCGCGGCCTCCACGCAGTCGGGAAACGGAAAGAAAGCGTCTGAGGCCATCACGCTTCCCTTAAGGGGGAGCTTCGCTTCTGCGGCTTTCATCGCGGCGATCTTAGTCGAAATGACGCGGCTCATTTGGCCGGCTCCGATGCCGAGCGTCGCACCATCTCTGACGTACACGATCGCATTTGATTTCACGTGCTTGCATACGGCGAAAGCAAATTTCATGTCGGCGAGTTCCGCCGCGGTCGGCTCACGTTTCGTTACGGTCTTTCCGCCAAAGGCGGATAATTCTTCATTGAACACAACGTTGTCTCTCGTCTGCACGAGAAAGCCGCCAGCGACCGAGCGAACTGTCATTTCCCGCGCCGATGCATCCGGCAAGCCGCCGGTCGCAAGCAGACGGACATTCGGTTTCATTGCGAGCACCGCGAGCGCTTCTGCTTCGATCGATGGGGCAATGACGACTTCGAGAAAAATTTTGGTCAGTTCTTCGGCAAGCGATGCATCAAGTGCGCGATTGAGTGCCACGATACCGCCAAAAGCCGACACCGGGTCGCACGCGAGCGCTTTGTCGTATGCTCCTCGCAAAGTCGCGTTTGACGCGACACCGCACGGATTCATGTGCTTGACGATGACAACGGCGGGCTCGTCGAATTCGGCGACACACTCAAATGCCGCATCGGCGTCTGCTATGTTGTTGTAGCTGAGCTCCTTGCCGGCAAGCTGCAGGGCGCGCGCAACGCACGGCCGATCAACGCTCGGATCGAGGTAGAGTGCCGCTTCCTGATGCGGATTTTCGCCATAGCGGAGCGCCATCTTACGCCGCGCCTCTATATTGAGCTCTTCGTCAAATTGCATGTTCTGGTACTCGCTGCTGGTTAAACAGCTCACGTCTGTTTTGTACAGCAAGCGCGATTGCGATCGTCGCTATCGCGACATCCCGGAAGATAACTTCGAAGTTCGAGAAATCAAAGACAATGATGGCAAGCAAAATGGCCGCTGCCGCCAGGGACGGCCAAAATATTCGCCAACCCGAGAGGATCCAGAGAGCGATGACGATTTCGAGAGCGCCGAAGCTGTGGAGCAATACGGCATCAGGAACTATGCCACGCATAAACGGCGGGAAATACGCAATCCACGACTCGGGATTCGAAAGTGCGTTCCACGGTGGGTAAAGAAACGCGAAGGCCAACCCTATTCTCAATATAAGGTTGGCCACACCCGTCCGGTCAGGATCGCGATTCATAACAATCCTACTCAACGATCACGACACCTGTTGCTGAAGAATTGGCATGATCATGGTATTCGAACGTGCCTGCCTTGTCGAACGTGAAGCTGAAGCTCGACCCCTTTGCACACTGGTCGAACGGCTTCGCGCCTGTGTATCCGGTGGCGCAATGATCGGCGCGCGATGTGCTGTCGTAGTTGGTGTGCGACGGGTGCACATTGGAAGCGACCCACATCGTCGCTCCCGTGGAATCGGTGAAGTTCACCGTACCGCCCCTTGCGATCGTTACGCTCGCCGGTGAAAACGCGATGCCGTCATACGAAACGCTCGCCGTCATCGACACGAAGTTGCCATCTACCATGACACCGGCTTCAGGGGCAGCACCCGTGCCATCCATAGCGTCGAGTCCATCAACGCTCTGTCCGAGCGACTCATCTCCCATCGCGTTTGACGATGCGCCCTCATCTACGGCGGGCGCGCTGGCGCTATTCGACCAGAGGAAAAATCCACCGATAAGTACGAGAATCATAATAATTGCCACTACCCATCCTGTTCGAGTCATATAATTGTGCTGTTTATCTCGATGCTAATAATCTCACCCCGTCAGTATACACGGCCTAACTCCCGCCCTTCTTCACAAATTCACTCCCATGGCCGATTTCGGTGTTGATCGGAATATTGTTGGCGCAGAGCTCGCACTTCTCGGCTGGCCATTGATCGAGCTGGATATTGACCAGCGCTTCAAATCGTGGCGGATTTCCTATCATTTCTTTCGTAACGTCGCCGCGATTGCAGATAGCGACCGCGCCGACGAGCTCGGCACCCGCCGCGCGCGCCGCTTCTATCACCTTTTTGATAGAGCCACCTGTTGTGGTGAGATCTTCGACGACGAGCGTGCGCTTGCCCGCAATGAGCTTGTCGTAACCACGACGAATTGCGAGGCCACCCTCTACCTTGTCGGCGTAGATGCCATACACATCCTGTCCTCGCATCTCAGTAAGATGATACGCGGTCCATGTAGAAAGAATGATGGCCCCGTATGCGGGGCCAATGACGATATCGATATTATCCTTTGCAAAGCGGTGTGCCATTTCTGTGCAGAGCTGGCTCACTGCGCGCGTGTGAGGATAAATCGCATCTTTGTTGATATAGGTGCCCGCGTGGAGGCCCGAAGTGAACACAAAATGGCCTGCTCGAAACGCTCCGACATCCTGGAGCACTCGCAAGACTTCACCTTCATCCATCCCGTTAGAAGCAGGGCGCTGACGGAAAACCGCCTCCTGCTGTGCTATTTGCTGATAATGCTGACGTAAGGTTCATTGTGGGAGTCAGGCGCACGCGTCCACTGCTTCTAACGGGATCCATAACTCACCTATTGTAACAAAGCCGACATGATTTCACTATTAAATTGCTGGCTTTTTTGGCGGGCTGCCTCGGCAAAATCCTTACCAGACGACGCAAAAATAATAGACCGCGAAGCATTGATGATAATACCCTTGTTCAGTTTATTTTTCCCCGCACGAATACAGCGGGCCACATCGCCATTTTGAGCACCAACGCCAGCTGTTAGTATAGGATCATCCCCCACGATCGCCCGCACCTCTCCGAGTTCCTTTGGGTACGTAGCACCAACGAACGCGTAGCAATTGCCATTGGTATTCCACCTGTCCGCGACATGACGCGATACAACCTTGTAGAGTTCTTCCCCATCTATCTTGAGATCTTGGAATTCTCCTGAGCCTGGATTGGACGTACGACATAAGACAAAAATTCCCTTTTCTTTGCGTGCAAGAAATGGCTCGAGCGCATCCGCGCCCATATAGGGGTGCACCGTGATTGAGTCGGCGCGCAGGTAATCAAAAGCGGCCTCAACATACCCCTGATTCGTATTGCCGATATCGGCGCGTTTGGCGTCGAGAATTACCGGTACGTCCGGCGCAACTTCCTGAATGTACTGAATCGTCTGCCGAAGTGCTTTCCATCCAACATCCCCGCGAGCCTCATAAAAAGCGATATTTGGTTTGTATGCGCATACCAAATCCTTTGTTGTGTCGACAATTGCGCGATTGAATGTAAAGAATGTTTGCTGGGCGTCGCTTTGCCGCGCCGCCTCAGGAATCTTCTCAAAATCACTATCGAGTCCCACACATAAAAATCGGCCCGCGTCCCATTGGGCCTCCAATAACTCCCGGAAATTGCGTCCGGCCATTAGGGTGCACTATATCACATAAACAAACTGCCGGCGGGTCCCCATTCCTGGGTTCCCCGCCGACCGCACGCCCCGTGTCTTCGATTTATACTTTTCTGTTCAACTGCCGTCGACGGATCAGAAGCATCGCCACGAGAATCACATCAAAGACGCTAATAATACTGGGGTAAAGAGCCGTGACTAACGTCAACGACTCAAGGCCGACAATGCTTAACAACCAGTGCGCAGCACTTAGCGAATAGAGCATAGCCGTTTCCTCTTGTGGCTTCGCGTATGATTTTCTAAATGTCGGCACATAACCGAGGATATCCGCGAATATGACGAGGGCGATTGCTGTAAGCGGTTGGTGGGCAAAAAGCCAGAGAGCGATCGCGATAAGTGCGGCTATAAAACAGATCCAATCTGAACGTGTGATATTTTTCTCACCTCGCGAGAAAGTGAATATCAATATCACGATGCATGACAGCGACTCAATACCGGTGACCCACGCGCCCGGTCCCCCACCTTCGGTAAGTTGAATCAAAAAAGTAATTCCCGTGAGCAACGACCATATCGCCCAGGTAAATACGTGAGGTTTTGTGGTTCCTCGCAGGACATCTAAGAAATATGGGACAAAAGCAACGACGCCCACTATCGCAGCAAGAACGGCAATAACGACGTGGTAATCGCTCATTGGTCAATGGTACCAGGATCGGGGCCCGCTGCGCGACGCATCAGACCATTTCGGTGCGAAGATTCGATACTTTCTTAAAGTCGCGTGCGTTGCGCGTTACAAGCGTCGAACCGGTAAACAGCGCGGTAGCGGCGATTATGCTGTCCGGTGTTTTTATCTTGTACAAGCGTCGAACGTCTGCGGCAATATCCGCAATGGCATTATCGAGATGTACCTGACGACATTCCGCTAAAAAATTTGTGATGGTCGCATTCTCATCCTCCGTCATGTCCGGCTTGCTTAGCAGTTCAAGACGCACGACGGTCGGAACATATATGATTCCGTGTCCTTCCAACGCCTCCGCGATCAATTCGACAATTTTAGCTTCTCCCGATAGGTAGTAGATGACGGCGTTGGTATCGAGAGTATACATGCCATGCTAGTTCCACTCGCTGCGGGACTTGCGTATATGGCGTATCCATTGCTTCGCGCGCGATTTCGACATGACACCCGAGAGACGCAAGGAGGTACGCTTTTTCATAAGCGGCGAAAATGCGGCTAGTTTCTTGGTTATCGTCTTCATCGCTCAACTATAGCACCGAGCAACATGCAAGATCAATGTTTCCCGCGAGGTATTAGGCCTCGGCAGGCATCTCAGGCTGAATCATGCCAAAGAGATTACCGTCGGGATCCTTGAAATACGCGACCGTACCCACGTGCGGTATCGGCGTTTTGTCCATTGCCACGATGCCGCCCGCATTCTTCGCCTTGTCGAAATAGGTGTCGATATTGTCGACGCCGACGATGCACACAAACGCATTAGGCCCGACACCCTCCGCCCCTGGCTTCGGAGCATTGCGCGCCATCATGCCGCCGTTGATACCCATGTCCTCCATCTTAACTCCGCCCTTCACCATTTCGTCGGGCCCCGGGCCTGTCACGACCAAGACATAATTGCCATACTCACCGCCCATCTGCTGCATCTTCCAACCGAAAACTTCTGAATAAAACTTCTTACTCGCTTCCACGTCACTCGCGTGAATCTCAAAATGCACGACTCGATTGCTCATATTCATGTATGTAAATAATAATTGTTGAGCGTATCGTGAAGATCATGAAGATGCAACGAAGATTTAACGGCGTTTTTTCATCTGTTCCTCAATCTTTGCAACCGCGAGAATGGTTTTGATCACAGTATCGGGATTCAGCGACATGCTTTCGATGCCGCATCGGACGAGAAACTCGGCGAACGCTGGATGATCGGAGGGGCCTTGCCCGCAAATGCCGATATACTTTTTCTTTTTGGTACACACCGCGATTACGCTTGCGATGAGTTTTTTGACCGCCGGGTCATTCTCATCGGCGACGTGATTAACGATACCCGAATCGCGATCAAGCCCGAGCGTAAGTTGCGTAAGATCATTGGAGCCTATCGACATACCGTCAAAAATCTCCAGAAATTCCTCTGCCAAAACTGCGTTCGATGGAATTTCGCACATCATAATGACGGGGGTCGCTGTCTTACGCTCTTTGCCGCGCGCCAGGAGCCGCGGGCAGAGTCCGGCTTTTTTCATCGTCGCCAGTACTTTCCTTCCCTCCTCAAGAGTCCGACAAAATGGCACCATGGGCATCACATTTACGAGACCCATGTCCTCGCGCACCTTGCTTATCGCTTGGCACTCGAGGAGGAATGCGTCGCGAAATTTCGGATCATAGTAGCGTGAGGCGCCACGCCACCCGAGCATTGGGTTTTCTTCGTGTGGTTCGAAAAGCTCGCCTCCTAACAGACTACGATATTCGTTGCTCTTAAAGTCTGAGAAACGCACGATGACTTGCTTCGGGAAAAACGCTGTAGCAATTTTGCCGATGCCGTAGGCCAATTTTTCGACATAATATTCACTCCGGTCGTTCCAGCCGCGTGTGAGCGTATCAATCTTTTTCTGCAAGGGCGCTGGCACCTCTTTATAGTGCAGAAGCGCGAGGGGGCACGCCCACGGCCGCCGCGATGATGAATTCCTCGCGCGCGAGTCCCACACCGCTATTTGGCAAAAAGGATTTTTCAAAAGCAGTGTCCGGCGTCGCGATGTTCATCATTATTTTGGTGCGTATTGTAGGAATTGCCTTTATATTGTGTACGCGCACATCGAAAGCAAGTTTACCGGCGTAGATTTTACCCTCACTCCCCGTCGTATCCACCGTCACCATCTGTCCGGTCTTTATACGCCGCGTGACCGGCTCTGCGCCAACGACAGCGGAGAGGCCGAGTTCGCGGGAGACGATTGCCGCGTGTGAAGTGCGACCGCCTTTGTCTGTAACGATCGCGACCGCCTTTTTCATAATCGGCTCCCAATCGGGATCAGTCATTTCAGTCACCAATACCTCACCAGGCTGCAGTTGTTCCATTTCATGCGCACTTCCTATGACGCGCGCTTTCCCTGTCACGATCTTATTACCGACTGAAAACCCTTTTGCGAGCAACGGGCCTGTTTCGCGCAGTATGTATTCCGTGATGGTGTTTAAATCCTTATCGGCCTGGACGGTTTCCGGTCGCGCCTGCAGAATAAAAAGTTCGCCTGTTGCACCATCGAGTCCCCACTCGATATCCATCGGTGTAGGAATGCCACGTTTTTTGCTGTAATGCGCTTCGATTGTCTTTCCCCACGCCGCGAGCTTCAAGATTTGTGCATTGGTGAGGACAAAACGCGCGCGCTCCTGCTCGGTCGTCTTGATGATCTTCACCGGCTTGATGCCGGTACGGCCGGTAGCATAGATCATCTTCGACGATTTCGCGCCGAGGCTTTTGCCGATAATCGGCAGCGGCGTTTTGCCGATCATCTCTTTGGCAACCAAATACTCGTCGGGTATCACCTGTCCTTGCACAACCATTTCCCCGAGTCCGTAAGCAGCGTTGATGAGAAGTACGCCGGGAAAACCCGTTTCGGTGTCGATCGTAAACATGACGCCGGAAGCGCCACGATCGGTGCGCACCATGCGCTGTATGGCAACGGAAAGCGCGATCGAAAAATGATCAAATCCTCTGTCTCTTCGATACGAAATGGCGCGAGCC
>Ga0209542_10020815_pt1 | contig 10347 bp, 11 predicted proteins | sample RifCSPhighO2_01_FD_184028 | JGI IMG/M metagenome (GOLD analysis project Ga0209542, IMG submission 184028) | Soil microbial communities from Rifle, Colorado - Rifle CSP2_plank highO2_0.1 (SPAdes) (version 2) | ecosystem: Environmental > Terrestrial > Deep subsurface > Rock core/Sediment ...
AAAAAGGATTTGTAGTTATGAAGTTAGGAAAGCCCATCAAGTATATCGCTATCCCTCCTACTGAAGTTGTCGATCGTGTCCGAAAAAATATGCATACTGAAGCTCAGGAAAAGATCAAGCGCCTGGAGTCAGTCAAAGGCTCTGATCTATTACAAGAATTAGAAACCCTGCACAACAATGGCATCAGTTTAGTCGATCCTGCTGACATCAGCAGCTGTTTGCGTGGAAGAAACAATCTCTACAACCATCTAGACTTATTGATCAAAGATGCTACCAAGACCATCAATATCATGACTACTGAGAAAGGATTTCTCCGGAAAGTAGAAGGTCTTCGTGCAAGTTTAGAAAAAGCCAAGAAGAAAGGCGTCAAGATTCGAATTGCCGCTCCTATCACCAAGGAAAACAAAGCTACTGCTGACGATCTGAAAGGATTGGCAGAAGTCAAACATAATCAAAAAGTCAATTCCCGTTTCGTGACCGTAGATGGAAAAGATCTGGTCTTCATGATGCTGGATGATAAGGAAGTTCATCCTTCCTATGATATAGGAGTTTGGGTAAAAACACCGTATTTTGCTTCCGCCATGGACAACATGTTTGACACAGTTTGGAATCTGAAGTAGATTTTACTTCTTTTTTATATTATTTATTAATTCAAAAGCAGATTTTATAAATAATCTGCCATTCTAATTCTCTCATGGACATAGAAAAACTGATTCTCAAACTGCATCCCTTTGAACGAGCAGTTTTACCGGTATTATTGGCCGAAAATAAGCTTCCGGAAATTGTCAAAAAAAGCAAGCTTCAAGAGATCGAAGTCATGCGCGCCCTGCAGTGGCTGGAAAACAAAGAACTACTGAAGATCAATTCTACAACTAGAAAAGTCGTTTCCTTAGACAAGAATGGTTTATTGTACCTCAAAGAAGGTCTCCCTGAAAAATCCTTCCTTAACTCCTTATCTGATGAATTTAAAGGATTAAACGTCATCACCAAGAAATCCAAGCTCTCCCGAGAGGAAGTGAATGCGTGCATAGGTCTTTTACGAAAGAAAAATGCTATCGAAGTTGCCAAAGGCGAACATTTACAGATCAAACTCACCGAGCAAGGAAAAAAGTTACAAAAAGAAAAATCACCCGAAGAATCATTTCTCGAAAAAGATTTTCCTGTAGAAGTTACGTCACTCCAAGGAGTAGATAAGACCTTACTTGAAGAACTCAAGAAACGCAAAGAATTTCTGAAAGTGGAAGAAGTCAAAGAAACTACTGCAGCCTTGACCGAACTTGGAAAACAAATCGCAGCTATGGATTTGACCGAAGAAGTTGCTAACCGCTTAACCACGGGAATGCTCAAAACAGGAAGTTGGAAGCAGACTAAATTCCGCGCCTATGATGTGGAGATCAACGTTCCCCAGAAATATGCCGGAAAGAAGCATTTTGAAAATGAAGCTATTGAATACATCAAATCTATCTGGCTGGAGCTCGGCTTTACAGAAATGACCGGTAACTATGTACAATCAGCTTTCTGGGATTTGGATGCTTTATTCGTTCCCCAAGATCATCCCGCTCGGGAGATGCAAGATACTTTTTATGTTGGAGGAAAAGCAAAACTGCCAGAATTATGGAAGAAAATCAAAGAAGTGCATGAACATGGCGCAGACACCGGCAGCAAAGGCTGGAGATATGCTTTTTCTAAAGAAGAAGCTGAACAAATTCTGCTCAGAACGCACACTACTGTCCTTTCCGCGCAAACGATCGCCAAACTCAAGAAAGAAGATTTGCCCGCAAAATTTTTCGCTATCGGTAAAGTATTTAGAAACGAAGCGCTGGATTGGAAGCATTTATTTGAATTTTATCAGGTAGAAGGAATTGTTATTGATCCAAATGCTAATTTAAAACACCTGAAAGGGTATTTAACGCAATTTTACAAAAAGATGGGATTTACCAAAGTTAGGATGCGTCCTGCCCACTTCCCTTACACCGAACCATCACTTGAAGTTGATGTCTTCCATCCGGTCAGAAAACAATGGGTAGAGCTTGGAGGAGCAGGCATCTTCCGTCCGGAAGTAGTCAAACCATTATTAGGATTCGATTGCCCGGTACTCGCCTGGGGACAGGGCATGGGCAGAATCATTTCCGAGTATTGGAACATCACAGACATTCGCGATATCAACAAAAACGATCTGAAACAGATCAGAGAAATGAAATTGTGGTTGAAATGAAAAGAGCTATTATTGTTCATGGATGGGATTACAATCCTAAGATGAATTGGTATCCCTGGTTGAAGAAAGAATTAGAGAAATTAGGATTTAAAGTTATAGTTCCTACCATGCCTAACACTTCTAAACCTCAGATAGAGGGATGGGTTTCGCATCTAAAGAAGATTGTAGGCAAACTAGATGAAGAAACGTATTTAGTTGGACATAGTATCGGATGTCAAACAATATTGCGATATTTAGAAAAGGAAAATTTTAATAGCAAAATTCCTAAAACTGTATTTGTTGCTGGTTGGTTTAAGTTAAATAATTTAGAAGATGAAGAGGTTGAGAAGATTGCTAAGCCTTGGTTGGAGACTTCCATTGATTTTAATAAAGTTAAACCGAAAATAAGTCAATTAACAGTCTTTTTGTCAAGTAACGATCCTTACGATTTTTTAAAAGAGAACGAGAATACATTTAAAGAAAAGTTAGGAGCTAAGGTAATAACAGAAAAAAATAAAGGACACTTTACTGAAGAAGACGGAATTGTAGAAATTCCAGAAATGCTTAGTCTTTTCAACACCTAAAATGCCATCCATAACCTTAAACAAAAAAGTATTTGAACAGTTAGTGGGAAAAGAATTGCCTCTCGAAGAGCTCAAAGACCGCATCAGCATGCTAGGAACGGATCTTGAAGATATCCAAGATAATGAGATTTATGTGGAGATCTTTCCTAACCGCCCGGATATGCTTTCCGAGCAAGGCTTTGCCAGAGCCTTCAGTTCTTTCATAGGAGTTAAGACCGGATTGCGGAAATACGAAGTACAAGAAAGTAATCAAAAAGTCATCATTGATCCTTCTGTCAAAACTGTAAGGCCTTACACTGCCTGCGCGATCGTCAAAGGATTGCATTTCGACCAAGAAAAAATAGAGCAAGTGATCCAGATCCAAGAAAAATTGCACGTTACTTATGGAAGAAATAGAAAGAAAGCCGCTATCGGCATCTATCCCATGGAAAAGATTACTTTTCCGATTACCTACAAAGCAGATCATCCGAAAAATATCAGATTCAAACCGCTCGAAGTAAACCGAGAAATGACTGCCCTAGAAATCCTGGAAGAACACAAAGCCGGAAAAGAGTATGGACATTTACTGCAAGGGAAAGAAAAATATCCTTTTTTTATTGACAATAAGAAAGAAATCCTCAGCATGCCACCGATTATCAATTCCCATGAGACCGGCAGAGTCACCGAAGAGACCAAAGATGTCTTTGTCGAATGTTCCGGATTCGATTTTGAAGTATTAAGCACTTGTCTGAATATGATTGTAACCGCCTTAGCTGATGTAGGCGGGGAGATTTATTCCCTTAAACTAGAATATCCTGATGGAGTAAAGGCTACGCCCAATCTCACTCCGACAAAAATGAAACTAGATTTATCGTATGTTAACAAAAGGTTAGGACTGAATTTATCAGAAAAAGAAGCTGCAAAACTTCTGGAAAGAATGGGTTACGGATTTGAACAAGGACTGGTCTTGATTCCAGCGTACCGAGCAGATATTCTGCACCAAGTTGATTTTGTCGAAGACATTGCTATCGCTTATGGCTATGAAAACTTCCAGGAAGAGATTCCTAACGTTGCCACTATCGGCAAAGAAGATGCTTTTGAAAAGTTCAGCAACAAAGTGCGGGAACTGTTAGTAGGATTAGAATTGCTGGAAGTCAAGAATTTCCATCTGACTACCAAAGAAGATCTTAGTACTAAAATGAATCTCACTATAACTCCTATCCCGCTCAAGAATGCTATCGGAGATCACAACCATTTACGAAACGCCATCATGCCCAGCCTGATGAAAAATCTGGCCGAAAACCAGCATCATGAATATCCGCAGAATATCTTTGAGATAGGAAGAATTTTCGTTCCCGGAAATACGGAAACTGGCATTTTGGAAGCAGAACATCTCAATGTGATGTTATGCCACGACAAAACTGATTTCACCGAGATCAGGCAAGCGCTCGAGGCATTGATCCGCGCATTAGGATTAACCTGCGCGATCAAAGAAAGCGAATACCCGAACTTCATCAATGGTAGAGTTGGAGATATTATTATTCAGGGCAAAAAGATAGGAATCATCGGAGAGTTAAATCCACAGGTTATTACTAACTGGCAGCTGATGATGCCGGTAGTCTGCTTTGAATTAAATCTAGGAATATTATTTGAACTCGCTTGGAAAGATTAATGCTTGTTATGTTCCTCTTGTTCTTGGCATGCAGAAGCATAAGCGTCTCTTACTGCTGCAAGAGCATATTTTGCCAGGGTTAAAGGCAACAACAGCGAGCTTCCCGTCACTCGTCCTTTACCACGATATTCTCCTGGCATCGATCTAAATATAAGGCCAAATATCCCGCTCATCACAAATGTTATTGCGCCGGTAGCCAGACTGGTGATAGGAGAATCTTGATTACTTCCCACTATATATGCCGCTACCGCCGCTTCTAAGAGGACGTTAGTCGCAGTATACATTCTAGGATCATCTCCTAATCTTTCGGCGATCTTTTCCTGATATTTACCCGGCAATGCTCCGACTAATGGATAATACCAGCAGGTTTTATTGACTAGATTTGCAGTTCCGTTGACCGCAACCTTCAACATGCTCGGCTTCTCAGAATAATTCTCAACAACTTTATCTATACTTTTAGAAGCCGTTAGTCCTGTATCACCACAAACCCTCTCCACAATCCCGATTAAACTCTCAGCATTGGTCCTGTAATTTGGTTTCGCTAATTTTGCAAATTCTGATTTTACCTGCTCAGCTTTTTCAGAACCATATTTAGCATTTACACCTGCTACTAAGATTTCTGCAAGATCGGTTTTATCAGTATTTATTTCCTGTTCAGAAGAATCCTTTGAATCTGAGATACGTGAATCCGAGTAAGTTCGATATCCGCTTGGGCCGCCATCAGTTGTTTGCATTTTTTCAACCTATAAACACCAACCAACCACAAATAAAAATATTAAAATAAAAATAAATTAAAATAAAAAATTACGCCTCCATCGGCGTTTCAACAGCAGCTTTTTTCGGCTTCGCTTTCTTCTCCTGAGCCGGAGCTTCCTTCGTAGCCTTCATTTTTCTAGGTCGTTCTGCTGCTTTCTTGGGTTTAGTTTCCCAGACTGATAATCCTGCTTTCTCAAATGCTTTCTTTACGTCAGCATGAGCTGCTTTGGATTTTAGATCTACAGTTCTGTCCATCGGTTCGAGATGTCGGACATTAACTTTCTTGCGCCTGACATCGCCATCAACGACCACATAGCCGTTTCCGACTTCTTCAACCACGACGCAAGTTCTTCCCGCATCTCTGCCAGCTAGTTTCACGCATAATCTTCCTACTTCAAAGAGACTCATTGTGATGCACCTCGCGCGCGTTGTTTTAATAACAATCTGGTGCAGGCTGAGCAAAGCATTCCACCATACGGCCGTTCCGGCCTTTTTGCCGTTTTAGGCATATTGCTCATCACTGAAGGCAATTCTCTGGGTACGCCGGCTAATTGCGTCTTACAGCTCCCGCAGATCGCTTTTGACGGCTTTCTTTCTCGATAATGGACCGCGACCCGAGAGCCGGGAGTCCTGACTGAGATTTTCCTCAATCGTCCTGATTTAAACATTCCTCGTGGCATAGTTTTTGACCTCGCTATTATATAAAGTAACTTAGAAAGAAATTGCTTTCAATCCGAGTTGCCTCAAGACTTATCCCTATGGGACAATAAGTTCAGAATGAAGGTGTTTTATAAATATTATGGAAAAAATCAATACACCTTCAACAGCTTCCGTAATCCCAATGTAAACGCAATCGAGCTAAGGAAATAAATCGCTAACCAGCCCGGATACCAGCCGAACAAAGATAAATCTCCCAACGGCTGTAATTTGCCATAATTAACAGTTATTTTCTCAATATCTGAATGCTGATACATGGTGATGGGATTGTCATATTTCAATTCTTCTGTTATCAATACTTTGCTCTGCTGCTGAGTTTCCCCGTTCTTTACCGTAAGAGTGTGCTCTCCCTCAGTACTTTTCAATCTCCAAGTGATTTCACCATTACTAATTTGCTGTTTAGCATCAGAAGATAATTCTGTACCTTGATCTGGAATCAGTTCTGCATTCCCGTTTACTCCTTTGGCAAAGCTAGCCGTAACACTAAAGGTTTCTCCAGGATAAATCGGTTCATATACCAGATGTCCAGTCATCCAGGAAAAGATCAAAATAATCGGCAGCATGGTGATAAGTGTAGATTTCAAGGAATGCTTCATATAATCCATGTTGGATTTCATGGCTTCCTTCTGCACCTTCATCATCTCTTCCGGATTATGGCGCAGTTCCTTCAGGCGCTTCTGGAAATCCTTCTGCTGCTCCTTCAGGCGCTTCATCTCAGTCTGATTGGTCGCAAACTTATAGACTAAAGTTGTAATTAACGAAATGACAAAAGAAATTAATAGAATCACTAAAAGCGGACTTTTAGTTAGCAAAGGCTGTAGTACCGGATTTAATACAGGATCTAAAAATACCATACTATTGTCAGGAATACTCCTTTTTATAAAGATTGTGGAGTAAAATAGGGTATTCCACAAACGTTATAAAGTTGAATAAATCTTTACGTTTTCATGGCAAAATTTATTCCTAAATATAGCACAAGTACACCACAAGAACAAGGAAGATTAGAAGAAAATTTCTTGACCCTCATCAAATACGTTTCTCTCAAAGCAGAACAGGATTACAAAGTTAAAGTTTCCGAACAAGATGGCATCATTTATTTGAAGCCAGTAGATGCTTTGTCAAAGATAAGAGATGGAGCAATTTCTGTTGAGAGCAGAGGAGATAATGTAACCTCTATCGACAGGATAACGACAAAAATTCATCAGGACTGTATACAATTATCTCATGATAAAGAGATCATTATCAATGGGCAAAAATTTGTTTTCGTCAATTACAGTAGATTATCTGTATAATTCTATAATCACCATGAACTTTTTCATGACAGAATGCTCATTAGCTTTTTTTAAAAATCATTCCATAAACTTACGCATAGCTGGATGCATGTCCATCATATGCTGCTTGGCGATCTCTTCGTACAGCTTATAGATAATCGCTACCGTTAACACAATACTTGTTCCATTCGCTAATGCTCCAGTTAAATCTGCCAGCGCCGCTAACAATCCAATCGCTGCTCCACCTAAAATAGTGAGAGGCCAGATGTATCTATTCAGAACTGCTTCTAATACCCGTTCATCTCTTCTAAATCCAGGAATCTGCAGTCCTGAAGCGAGAATTTGCTTGGCCTGGCTCTTAGCATCCATATTCGCAGTCTGCACCCAGAAGATACTAAAGACAATCGCTCCTGCGACTAAGACTAACGTATACACTAACGCTTGTACCAGTAACGAAGGTGTAAATCCACCTTTGATAAGGCTGCCTACTAATTGAGGCGGGCTTAACCATTGCACTATTCCAGTAGCCGGAGTATTTCCCGTAAATGTTCCTAAGATAGGGTGCCCCCATTTCTCAAAGAGACGAGCAAATAATTGCACGTTAGCTAACAAGGCAGCCATTAAAATAACTGGAATGTTAGAAGTATAAAAAAATTGTAACGGCCATCTGATTCCTTGTCCTCGCACTCGGCCAAAGGATAAGGGGATTTCTACTTTCATCGATTGAGCATACACGGCGATGGCAAATACCAATACGGTAGAAAGTACTGCTGCTAATTCGAGAGCTGCAGTAGTCACATCGCCGCCGATAATCGACTGAATAAAAGCAGGAATCGCTCCAGCCGAGATATCAGGATTAGTAGGTGAAGGAAGGAAGTTAAACGCCCGGATAAATAATTGCTGTGATACGCCAGCGGCGATAAATAAGCTTATTCCTGAGCCGAATCCCCACTTGCTGACCACTTCATCCATGAACATGATCATGATCCCGCCTAATAACAACTGGAAGATCAGCAATACCTCTAACTGACCGTATAGCGCAGTTCCTATCAACGAATTGGAAGGAGCTAATCCGCCCATCAAGACATAGATCGACGCTTCAAAGATGACAAAAAATACCCCTAAAATTTTCTGCAGGCCCTGGAATTTCTTTTTTCCTTCCGGAGTAGCCAGATCAAATTTTAAGATTCCCGTCCCTTGTAAAAGCTGCAGGACGATAGATGAAGTCACTAAAGGCCCGATACCAAGGGAGATGATGCTCCCAAAAGAAGCGCCTAAGATGATAGATAAAAATTCAAATTGCTGCAAAGCGTTTTCTCCCAAGCCGTACAAGGGAATAAAACCGAGCACGAAAAAAAGCGTAAGTACAACCAAAGTCCATTTTACTTTTTCCCTAAAAGAAAGCCGCTGCTTTGGGCCTTTAACTTCAGGAAGACTAGAAATAATAGTATCCAGGAAAGACATTTTACGCCTGCTTTTTAGTTTCTTCTGATGATCCAGATGAAGTAGTTACTACCTCTCCGCCAGCAGCCTCAACTTTTTCCGCTGCGCTGGCGCTGCATGTTGCTACCGTAAGTTTTAATTTCACAGGAGTTGTTCCTGTTCCTAACAACTTATTGTATCCTAATGCTGCCAAGTCAACGGAGTAAGCATTCCCCTCTTTATGAGCTTTTCCTTCCTTCACTAATTTTGCTACTCTATCACTGGTAAAATAACTGACATTAACCGCTTTGACAGATGATCTGCTCTTGGAGATAAATCCATGCTTTCCGATGGTAGTACCTTCTTTCGCATACCTGGTGATCATATGCCCGGCGCGTTTTCCGCTTCCTGCTCGGCCTCTACCGCCGCGGGAACCTGCGCCTCGGCGTTTCTTACGAGCTCCGCCGCCGTGGGTGCTTCCGCCTCGGTACTTGCCAACTTTCTTTCGTTTGTAGGTTACCATGATTATCGTCCTTTATACAGTTCTAACAGTTCTTGAACTACTTCTTGTTTTTCGCGTTGATATTGTTTTTGGTTAACGGTTCCAACATATTTATCGAATGGTGATAGTATTTTCGCCACTTTTTGTTCTAATGCTTGCTTTTCGGGCGCAGCGCCTGCGGCGCTCCTGACGACGGGGCTACCACGGAGAAAAGACCCGCCGTTGTTAAGACTATTGTTGCCGTAGGCATAAGAATCGTAACCTAGATTAAACACGAACAAAGCCCGTAACTCGTCTTGGTCAGGATTTTGTCGAACATAAAATCTCATTGCTGTTTTTGGATTTCTTAACTCAGTAAAAACGATATCCCTATATGTTTTCAGCAAAGGAGCATCTGCTTCTACTGCCAACAACCAGCCGGGATGATCAAGGACTTCGCCTTTTGTAAGACCTTGATTATATTTCATTTCGCTGGAATCTAATTCCACTTCTTGAATAATATCATAATCTACTGGTAAAAACGATTTGTTAAAATGTGCAGGAATGTTCAGTAAATTGGTAGATTGAGGAACCACTTTAAATTTTGTTGAATGTGCCTTGTTCGCTACAGCAGTACATGAATCAAGCCAAGTTTCAAATAACTGTCTATCACCATTTTCATAGGCAACAACTCGCGCTTGAATATTCTCTTTGAATGTCTTTGGCTGCTCTCCTGCTTTTCGCAATTTTGCAACACCTTGGACATAACTAGCAGCTTTAATTACTTCATAATCCATATTTTGTCGCGCCACAGCTTCCATTTCTTACAACATCCTCTTCACTAAATCGCTCATCTTCGGACCGCGATTGCCAAGAGCTCCGCTGGAATTGAAAGGGTCTTTGATTCCTTTTCTGCCAAATCCTTTACGTGGTGGATTCAAGGCAAAATGACGTTTATACTTTTTACCGTTTATGTCCTGTCCACGGCCTCTTCCTAACAAGAGCTGGCCTCGCTTTTGCACTAATTCAGTAAAAGTAGCATCATCGATCTCTCCCCAAGTGATATAATCTTTTACTTTGTTTAACATCCCCCGATAAGCAGGAGTATCGTCAACAACAACACAATGATTTTTACGATGTAAATTTAACATTGCTAACGTATCTTTGACCGGCGCAACTACTTTAACCATGCCACGAACTAACACGATAGCCAATTTTCCTTTCTTATGATCCTTCTGTTCCTTGTGATTTTCTTTTTGAGCCATGGTATT
>Ga0209542_10020816_pt1 | contig 10345 bp, 11 predicted proteins | sample RifCSPhighO2_01_FD_184028 | JGI IMG/M metagenome (GOLD analysis project Ga0209542, IMG submission 184028) | Soil microbial communities from Rifle, Colorado - Rifle CSP2_plank highO2_0.1 (SPAdes) (version 2) | ecosystem: Environmental > Terrestrial > Deep subsurface > Rock core/Sediment ...
CCTTGGCTGGCGATTCAACTATTACAAGCTTCATGGCGGGTAGTAATACTCCAGAAGCCTACCACATGTCAAATGACGCAAGTTGTTACTTGATTCGGACGACGCCCAATTCTTCCACAATCAATCCTTTTATTTCCATCGTAGAGAGCAGCACATTCGCTTCGGTAATCGGTATTTCCAGTGCCTCAATAAGTTCGTCGCGGGAAACGGGCGAGTGAATGATTTCGAACACGCGCAGTTCATCGGATGACAAATCTTCACGCAATTCCGCCCACGAGGCCGGACCTTCGCGTTTCGCTATGCCGAGCGCGACGAGGATATCTTCGGGCGAAGTCGCCGCGGTCGCGCCGAGCCGCAAGAATTGATGCGTGCCCTTGCTCTCGGCGCTAAAGATGGAGCCTGGGACGACGAGAAGCTCGCGGTTGTACTCGGTAACGAGCTTTGCGGTAATAAGGGAACCCGATTTTTCCTTCGCCTCGATGACGAGTGTCGCATGCGAGAGGCCAGCCATAATGCGGTTTCGCCTTGGGAACATGTAATCCATGGACTTCGCAGCAGGTTTTTCTTCCGAAAGAAGCGCGCCACCTTTTGCCAGTATCTCGCGCGCAAGCCCGACATTGGCTCGAGGATACAAAACATTCCAATCAAGTCCCGACCCAGGGACCGCAACTGTGGTGAGGCCCGCCTCGAGTGCCGCTTTGTGGGCTTCGGCATCCACGCCGTATGCGAGACCACTCACAATGACGACAGGATAGCCGCGGAGCCCTTCTATCAGGTGCCGCACGGCCTGCTTGCCGTAGGTCGTCATCGCGCGTGAGCCGACGACCGCAAGCCACTTGTGGTCGGTACTCGGCATCTTGCCCCGCAGATACAGTTGCTTCGGCGGGTCGGAAATCTCGCGCAGAAGCGGCGGAAATTCGTGTGGGGAAAGTAATTTGAGCTCGTCCGCCATGGTGGTATCATCCTGATATGTTGGATATTAAGTTTATCAGAGAAAACAAGGACATTGTCGCCCTCGGCGCGAAGAAAAAGCACATCGATATAGATATCGATAAACTCCTTGCGGTAGATGATAAACGCCGCGAACTCCAGCTCTCGATAGACCAAAAACGCTCCGAGCAGAACGTCGCTTCCGACGCGATTGCCAGCGCCAAGACCGATGCGGAGCGGCAACAAATCATTGCCCGAATGCAAGCGGTCAAAGAGACGCTCCGCCTCACGGAAGAATCTATGCAGGAGGTGATGAAAGAGTGGCGCGCGATGATGGTGATGGTACCCAATGTCCCGGACATGTCCGTGCCCGAGGGCGATTCCGATGCGGACAATCAGGAGGTCAGGGCGTGGGGAGAGAAGCCCTCGTTTGATTTTGAGCCGAAAACCCACAGCGAGCTTTTGCTCGCCCACGACATGGCGGATTACGAGCGCGGCGCCAAGGTCGCGGGTTTCCGCGGGTACTTCCTCAAGAACGACGGCGCGCGTCTCGTGTGGGCGCTCCAGCGGTTCGTGGAAGACCGCTTCTCGAAAAAAGATTTTACGCCGATGATAGTGCCCTCGATGGTGCGCCGCGAGCCGTTCGTCGGTACGGGATATCTGCCGCAATCCGAGGAAGACCTCTACAAGACGCAGGACGGGGAATACCTCGCGGGTACCGCGGAGGTTGCCTCGATGGGGTACTACATGGATGAAATCCTCGACAAGAAAAATCTGCCCGTGAAATTTTTCGCATTCTCGCCGTGCTTCCGCCGCGAAGCGGGCTCACACGGCAAAGATACGAAAGGAATTTTCCGCATACACGAATTTGTAAAATACGAGCAAGTCGTGCTTTGCGAAGCGAGCCATGAAGAGTCGGTAAAGATACACGAAGAGCTCACCGCGAATTCCGAAAATTTGCTGCAGGAATTGAAATTGCCGTACCGCGTGGTCGTCAATTGCGGCGGTGACCTCGGTTTGGGACAGGTGAAAAAGTACGATATCGAAGCGTGGATGCCGAGCGAGAAAAAATACCGCGAAACGCACTCGTCCTCGTACTTCCACGATTTCCAGACGCGACGGCTCAACATCCGTTATCGCGACGAAGGCGGTACGGTGCGCTACGTGCATTCGCTGAACAACACCGCGCTCGCGATGCCGAGAATTCTCTGCCAGATAGTCGAGAACGGCCAACGGGCGGACGGTTCGATAACCATCCCCGACGTGTTGCGGGGCTATATGGGCAAAGATGTCATTCAAAAAAAGTAGCGGAGTGATTGACCTGCGGGGAGGGCGCCCGCCGAAAAGCCCGCCGCGCGGCCAGGTGCCCCTCTTTTCTCCGCGTACTCCCGAACCGCCGCGCCGGCCGATGCCGCTGCGTGCACGGCGCAGACGCACCCGCGCACTTATCGCGTTCGGGATTTTGGTACTCTGCTGCGCCACCGTCTACGCCGTCAGTTGGACTTCATACCTGCCGCAATTCAATATATCGGGAATCTCCGTCGTGGGTGCGAACGGCATGAAGGAAGAACTCATACAGCGGTACGTCGAGACGGTGCTCGACGATGGTGCGTACCGCATTCTTTCGCGCCGCAACATTTTTCTGTATCCCCGGACGGAGCTCGAGCAGGCCGTCACATTCCTTCATCCCGTGAAGTCGGCCCGCATCACACGACCTTCTCTATTTGCGACGGACATCGTCATTACGATTGAGGAGCGGGAAGCGTTTGCGCGTTGGTGTACGGGAATGTACCAGGGAGAATGCTACATGATGGACGCGGGCGGATATATTTATGCACCGATGGGTTGGGCAGGCACCGCCACTTCGAGCACGCAATATATTTTTGCCGGCGGCTTACCACCCCGTGAGGAGAGCGCCACCTCCACTTATCCGATAGGGCAGTGGTTCGTCCAGGCACACTTGCCGGGGCTGCTCTCGCTTCTCACCTACCTTGGGCAAGCGGGCTTTACGCCGCTGGGTGCGGAAGTGATAGGTCAGGACATTCTTATACAACTTCAGGAAGGATTTCTCGTCAAAGCCTCATTCGGAGCGGACGCAGGTACGCTCGCAAAAAATCTTGAGCTCGTTCTCTCCTCGGATGTCCTCAAGGGAAAAACGGAAGCGCTTGAATATGTGGACCTCCGCTTCGGAAACCGTGTGTATTACAAATTGAAAGGGCAGGAGCAGCAAAGTACACAGTAATGAAAAAGGGCGGCCCTCCTGGCCCGCCCTTTTCGACTTCGACATGCACTAACGAGCTGGATTCTTATCGGCGACCTCGTCTCCGACCGGGCCGCTGCCGAGTTTTGTTCCGCTTCTTATCCTTAGGTTCCGGCGCGGTTCTTCTCTCGCCGGTTTCGGGGTCAAAGTTCTTCAGGAACTTCTTGCATCGGATGGCCGTTCGCTTAGGCGTATCCGGATCCTTTGCGGTTTGCCCGATGCATTGCAGCATGTCCGGCGGCACAAAATCGTCATCCCTCATACCTTCTAGGAATTGACTGTACCAGGCGCTCGCATTCTCCGGCCACGATGATATCGAGCCACTTCTCGTTTTCGCCATCGTTTCTCACCTCAATGGTTGTTGTTGGCGGATCACTTCCTGGAGGAGCTTAGAACATAGATCCCTCCACCGCTATTCTACATCGTTTCAGTCAACATGTCAAAAAATGCGGTTTTTATGCTATATTTCGGCGATGCAATCGTTCTGGCACACGCTACCGAAGCCGCTTTTGGTGCAGGCGCCGATGGAGGATGTCACCGATGCCGCTTTCCGGCGGCTTATCGCACGCTACGGCAAACCTTCGGTGATGTTCAGCGAATTCACCTCGGCCGACGGGCTCGTGCTCGCCCCGGAAGAAGGAAAAACAAAACTTCTAAAAAAATTACTCTACTCGGAGGAGGAACGGCCCATCGTTGCGCAGCTTTTCACTGCGGTGCCCGCACGCATGGAGGCCGCGGCACGGCTCACGGCGGATTTAGGATTCGACGGCATTGATATCAACATGGGTTGCCCCGATAAGGCGGTCGAGAAAAGCGGATGCGGTGCCGCGCTTATCAAAAATCCCTCACTCGCGCGCGAGCTCATACGCGCAGCCAAAAAAAGCGGTCTGCCTGTTTCCGTTAAGACGAGAATCGGATACAACACCGACCAGCTCGACGCATGGTTGCCCGAGCTGCTTGCGGAAGAGCCTGCGGCGGTAACTATCCACGCGCGCACACGCAAAGAGATGTCGGATGTGCCCGCGCGCTGGGATACCGTCGCGCGCGCGGTCGCGCTGCGCGATTCGCTCGGTTCCAAGACACTCATTCTCGGCAACGGCGATGTGAAAGATATTGCCGATGCGCGCGCGAAAGCTGCGGAGACAAAATGCGATGGGGTAATGCTCGGCCGCGCCGTCTTCGGCAACCCGTGGTTATTCTCACATTCTCAAGAATATGAGAATGTAACGCGTGAGCAGAAGATTCAGGCGCTTTTCGAGCACCTCGCGCTCTTCGAAGAACTGCTCGGAACTACGACAAATTACGCGACGATGAAAAAACATTTCAAAGCCTACGTTTCGGGATGGGACGGCGCCAAAGAATTGCGTATCCGCCTCATGGAAACGGAAAGTATCACCGACGCACGGCACATTCTCGCCGAGACCGCGTCTCGTTGAACATTTTCTAAATAAGCCTATTGTTACGCGCAGCCGCTCTTTCACATACAGAAGAGGGGGCGCAAGAGTTTGAAGCTTAACCCGAACGGGGGGAGGACCCCATGGACGACCTGAATAGACCCGCGGCACGCACTGGGGGTACGAGCTCCACGTCGTTTCCGCATGCTTGTCCGTTTTATCTAGGCGGGGCAAGCAAAGAAAACTGCAGTGAAGTTACCGGAATACTCGAGCGTAACAAAAACGCCTGCTGCGCTTCGAAGTGCAATTCGGAACTCCGTAAGTGCTTCATGTGCCTCGAAATGGGCCGGCGGGGCAAGGCGGCGCATTTTGTCAGCGACCCGAGGACGGGCCGTTGCGACGACCACAAAAACGGTATGGTAAAGGAACGGCCCTCTCGGCAAGTTCCTTTGCCAGTTAATCTGCAACCGAGAGTGGTCATAGCTCCTACGGCACCTGCTCCACCGAAGCCGGCGCCAGAACCACCTCCTGCATCACCGGTAATCGAAGATCAACCGGTCGAGCCCTCCACAAACTCACCGGCAAACGCTGGCGGAATGGCCTCTCCTCAGCGTCTCGGTTCTACCTCCGTGTGGTCACCGCCTCCGTCAAATGTTGCGTGGCAAGACGTGCTTGCCCGCGTGAGCAAGGCGATTGCAGCAGGTCAGTACGTCACGATTGATCCGCTGAAAATTCGCCCGATGGAAGGGCAGCCACGCGAGTATTTTCCGGAAGATGAACAGGACTCGCTCGAGGAGTCGTTGGGATTGACCGGGCAAATACAGGACACGATTATCCGTAAGGTGCCTCGGCTTGAGACGTCCGATACGCCACAAATTGGCGTCGGTGACCGTGTATGGCGTATCGAGGATACCGAGTACGAGGTCGTCGACGGCGAGCGGCGGTGGCGCGGAGCACTGCAGAAAGGCATCGGTCTCCGGGCCAAGTTAATAGAAATCGACGACGATGCGGCGTATCTCGTTTCGTCGGTTGCCAACTTCAACCGCGTCGACCACACCCTGTTGGAAGCGGCAAAGAACATCGAGAAGCTGATGAATGGGCCACTGAAACTCCCAATCGAGGCTGCAGCCGCGGTCCAGGGAATTAAGTTGGCACAGGCCAAAAAGCTTCAAAACATTCTCAAGCTTCCGGTAGATGTCCAAGAGCTAATGCATCCTGGGATGCAAAAAGCGAAAGGTGAAGAAGTACTCGGCAAGTCGTTCAGTTACGAACTTGCACGACTCGCCAGCAATCCGGTCCTACATGAGCATGCCCGCGATATTGCGCGGCGGGCCGTACGACGGGAAGTGAAACTCCCGCAAGTTCGGTTGGAAGTCGACCGGATCCTCTCGCGCTCGGGAATGGCACGGGATGTCTTGGGCGAGCGGAATCAGCCGTCGCGCCGGCTGAAAGCAATCGGGGGTAGGATTACTGTTGCCCTCGACAATATCAGTGACGTCAAAGCCAGACTCGCTGAACTGAAGGATGAAGGCGTTCTGCCTGAAAGTGCCGAACGCCTAGGTTCTGACCTCAACGAAATCGCCGAGATGGCTGAAGAATCCTTGAAGCTCATCGGCGTGGAACGGACAACAAAACCCGAAAACCAGTAAACCCTGCTGGTGAATCGGGCAACAGAACGGCCGGCGGAATGCAACTCTATGCGTTCCGCCGGCCGGCTTTTTTTATGTATACTGTCCGAATGAAGAAAGAAGCCAGGCATACGACGCTCTACCGCGCCTACCGGCCGCAATCGTTCAAAGAGGTACGGGGGCAATCACAAGTCGTAGACGTACTCGCAAAAGCCATCAAGAACAACAAACCCGCGCATGCCTACCTTTTTGCGGGCGGGCGGGGGACGGGCAAGACCTCCGTCGCGCGTATTCTCGCGCGCGAGCTTGGTGTGACCGACAAAGACCTCTATGAAATAGACGCGGCATCCAATACGGGGGTTGAAAACATCCGCGAGCTGCGCGAAGGGGTGAATACGGTGCCGTTCGAATCGCCGTACAAGTTTTACATAATAGACGAAGCGCACATGCTCTCGCGCGCCGCGTGGAACGCATTTCTCAAGACGCTCGAAGAACCGCCGGCGCACGTGATATTCGTCATGGCGACGACGGAGCTCCAGAAAATCCCGGACACCATTCAATCGCGCTGCGAGATATACACCTTCAAACAGCCGACGCGAAGCATGCTCGCCGACACCGTGGCCGACATCGCAAAGAAGGAAGGATTCACGCTCGAACGTTCCGCGGCCGAATTGGTCGCGCTCCTCGCCGAAGGCTCATTCCGTGATGCACTCTCCATACTCCAGAAAGTCCTCGCGGTTTCAAGCGACAAAAAGATAGACGTCGCTGAAGTCGAGGTCGTCTCCGGCGCGCCGCGCGGCGAAGTCGTGCGCCAGCTGCTCACGGCGGTCGCGAAGAAGGACGTCGCTGCGGGTCTCGCCATCGTGAGGAAAAGCGTCGAGGAGAATGTAGATGCGCGCACGCTCACAAAACTCCTCATCCACCGCCTGCGCGCCGTACTCCTTTTGCGCTATGCGCCCGATCTCGCCAAATCATTTGCACAAGAATTGACCGAAGCTGACCTCGCGCTCGCGCAGGAACTTTCGAAAGAGCCTGGAGTGAATTCCGACACGCAGCGCGCGCTGCTCGAAGCGTATTCTCAAATGGCCTACGCCGTCGTCCCGCACCTACCGCTTGAGCTCGCCATCATTGATATATGCACCGTGAAGTGAAGAAAGGGAAGCCAGCGCCCACGAAACCGCGTGAGAAGGAGACTTCATGGGGGCATGTGGCAAATTGGTACCACGAACACGTCTCGGAATCCGACGACACGTATCACGAAAAAGTTATTAAGCCCAATTTGCTTCGCGTGCTCGGCGATGTGAAAGACAAGCGCATTCTCGATATCGCATGCGGGCAGGGATTTTTCTCGCGGGCGCTCGCGGCGGCGGGTGCGCACGTGACGGGCGCGGATATCGCACCCGAGCTCATCGCTATCGCCAAGAAGCTCGGACCCGCGAGCATTCAATACCTCACAGCGCCCGCTTCGCGCATGCCGCTGCCCGACGAATCGTTCGATACAGCTATCTGCGTGCTCGCCCTCCAAAACATCAAAGACCTCTCGGGCGCCTTGGCGCAGGTTTCGCACTTGTTAAAAGCCGGGGCTTCGTTTGCAATCGTGCTCAATCATCCCGCTTTTCGTATCCCGCGGCATTCCGAGTGGGGATTTGATGCGGATGCGGGCATCCAATTCCGCCGCATTGACCGCTATCTTTCGGAAACTTCATACCAAATACAGATGCATCCCGGCTCGGACCCGACAGCGACCACGCTTTCATATCACCGGCCGTTACAGCTCTACATGAAAGAACTCGCCAAACACGGGTTCGTCCTCGCGGGAATAGAAGAGTGGATATCACACCGCGTCAGCGAAAAAGGCCCGCGTAGGGATGCGGAAGACAGAGCGCGCAAAGAATTCCCGTTGTTTTTGATGCTCAAGGCGCAGAAGCAATAGGGAAGCCTTTTGTTGGGGATAAGGTGGGATAGTGGCTTTAGGAGCGGTACACTACCTTTGTGGCGTATTCAAAGGCGAAGGAAAAAGATCGTGCAATACAGTTGCGTCGACAAGGTAAGACGTATTCCGAGATTTTACGGGAAATTTCAGTCGCAAAATCCACGCTTTCGCTATGGCTTCGATCCGTCGGCCTTGCAACTGAACAAAAGCAAAGACTTACGAAACGTAAGTTGGAAGCTGCAATGCGAGGAGCAATCGCGCGGAGAACTCACCGGTTACAACAGGTTCAAGATTTGGTCGAGGTCGGTTTATCCGATGTCGGTCGTCTTTCTGACAGGGAGCTCTGGCTTATCGGGGTTGCGCTGTATTGGGCAGAAGGTTCCAAACAAAAAAGTAACAATCCGAGTACTGGAATAATGCTCGGGAATTCCGATCCCAACATGCTTAAAGTGTTTTTGATGTGGCTGCGGCAACTTGGTATTCCGGATGACGCTATTTGCTTTGAACTGTACGTTCATGATGATAGAAAGGCCGAGGCTAAGAAATTTTTGCTTTGGTGGTCTGACGTTCTGAATATAAAAAGCTCTCGCATCGGGAACATTTACTTCAAACGAGGCAATCCAAAAACAAATCGTACCAACGTCGACAGCTTGTATCATGGGCTAATACGCATTAAAGTAAGGCTTAGCACGGTGCTTAACAGGAAGGTTAATGGTTGGATAGCTGGCATCGTTGCGTCTTTGGGGAGTGGTGTAACTGGTAACACGTCTGCCTTTGAAGCAGAAGACTCTAGGTTCGATACCTAGCTCCCCAGTCAGTTAGTTTATGACTTTGGGATTACAAAGAGGCACAGTAAAACTTGTAGACCACGATTCTTTGTGGAAAGAGTTTTTCGATGATGAAAAAATAGAACTCCAAAAAATATTTGGAGGTAATATTTTAGCGGTGGAACATGTTGGATCTACGGCGATTCCAGAGATCAAAGCAAAGCCAATTCTAGATTTAATGGTCGCAATCCCGTCTTTAAATAATTGGAAAGAATACGAAGGAGGTTTGCAAAAACTTGATTATCAATTCAGAACGGATTTCAGACCGAACCAAGCGCATATTCTTTTTGTAAAAGGTCCGGAAGAGAGCCGCACACACTATCTCAAACTAACTGAGCTCAATTCAGATTTTTGGAAGGAGCATCTGCTCTTTAGGGATTTTCTCATAGCACACCATGAGTATCGAAAGGAGTACGAAGACTTAAAAACAATGCTCCTTGAAGAGTATGGTGGGGAACGGGAGCGTTACACAGAAGGTAAAAAGGTCTTTATCGAGAAGATTCTTAAACTAGCAGGATATACTGGGAGAGTCGTCTAAAAAGGTTCGAACATCGTACCAAACCCCCCAGTAAATATGATTCTCTCTTACACAAAGGAAGTCGACCAGAATTTCAAAGAAAGGATGGTTTTGTGGTACGGCAAGTTAAATCACCTGAAGCTGCAAATATGGAAAGACCCATGGCTGAATTTTATGCTGTGCTGGATGATCTTTGATGCGTATTTAACTGAAATATCTCAATCGGGTACCGACTCGGGAAAACTGGGTTATTTTTATAACAATCCCAACGACTTTAAAACGAAAGTTCTGACAAGATGGGATTCATTATCGGGATATTCAGCAAAATTGAAAGAATATTCACCAGTTAGGGATATGCGGCCTAACTCAAATGAACAAGTATCGTTGGTAGACCACAAAGACTTAAATCAAACGATTGCTTTTATTTACCAAATTAGATGCAATCTATTTCATGGTGCAAAGAATCCAAAAAATGGAAAGGATTACGAACTCGTAAATATTAGTGGAAAATTTCTGCGAGAATGTATAAATCTCTGGATGAAAGGTGAATAAATCGCGCCTAAAGACCTTTGAAAAAGTTCCAACGTCGTACCCTGGCCGGGCAGGCCAAACCCCCAGGGAGCAGTTTTGATATACTCCCCTTATGATAAAAAAGGGGCTCGCGGGTGGCACGGTACACAAAATGCCCGATGATTTGCGCAAGGCCATTGCTTTAAGCCCTGCGGCGCGGGCGCTGTGGGAAGATGTTACGCCGCTCGCGCGCAATGAGTGGATTTGCTGGGTTATATCGGGCAAGAAAGCCGAGACGAGGGATATCCGTATCAAGAAGGGAATCTCAAAGCTTAAAGGCGGCATG
>Ga0209542_10020817_pt1 | contig 10345 bp, 12 predicted proteins | sample RifCSPhighO2_01_FD_184028 | JGI IMG/M metagenome (GOLD analysis project Ga0209542, IMG submission 184028) | Soil microbial communities from Rifle, Colorado - Rifle CSP2_plank highO2_0.1 (SPAdes) (version 2) | ecosystem: Environmental > Terrestrial > Deep subsurface > Rock core/Sediment ...
CACATTCTTCAAGACAGTTTCCAGATAATACTCGCCGAGAATTCCCCTCTGCTTTGGGTTTTTTAAAATGTCTTGCAGATTCTGTAGCTGTTGCGCAAACCCTTGTGTCTGTCTGCCAATTTCTTTTACACTCGTAACTTCCTTTGTCATCCCACGCAATTCGCCGACTATCGCCTGCATCTGTTGTTGAAGGAGGATCATAGCCGTATTTTTATCCTCCTCAATCGGCGCTTCGCGCTTGCTCAACAGGAGATATACGAGAACCAATACGGCTATAATGAGTGCAACGGTGACGATATCCATGTCTGTAGTATACTACCCGATATGGCAATCCACGAAACAATTAAGAAATCTATTCCTGACGCCCTGCGGGCGCACGATGAGGTCAAGCTCCGAACATTGCGCTCGCTCGTAACCGCGATGACTAATGAGGTGGTGGCGAAGAAGCGTAAACCAGACGAATTCTTAACAGACGAAGAGGCTCTTTCTGTAATTAAGAGAGCGGTGAATCAAAGAAAAGATTCTATAGAGCAGTTTGAAAAATCGTCTCGCAACGACTTAGTCGAACCTGAAAAACTGGAGCTAGTCATATTGGAGTCATATCTCCCCGCTATGATGAGCCGTGACGAGATTTTAGTAATAGCGAAAGCGAAGATGGCGGAACTTGGCGTCTCTAGTAAAGCTGATGCAGGTAAATTTACTGGGGCTTTAATGAAAGAATTGAAGGGCAAGGCTGATGGAGGCGACGTGAAGGCAGTTGTGGATTCCCTCCTTTCGTGATATAGTATTTTTGGCTGTACCAACCGTAACTAAACTGAAAGGAATACTTGATGAAGACTGCAGTCGTCGCATTAATTTCTGAAAGCAGTTCCCTCGGACAAAGCATCGGATGCGTGTTCCCGGCAAAGCGAGAAATGAAGCTTAGCCGGCTGGTCCGGATCTGCAACCGGATCGCGAGCGGTCGTCCGAGTGGTCGTGCCAGTATTAACATACTTGGCGGGCATCCGGATATACCGGGTTCATGCATATCGGTTGCTTTTCATCTGCAGGTGTCAGGTAAACCGATGCCAATCGTGGACCTGTCCAAACGCGCGGACGTGATTCGCAACTGGCTACGTGATGAATTCAGCGTCGAAGCATTCGACGAGAAGATATTCCCGTCACGCGTCGAGTTCTGCGACTATCTGCGCGACCCGCTCGCCGTGATGTAACTGCACCAGAAGCCTAGGAGCCACCATGTGTGGCTCCTTGTTTTTTATACACAATTTGGCATACTTAACGCATGTCACTAAACAAGGAGGGTTTCAAGATGGACCCGAAATTGGCAGAGACTATGGAGCGAATCGAGGCCGAACATCCACCGGCACCTACCGCGCCTGTTGTTGAAGTCGTGCCGTCTGAAAAGAAAAAAAAGAAATACATAGACCCAGACGCGATGGCTCACGATTTATACCATCGGATGCGTCAGACGGACCCATAATTTAATTTTCCTTCCTGAGTGGTCGGAACAAGCTGGTGGCGACACCGGCTTTTTTTTGTTATAAATCACATACAAGGCCCTATCGTCCCCGCCTGCTCCCGACCATCGGGAGCCAGCCTGCCCTCACTTAGTGAGTGAGCTGGCAGGGGCGGGCAGGTAACGGCTAGGTACATCATATGTATTTTGTTTATGTCTTGAAAAGTACAAAAGATACGAAGCTCTATTATGGTCTTACCGCAAATCTAGAAAATAGGTTGGTGGAGCATAATAAAGGTAAAGTACAAGCAACGAAAGGAAGAATACCTTTTGATATTGTATATTTCGAAACTGTGGCAAATCTGGCAGAAGCTAGAAAAAAGGAAAAATACTTCAAAAGCGGTTTTGGAAGAAAATATATAAAGAACAAGTTAAAGTAAAACGAACGGCCTCATCGTCTAACGGTTAGGACACAAGCTTCTCAAGCTTGGAATCGGAGTCCGACTCTCCGTGAGGTCACAAATTATGTAAAACAAAACGCCGCTACTTTGCGACGTTAAGGCGGAGTCTCTCATTAGGTTTTCTGCGTGATTTCTTGTTCTTCGTATTCGTGGAGTCGTTGCGTCAATACTTCGCTAAGCATAAATACATACAGCATGTGTCTTTGCCTGGCGTCGAGCCTCGGTCCCCAATATTTTTCCCAATCCAAAATAGTGCACCATACTCGATGTCCTGCCGCTTTACGGCGCTGACGACCTTTATACATTTCTCGTGGATCCTCGGGAGGTAACTTGGCTATATGTCCGGCGTGCCAATCATGTGACTGAAACTTGGGGTCTCGGAAACAGCGTATGTTTTCTGCTCGAAGCGACATAATATCTCCTTTTCGATGAAATAGCTTCTAGCGCTCATGGTACTCTGGCGCCCATCATAGTCAAAGCCTACCTGCGCTTCCACTCACGCTCTTGGCGGACTAATTTTACAGAATCGGCAGGGTCGGCGAGAAGGGCTTCTACGATGCGTTCTGTGCGTACAGATTGCGAACCTTTCACAAGAATTACGTCCCCTTCTTTAATTAGATCCGGTAGAGCTAGTGTTGCTGAGTTAGAATTATCAAACAACATAACATTCGTACTTCCGTGTGAAGTGGCGAACGCTCTGGCGCGAATGCCTACGGCGACTATTATATCGGCAGATTCGCTAGCGAGTGCGCCTATTCTCTCGTGTTCCATTACTGAATAGCGACCCAACTCCAGCATATCGCCAAGAACGGCAATTCTGCGTCCGACGGCTGGCGGATGCATTGGAAATGATTTCAGCGTCGCGAGAGCCTCTTCAACAGCCACAGGTGATGCGTTATATGAGTCATCAATGATAACTGAACCGTTCTTCCCTTTTAGAAGGCGACCTCGACCGGCAGGCGGTTCATAATTTTCAAGCGCTTTTAATGCTTCGTTAAAAGATATACCAAAAGCGCTTGCGGTAGCGAGCGCGGCTGCGGCAGGCAGAATTTGTGTCGTTCCGACAGACCCTTTCACCACTAGATTTTCTTTTTCCACGTTCATAGTGACACTCGCCTTCATTCCAAGAACCTTACCTTCCATTTCATAAAACACGACGTCACTGACGTATACTGTGGCATCGTCTGTAACTCCGTACGAAACTATGCGCGCAGACGTTCTGACTGCGTTATCTAAAGCATATGTGTCGTCTACAGAAACGATTAGCGGTGCTCCTGCGGAAAGTGAGTATGCGGGAGAGAACTCTTCTTCTCGCACTGCCTCCGGCGTCGCATATGCCTCCACATGAACAGGTATTTCCGGCAGACGCGTCACCACGACAGCGTCCGGCGTCGCTATACGCAGTATTCTGGAGAGGTCTCCCGGTTTATCGGCGGCAACTTCCAGTACAAGCATACGTGGGTAATGATTCGGCAGAAAAATAAGCGCGAGAGAATTTTTTATAATTGAACCCCATGCGAGAGGATTACCCAACGGGTTCTTAACACCTAAAATAGTAAAAGGGACTCCGAATTCACTGTTAAAACTCTTTTCACTCTTACGCACCAAGAAGCGTTCTGACAGTACAGAAGCCACAGCGTCCTTCGTAGACGTCTTACCTACCGAGCCGGTTACCATCACGATGGTCGGTTTATATCTGCGCACAACCGTTCCTGCTATAAAAGCAAGAATCCCGGCGACAATAATTTTTAAGAAGTTTTTCATTGAGGTGTTGAGTCAAACCCGCGATCCGGCGGTACTGCGTAATAATCAATGAGGAAGTGGGTTAAATCAAGAAATGTGGCATCAAGAGTTTCTGACGCATACTGTACTCCCTTTGGGTCATTCGTATAGAGCAGTATTATGAAGCGCGGATTGTATGACGGGAAGAAACCGACGAAGGAATGGAAGAATCTGTCTTTATAGTAACCTCCTTCAGTGTTGGTCAGTTGCGCCGTACCTGTCTTAACGGCTACAGACATTGTAGGAATCTTAGCCTTTTTATCGTACAAAATCTCATCCATCAGCGCATTCATCATTGCGATAGTTTCGTGCGTGGATGTGGCGGAAAAAACACGGACTTTCTCTCCCCAATCAAGCTTGCGTTCTATACCTGAATTAAGACGTATGGCGCTTACCAGATGAGGTTGTACCATTATGCCATCGTTAGCGACTGCACCGAGAGCTCTAATCATTTGGAGAGGTGTTACGGCTATCCCCTGTCCGAATGCGGCAGTATCATAACCAACCTGCTGTGGCTTGGATAAATTTCCTAATAAAGCTCCGGTCTCGTTTGGTATGTCCACGCCGGTTTTCCCTCCAAAAAGTAATGTGAAATATTCACGGAACTTTTTTTGCCCAAGCTGATCTGCAATCCATGAAACACCCAGATTGAGAGATTGCATAATAATCTGTCGCATGGGGATCACACCGCGAGCTTTTTCGTCCCAATTGCATATCTTGTATGTATTTACCGTTATGCATCCTCTATCTTTATAGGTAGTCTCCGAAGTTATAACTCCGGCATCAAGACCGGCGGTCATCGTAATTGGCTTCATAATTGAACCAAATTCGTATATGTGTTCAACAAACGGGTTACCAAGTAAAGCCGGATTGACGCTCTGCAGATTATTACCGTCATATGTCGGATAACTCGCAATCGCGATAATCGCTCCAGTAGCAGGGTCCATTATGATTCCACCGGATTCTTTACTTCCATAACGCTGATTAAGTTTCGCAATTTTATCGGCGAGACGAGTCTGCACTTCCGGTTCAATCGTCGTCACGACGTCGCCCTCTCGCGCGTCCTTCGCGTTTACCAGCAGATTGCCGACGTTAGAAAAAAGTTCAGCAAAGAAATTTCTGTAGAGAGAGTCTCCGGAGCGCGAGAGAGTTCCTTCATACATCGCTTCAAGCCCCGTCCGTCCGGCGAGAGTGTCACCGGAACCGTAAGAAACTATTCCTATGGATTGTGCTGCTAGCTCTCCACCGGGATACTGGCGCCAGCGTTCACGAAGCACCTGCACTCCCGGAATCTTCTTTTCAGAAAGTGCTTGCCCGCTTTCATCAGATAGACGGTGCGCGACCTCTATGTACACCTGTGCTTTTTTATTGGCCGCTGTAATAAACGCGTCGTGCGAGATTGTTGAAGAAGATATTGACGATATGGCGTTATATGCTGTATCTTGGTCGGATAGTATTTGTGGGTTTATCGCCACAAGGAAACCCGTTGAGAGCGTTGCGGCTGAGATAAGAGTACCGTCCTTGCGCGTGAAATATATTGAACCGCGGTCAAAGAGTCCCCCGCTGTTGGCGGAAAATTGTCTGTCGGCTTTAAGTGAGTATTCTTCTCCGTTTACAATCTGAACAAAATAGAGACGCAATACGATACCGAGCGCGGCAATGATTAGAAAGGCTAGAATGAGCCTGATACGTGAGCGGAATTGTGCGCGCATGATTCCTAACGCAGTGCTGTCGCGCTCGAAGATGGCACAAACGTCGTGATTGAGGGACGTGCATAACCTTCTGCAATATAGTTCGTTGTGGTTGTTCGTGACACGTTATCAAGATACTTTCCCTCAAGAACGGCCACTTCCGCTTCATCATTTCTAACTGATTGTGAAAATTCAATTGTAAGAGCCGCATAGCTTATAACAATTGCAATAAGACCTATATAAATAAGCATTAGAACGGCAACAACACCGATACAAAATCGTACTGGAGAGAACGGGAAGTGGAATTTATGCATAGGAAAGAATATGCGCGTCAGGGCACGCTTGTCCCGCGTGAACAGCAGAACGTTCAAAAACGCGAAGTTTAGCGCTTCGAGCCCTGCGATTCTCTAGAATTTCAGCTCGAGTAGGAATAATCGGTTTCTTCGGCAACAAAGTTCCGAGTTCGTTATCTGCCGCTTCACGCAACATTTTCTTCACCATACGGTCCTCAATGCTGTGGAACGAAATAACAGCGAGACGACCGCCAGAAGCGAGCGCGTCGATAGCAGAAGAAATTCCTTCGCGTAGAGCGCCGATTTCATCGTTAACCGCTATGCGAAGCGCCTGAAATGTTTTTGTTGCAGGATTAATTTTCCCATCGTGATATCGCTTCGGCGTACCGGCCGTAATCGCGGCTACAAGTGCTCCTGTTGTGAGAATACGCTCTTTTGAACGTGCTTTAACAATAGCGCGCGCGATACTGCGAGCGAAACGTTCTTCACCATAAGTGAAAATAATATCTGCTAGCTCCGTCTCCGAAGATCGGTTTACGATATCGGCTGCAGTCTCACCTCCCTCTCCATACGTCATAAGAAGAGGCTCATTATTTTGGAATGAAAAACCGCGTGGAGATGCAATCTGGAACCCGCTCCAACCGAGATCAAAGAGTATTGCATCAGACCCTCCGACACCGAGTCTCTCTAATATGCGAGATAGATTGCGAAAGTTTTCATTCACCAGATGAGCGACGGGTCGTTCAGGTCGGCGATCCTGTGCATACGCTTCGCGACCGCGTTCAACTGCAGAAGAATCAGCATCAATCCCAATAATCGTGCCTCCTTCACCAAGTTCTGCGAGAAGAGTCTTAAAGTGACCTGCTCCGCCAAGCGTAGCGTCAATAACGGTATCGCTCGGCTTCACAGCGAGAGCCTTAATAACTTCTTTCATCAATACGCTGTCATGTCTGGATTCCATATTAATTCTTGTTATCAACTTTTTCAGCGAATGCGTCAGCATCACGTTCAATATCGGCCGTATATTTCTTCCATGCGTTCTCCTCCCAGATTTCAACTCTGTCGGCGACGCCAGCAATAACCGCCTTCTCCTTAATAGAAGCAAAAGATTTTAGATTTTCAGGAACGAGAACGCGTCCGGAGCCGTCAACCTCGGCTTCAAATGAGCCTGCGAGAAACAGTCTAGCGAGGCCTCGCCTTGCTGAACCTCCGTTTACTGAAGTCGCATGCGTCTGCGCCTCACGCTCCCACGCCTTTCTAGAGTAGACATAGAGACAATGATCAAGGCCGCGAGTCACGACGACTACACGGCCTAGACCTTTCCGGAACTTTGAGGGGACCGAAATGCGATTCTTCGTATCAAATGTGTGAAAGTATTCTCCGAGGAACATAATCAGATGGCCGTTCGGCGAGAAGCGGCCATGACCCCGCTTCCCACTTCATTAACCATTTAAGCATTATATCCCACTCCTCCCCACTCCCCTAATAATAGTTATCCACACCACTTCGCACTCTCGATTACTAGAGTGCTACGCGGTGCAGGCACCTCTAAAAAACTCGCTTTTAGGCTATAGATTCAGTGAGACGACTGATGACGAAGTCGCGCGGGAGGCCCGCGAGGAACCAGCCGGCCTTGGGGCCAGAATCGCGATTGAGAAAGATGCGATAAATCGCTTGGAAGAGTTCTTTAGGCTGTATGGGGATTTCTGTCTTTAATTCATGTAAACGCAGATGTAGTTCTTCACCCGTACGCTCTCCTCCCTGCATATAATCAGCAAGCACTGAGAGCGCATTTTTCTGTACATCATTTAATTCAACATCTGGCATCTCGTCCTGCAATTCGTATTTAAATTCTTCAGGCGCATAGGTAGTCAACCAGAACTTCGCGTATCGCGCACGCTCAGCTAGTTCATTCTCCTCGTCTTCAGAAAGCGAGCTACACTTCGCTTTTGTGGCTTCCTCGGTGAGTGACAGATGTGCCATCTGCACTATGAACGCCACTTCGCGGAAGCGCATCTGCCACTCCGCAGAGAATCCTGCACGATTCTCCTGTAACTCACACAAAGCATAAAGGCGCGAATAGTCGTCTGCCTTCCCTTCGCGCACACCAAGGGCGAGTTCATCATACCAATCATAAAGCTTCGGCACAGACTCGCCGGACGGGTCTACATCAATCTGTTCTCTAATATCTTTTCCGACGAGTGCAAGGCGGAAGACTTCTGGCGGAAATAGGTTGCACATATCCTTCGCGCTACTGCCGTGTCCCTTTGACGATGACATCTTCTTCCCGCCGACCAAGAAAAATTCGTATGGAATATCAAACGGCGGTTCGCAATCGAATATTTCACGAGCGATATGATTGGCGACATCGCGCGAACCGCCCTTTGTTGAATGGTCCTTACCACCTCCTTCAATATCCACACCTTGTGCGACCCACTTCGCCGCCCAATCAACCTTCCAAAATAATTTCGCCGAACCCTTCCATGGCGCGAGGCGACCGGAGTAGCCACAACTCTGCACTTCGTCCGGATTTCTCTCGCATGTGTATCCGACAGTCTCGCCGTCGAAGTCGTGTGCGCTTGTAGTCATCATCTTCCCGCACTTCTCGCACACAACCGATATTGGGAGCCAAGACGCATCCTTCTCGGAGCCGGAAACTTCTTTCAGAATCCTGCGAATGTCGCTCACGCGTTCAAGAGCGATCTTGATAAGAACATCCATCTTCCCTGATTTATATAGTTCGGTCGCGCGGTAATAGTTCGGCGTGAAGCCGGACTTTTTATGCACATCTATAAATTCAGCACCGAAGTATTCGGCATAATTATCGAATCCGGATTCCGGACTCGGTACCGCATATAATGGCTTACCCAAATGTTCTGTAAACTTTTCTGTGTCGAGATAATTCGGTATAGAATCAAAAGGGTCAAAATCGTTTAATTCAAAACGAAATTCGTTCGCGATACCATATTCAGATAAAACTTCAGAAATTAGCCCGTGAATGGCTACTCCTCTCATACTACCTACGTGAACACGACCTGAAAGAGTTTTTTCATCACGTATGATAAACGTCTTGCTGTCGCGCGGTTTACGCGTATCTCGTATATCGCCGGCTATTCTATCGGCCCAGAGCATGGGCTTATGGTATCACCCAGTAGGTGATTTTACTAAATCACGCTACCTTCTCTATGGTGTAGGTCTGCTTGCCCGCAGGAGTTTCAAACGTGAAGACGTCACCCTTCTTCTTACCCATGAGAGCGGAGCCGAGTGGAGACATATGAGAGAGTTTCTTAATACGCATATCCGCCTCTTCGCTCCCGACTATCGTATACTCGTGAACTTCAGGACTCCCATCCCTTTTTATAGAAACTTTGGAGTTGAAACCGACTTCATTCTTCTTTTTTCCGTCAGTGACAATCTTAGTATGCTTCACCAATTCTTCTAGCTTCTTGATACGTTCCTCTGTCGCCGCCTGCAGGTCGCGCGCCTCCTGATACTCTGCATTCTCCGAGAGGTCGCCGAGCGAGCGAGCGTATTCCAAATTTTTTGCAATCTCGGTACGACGCACCGTCTTCAGGTGTTCCAGCTCTTTTATCATCTCGTCAAACTTTTCTTGCGAGACTACAATATCTTGTGCATCACTCATAACGTAGTGAAGGCATTGTACGCGAGCACAGCTATTGCGCAAGCGTATTTGTTATCGCAGAGCCACCAACGTATGGAGAGTTGGCGAGATACAGAGAATCAAAGAGTTCGCGCATAACGTTAACCGCCTGACTGCCGGAGCCTTCGGGACCTCTTTCTAACACGACCGTAAACGCGTACTGCGGATTCTCGTATGGGAAAAATCCAATCACCCACGAATTGTCATATTGGTTGCGTGTTCCCGTCTGCGCGGTGCCTGTCTTAGCAGCCACTGTTATATACGGCAGGTTAAGCGCTCCCGCCAATGCTCTCGTCACCGTCCGACGCATACCCTCCCGCACTACAACAAGTGAAGAATCAGATACGGGGACTGTAGCATACATCGGCTCTTTATCCGCGAGAAGAGTAGGAGTGAAGAGCTTCCCTCCGTTCGCTATAGACGCTACGGCCTTAACCATTTGTATCGGCGTCACCTGCATTGAATACTGCCCGATAGCCGTGAAGTAAGTGTCTCCTAGATACCAAGGTTCGTTAAAGACTTCTCTCTTCCACTCCGGAGTCGGGAGTAGACCGATAGCCTCGCCCGGCAGGTCTATACCGGTCTGGCTCTCGAGTCCGAACTGCCGATACCAATAATTAAGTCTGTCTATGCCCAGACCCTTTTGATTCCCAAATCCTCCGCCGACTGCATAGAAAAAAATGTCCGAGGACCACGCGATTGCATCTCGCACATCCATTGGACCGAGCTTTTTCCATCCTTTAAATATAAAAGACTTGCCCGGATGGTATGGGTCCGGTAGAGAAATGAATCCTGGATCATCAATAATGGTGGACGGAGTAATGATCCCGTCGGTAAGGGCTCCTGATGCGATAAACGGCTTCACGATAGAACCCGGAGCATATATTCCGCGCACTGCGTGGTCTAAGAACGGGCGACCGAGATTTGATGCATATGATGCCATAACCTCCGGCGGACCGCCGTTACTCATCACATTCGGGTCATAACTGGGATATGAGACT
>Ga0209542_10020819_pt1 | contig 10344 bp, 9 predicted proteins | sample RifCSPhighO2_01_FD_184028 | JGI IMG/M metagenome (GOLD analysis project Ga0209542, IMG submission 184028) | Soil microbial communities from Rifle, Colorado - Rifle CSP2_plank highO2_0.1 (SPAdes) (version 2) | ecosystem: Environmental > Terrestrial > Deep subsurface > Rock core/Sediment ...
TTGTTTATACTAAAATAGAACGACATGTCGACGCCGTTGCCGTTTCCCGGGCAGCTGATGTTGCCGAATGTGTTGCATAAGAAGATGGAGCCGGCGTCGCCCGATTTGCCAACTGTACCTCCACTCACTTTAAACAATCCGCTGAATGTACTCACATTATAGTTTATTGCAATCCTTCCTCCCGCTCCCGATCCTGCGGACGTATGCGCTGCGCTTCCTCCGCTTACATTGAAACTCCCAGTCCCTGCAAATGTGTTTGCATAAACTAAAATCGATCCTCCAGCACCTGCGCCGCTGCCGCCCACCGAATCCGTACCCATCGCGGTGATGAATCCGGTGTTATTGAGTATGGCCGTGACATTCAGGAATACTACTCCTCCACCTGTTCCTCCATCATCGCCTGCTGAATCGCCACCGCCCGAACCTAAATCTCTTGGTTGTGCTATTGAGCCGTATGCAACGCCGCCACGAACACCAGCTGTTCCAGCACCGCCATGCCCGCCATATCCTGCCCCTCCACCGTATTGTGTCGTACTGCCTCCACCGCCTCCCAATCCCGATCCATTTTCTCCATTTAATATCCCGCCTGCGTACCCCCGTGCGTCTGCACTGATTTTTCCGTTGTTAAAAATATTCAACGCAGTCAACGATATGTTGAATTCGTGTGTGTGATTATTTATTCTGTGCTGAAGTATTCCGCTTGATGTTATTGTGACGTTCATGCTCGAATTAAATTCATACATTTTTGATAATTCGAATGTCCCGATGATCGTAAGATTTCTGATGTTCTTTGCAAACAATCCAGCAGTCTGATTGACAAATGTGTTTGCTCCAATCATGACACTTGTCGTCTCGTTATCAAATCCATAACTGATGTTGATGGGCGTTTGCGAACTTGTCGAAACACCTGTCTGAATGATCAATTCTGCAGCGTTCTCCGCATTTGATTTCAAAAAGAGCGTTCCTGCTCCTCCAGTTTTTGGCGTTCCAGCACCACTATCTGTGTTATACATCCCCGTAAATGTTCGTGTTGTATAATAGACCGCGATCCTTCCTCCAGCTCCAGATCCTGCGCTGTTGTCCGTTGCACTTGCTCCGCTTACATTGAAGCTTCCGGTGCCTGTAAATGTATTTGCATAAACTAAAATCGATCCTCCTGAACCAGCACCACCGCCACCTACAGGATTCGATCCTATTGCGGTAATCAGTCCGCTATTGTTGAACGTATTGGTGGCATTGATGAATACTGCTCCCCCTCCATTGCCCCCATTATCGTCTGCTGAATCGCCGCCGCCTGAACCTAAATCTCGTGGTTGTGCTATTGAGCCGTATGCAACGCTTCCGAACAAGGAAGTCGTCATTGTTCCGAACCCTCCAAATCCTGCATGTCCTGCGCCGCTTGCAAATTGAGTAGTGCTGCCCAATCCTCCGCCAGGCCCAGAACCATTTTGACCGTTGACTGTTCCGCCTGCGTAACCCCGTGCGTCTGCACTGATCTTTCCAGTGTTTAGAATATTCGATGCAGTCAACGATATATTGAATTCGTGTGTGTTATTATTTATTCTGTGCTGGAGTATTCCTGTTGATGTTATTGTGACATTCATGCTCGAATTAAATTCATACATTTTCGATAATTCGAATGTTCCGATAATTGTCAGATTTCTTATGTTCTTTGCAAATAATCCTGAAGTCTGATTGACAAATGTGCTTGCTCCAATCATGATGCTCGTCGTATCATTATCAAAGCCATAACTGATGTTGATGGGCGTTTGCGAACTTGTCGAAACACCTGTCTGAATGATCAATTCTGCAGCGTTCTCCGCATTTGATTTCAAAAAGAGCGTTCCTGCTCCGCCTGTTTTTGCAGTTCCAGCGCCGCTGTCTGTAGTATACGTGCCGGTGAATGTGCGAGTCGTATAGTAGACCGCTATCCTTCCGCCAGATCCAGCTCCTGCTGAAGTGTGTGACGCACTTGCTCCGCTGACATCGAAGCTTCCGGTGCCTGTGAACGTATTTGCATACACTAAAATTGATCCTCCTGATCCTGCGCCCCCGCCGCCTGCAGGACTCGACCCGATTGCGGTGATCTGTCCGCTGTTGTTGAATGTACTCGTTGCATTGATGAATATCGCCCCCCCTCCATTACCTCCATTATCGTCTGCTGAATCGCCGCCGCCCGATCCTAAGTCTCTTGGCTGTGCTATTGAGCCGTATGCAACGCTTCCAAACAAGGGGGTCGTCATTGTTCCGAACCCTCCAAATCCTGCATGTCCTGCGCCGCTTGCATATTGAGTAGTACTGCCCAATCCTCCGCCAGGACCTGAACCATTTTGGCCGTTGACTGTTCCGCCAGCATACCCCAACCCATTCGCACTAATACTCGCTCCGCTTGCCACCGTAATATTCGTCGCCTCAATCTTTATCGTCACATTCGAATAATTACTATTCACCGTCAGCGTCGCCGAATTATTCACGATGATCACATAACACGTCTGGTTCGTCGTTATAGTCGTCGACGAAGAAACCGTCCATCGCCCATTCGTCGTATCCGCAGCACAGCCTGCGAAATCCTGGATATACACGTCGCCGAGTGAAGTTACTGTTTCGTTTGGCTGGCTGCTGAATGTTTGGTTAATAGTCGTATTACTCTCGCCGCTCCCATCCGTCTGATTGAACGTCGAGTTATTAGTCACGGTCTCGTTTTCTTCGATCGGCAGTATATTCACTATCTCCTCAACAGGTTCTCCCGTATAATTAAACGCAGTAATAATCAGCAGTACATCGCCCTCAACAACCGCACGCAACGACGTCGCTCCCACAGTAACATCACACGTATTCAAGCAATAATTCTCCAAGGATTCATTTAATGTATTTGTGTCGAGCACTACTCTGTCACCTAAATACAATATAACATCTCCTGTACCGGACACTGAACCTGTGATTCTAAGCGATGTGACATTCTGGCCCAGATCAAATGTGCTGTTTGAATTAATGATTGCGCCGGTGTCGAGAATTGCTGCGCCCGTTATACCAGGACCGAGATATATTCCTAAGCCAAGCAGGAGGATAACTATTGCGATGATGGCTGCATATTTCGGCTTTGTCTCCCGTGCCTGTTGTAAATTCTTTCTGTAATACGCAATGCAGTCATCGTAATATGTTATCAGCGATTCAGGCGTTCTGCCTTTGAGCTTTGTATATAGCTCGTCAGCATACTGCTGCTGAGTTAATTCTCCAGCATTGTATTTTTCCTGCGCTTGCTGGACTATTGAAAATATCTTCTGCTTCTGCTCTTCACATTTCTTGATGTGCCATGCAAGCTCAGCATATTGTGCGCGGCTCATGGGGCACCCCGCGCTTTGTACCTGCGGTAGGTTGTTGAAATTGTGTTGTAATGCTTGTGGAGTGCGGCTGCAATTTGTTTCAACGATAATTTTTCATTTTCTTTGAGGTATGCAACAATTAATTCGAGAACGGCATATCGACGGTCAGAAAAAATATCAACGGGGATGCGAATGGATGAATTGGACAGATCAAGCGGCTGCGGAAATTTCTTTTTTGCGTGCGTGTAGGTGGTGTAGATAGTGGGCAATTTTCTGTTGAGCAGCGATGCAATTTCTTTGAATGATTTTTTTTCAACGTCTTTTGCGTAGCGGACAACGATTTCTAAGCCGGATAATGTTGAATGGAATGCAGAAATTGGGATGCCATCACGCTTCAACAATCCGAGAACAAGCTGTTTTTCGCGAGCGTCCAATCTTGTAACGAGTTCTGCAATAAGCTGTACAACATCATTCCTCTTTTCCACTGTAGGCAGCTGAATCGGTTTTTAGCTTATAAGCTTTACTATCTTATAGTTTTTTGTTATTATTTAGGAGGTATTTATCATTATTATGTAATTAATTAAAACTATTAGACCTTATTTGAATGTCGCACTAATGTTCAAAAACGTGATATGCACGCGGCGATATTGAAAAGTTCTCGCTTCGCTCGGTGCTGTCGTTCGCTCGGTCGATTTTTTTATGTGCTTTATTCACAAACACCATCAGATTAAGCTGAAGAAAATCGATCCCAACGAATCAGAACATTACCAACGCTTCGCTCACATTAAGACAGCACAAGACTTTTCAATATCGCCATACACGCAGGAAATCGCAGGGTTATGGTACTGGTTGACAAACAGGATATTCTGGCATTTGCAGGACGATGGAAAATCTCAGACGAAGATGCAGATGAGATGAAGAGAGCTATAGCAGTGCTGCGAAAAACGTCGACGCAAGAACTGAAAAGAGATATCGATACACAAACTCGGCAAAAACTTTAAATATTAAAACGTATTTACGTTTTTTTATAGGTGAGCTTATGGTAAGCATAACGTTGTCGGTTCCTGAAAGTGTAAAACAGAAGATGGATCACTTTTCTGAAATAAACTGGTCGGGTTTTGTGCGGAAAGCAGTTGAAGAAAAGACACAGGAGTTGTCATGGAAAGAAAATATGCTCAAAAAACTGAAACAGGACGCTGAATTTGAACAGTGGTGCGTTGAGATGGGGCGAAAAGTTAACGAAGGAGTTGCAAGGCGATTAAAGGCTGAAGGATTGATATGAGAGTTGTCGTTGATGCCAACGTATTGTTTGCGTTAGCCAAGCATTCTTCTGCGGCGAACGACATCTTTTCACGCTTTGGGCTGGAGCTCGTTGCACCTGATTTTTCAATGGTTGAACTCTATAAGTACAGAGAAGCACTGGAAAAAAAATCAGAAAATGGTCCATTCGAGGAAATTATGTCAACACTTAAAAGGAAAGTGACGTTTGTCGACGTTCGGGAATATGGTTTAATGTTAAAAACTGCACAATCATTATTACCCGATATTAAGGATGCTGCGTATTTGGCTCTCGCTCTCAAGTTAAGACTACCCATTTGGTCAAATGATCGTCACTTAAGGGAGCAGTCAGTAACTTTAGTATTTTCCACAGAAGAGCTTATTGATTTGTTGTCTCGTTAATTTACCTTGACACTTCGAGCTCATGCACTGCCCGCTCCGGACTTTTTAACGAATAAATCCGCTTTCTTGAGTCTGAGGGATCCAGACGCATCATGAGCCAACCTGCGCGCTTTAAGCTCGACAAGACGACGCTGGTTAACCCAGGGTTTTTGTCCTGCAATGTGTAAGCAGCGTCATCATGCGAAAACTCGTTTTTTTCGAAGGCACGCAAAAGAATGACATAACGCACCATAAGCCATTTCGGCAGGACTTTGGACATCTTTTGAAAGAATAAGCTTGATTTTAAATAGTTTTTGGTTTATTAGTTATGTTAATCGATGTTTTAAAAAGTATTTAGATATTTATAATAGTTAATTGATTGATATATTAGTCATTTACTAATTTAATGATAAGCTTGAAAGGGAGGATAGGGAGGAATACGACCTCGAAATGTTTATATAAACGTACGTGCACACGTATGTTTATGGCAACAAAGACATTGACGATAACTGAGGATGCGTATGGCTTGTTAAAGCAGCATAAAATGGAGAACGAAAGCTTTTCTGAAGAGATAGCAAGAGTTCTTTCGCCGCGACCGTTCAAACTGAGCGACTTTTTTGGGATATTGTCAGACGAGTCAGCTGATGCGCTTGAGAAAAATATAAAAGACATGCGAAAGGAACATTTGCGGCTGCGGCTGGAGAGATTACATGATACTTGATACTTCGTTTGTGATAGATATCATGAGGAAAAATAATGTTGCAGCACAGGCTAAAGCCCGAGAAATGGAGAATATGTTTACACATTATGCGCTTTCTGCTGCCTCAATAATTGAACTATGGAGAGGGGCGCTATTAAGCCTTCAGAAAGAAACAGAAAAGCAGCGCGTCAATAGTTTTCTCCATCGATGTATGCTATATAATTTTGGAGAATTGGAAGCACGGAAAACTGCGGAAATAGAAACTTTGCTGAAGAAAGAAGGCAATGTTATCGAGCTTGAAGATATTATGATTGCGGCGACTGCGTGTGCGCGAGATGAACCGTTGCTCACAAGAAATACTAAACATTTTAGACGAATACCTGAACTAAAAATTGAAACCTACTGATCTTTATTCTTTTTTGCAACCGCATCCAATTCCAAATGCAGCTCTTTCAAGTATTTATCGTCCCATGCGCTTGGAGAACCGTCCATCGGGTTTTCACCAGCTTTTGTTTTAGGGAATGCAATGACTTCGCGAATATCGTGCAGCCCGCACAAGAGCGCACATAATCTGTCCAACCCAAATGCCAAGCCGCCATGAGGAGGAGCGCCGTATTTTAATGCTTCTAACAAAAAGCCAAACTTCTGCTCCTGTTCTTCTTTATTATAGCCGAGCAGGCCAAGCACTTCACGCTGTATTTCAGGATTGCTTATTCTAATCGAGCCGCCGCCTATTTCAATGCCGTTGAGCACTAGATCATATGCACGGGCTTTGACACGACCCGGATCTTTACTCATATACGGGCGATGTTCTGGTTTTGGGCTGGTGAATGGATGATGCATTGCATCCCAGCGCTTTTCTTCTTCATTGTAATCGAACATCGGGAAGTCAACCACCCAGACAAAATGAAGTGCGTCATGGTCAATTAATTTCAGGTCTTCGCCGAGCTTGAGACGCAAGCGGCTTAAAACGTCGTTGCAGCGTTTTGGTTTTTCTGCGACAAATAAAAGCACATCGTTTGGCTTGGAATTGGTTTGTTTTATCAATTGCTTCTGGATGGCTGCACTGAAGAATTTTGCAATGTTGCTTTCTAATCCTTTATCGGTTACTTTCATCCACGCCAATCCAGCGGCGCCATGCTTTTTTGCGAATTCAATACATTCTTCAATCTGCGTTCTTGTGAAATTTGCTTTTTGTGCGTTGAGGCATTTGACGATGCCATTTTTTGCAACAACATCACGGAATACTTTGAAATCTGAGTCTTTGACAATAGAAGTAACGTCGCTTAATTCGAGCCCAAAACGCATGTCTGGACGGTCAATGCCGTATTTCAGCACTGCTTCGTCGTACGTGATACGTGGAAATGGCGTTTTGAGCATTTTGTTTGCAGCCTTTTTCCAGATGTGCTTGATTAAGCCTTCGCACATCGTAATGATATCTTCTTCTTCAACAAAGGACATTTCAATATCTATCTGGGTAAATTCGGGCTGACGATCTTCTCTGAGGTCTTCGTCTCTCAAGCAGCGGGCTAATTGATAGTATCGGTCGAAACCTGCAATCATTAATGTCTGTTTGTATAATTGTGGCGATTGCGGCAGTGAGTAGACTTTGCCGGGATGGACACGGCTGGGCACGATATAATCACGCGCGCCTTCGGGCGTGTGCTTGAGAAGCATAGGAGTTTCTATCTCGATAAAATTATGTGAATTGAAATATTCCCGTGTTGCCTGCGCTGTAGTATGACGAGTTAACAAGCGCTGCTGCATCGCAGGACGGCGCAGATCAAGATAACGGTATTTTAATCTGGTTGCTTCTGATGGGACTTTACGATCGTCCACTTCCATCGGCGGCATTTCTGCGCTGTTCAGAATATTTAATGTTGAAATAAACACTTCAATGTCACCAGTTGCAAGATTGGCGTTTTTCATGCCTTTGGCCCGCTCTTTGATGGTGCCTGTGACTTGGAGAACGTCTTCTCGCCTGAGCTTTGCTGCAGCTGTATGTGTTGCTTTATCAAAATCAGGATGAAAAACGATTTGTGTCAGCCCATAACGGTCGCGCAAGTCAATGAAGATTATGCCGCCGTGGTCTCTTCTGCTATCGACCCAGCCACATAATGTTGTTGTTTTGCCGATGTCGGATGAGCGCAGATCGTTGTTTGTGTGTGTGCGGAGCATGGGCTGCTAAAAAAAGAGGCGGTTTATAAAGATTTGTGGTGCTCTTAACGGTGTTCGCTCAGATATGATTTTAATGCTGGCTCAAGGTTTTGGTCTGCTGAATATACAACTCTTGCTGAGAACAGGGTTCCATCAAAAGATTTTGCGCTCAATCCGATAATTCGCGCACGTTCATTTCTTGCTACTATACTTGTTATTGCAGTTATTCCATCGAGATGGTCAATGTCAATAACTGCGATTTCAAGACCATCAATAACTTCTGAAGGAATGGAATCTGTAACCAAAGGAGGATTATATCTTGGATCACTTTCAAGCGCTTCGACAACACTTGCCCGCGCTGGACAGTCAGGCATGACGACAACTGATGGATATTTAGACCAGTTTGAAGGGTCAGCGTCAGTAATCATAGGATTATGTTTTTACGGTTTGCTTATAAACATTGCGTCGAAATGCTTATATATAAGTTATAACTGCTATATAATAGCAGAACGCATTAATAATAAAACATTTGTGCGTTCTGCTGGAATATCAAATCTCATAAAAAATGTTCGAAAAATAATGAGATTTGCTATAACTATGGAAAAGACAACGATTCAAGTGAGCAAGCCCACTCTTGAACGATTGAAGATGTTCAGGCATGGCAGAGAATCTTATGATGAGCTTCTCAATAAAGTATTTGATGAAGTAGAGCATGAAACACTGAGCTCAGAAGAGATCGAGGGGATTAAGCAAGGTCTCGAGGATATTAAAGCTGGCAGAGTTTTTTCGATTGAGCAGGTGGCCCGAGAGCTGCGCATAAAACTGTGACTTATATTATCGAGCTGACGGATACTGCACGGACATTTTTGCATACAGTAGAGAAAAATGATGCTGAGATGATATTGAGAAAGATTTATTCGCTGCGTGAAAATCCATTTCGTTTTCTGAAACGATTACAAGGAAATAAACTTTGGCGGCTGAGGATTGCTGATTACAGAGCTTTTGTTGATGTTATTGTTTCACTTGAGAAGATTATTGTTGTTCGGATTGGTCATCGGAAGAATATTTACGACTAACATTGCGTCGCCAAGACTATAAAATCGATAGCTATGCTTGATTGCTTCGCTGTAGGCGTTGAGAATTCTCTCTGTCTCGCCAAACGCGCAGACTAACATTAACAGCGAGGAGTTTGGAAGATGAAAGTTGGTGATGAGTGCTGCAATATTTGATTTGAACACGTAGCCAGGCTTGATGAAGATGTCAGAATAACCGCTGTAGGGCTGGATTTTTCCATGCTTTGCAGCGGTTTCGAGTGATTTAACTGACGTTGTGCCGACAGCGATGATACGCTTTGCATTGTTGATGATGTCCGCGCTTTCTTTTGTTATTTCAATATATTCTGGCTCGGTTTTGTAGGTGGCGATATCGCGAACGGGCAGGAATGTGCCGAAGCCGATGTGGAGGGTGACGGGCGCGAAATTTATTCCTTTGGATTTGAGCTGTTTGATGAGCTTCGGAGTGAAATGCAGGCCAGCGGTTGGGGCAGCTAATGAGCCGTTGATTTTAGCGAACGAGGTTTGGTAATCTTTTTCTGGGACAGATTTTTTGATATAAGGAGGAGTTGGGATGATCAGGTCAGATTGTGAGAGTTTAGTGAATTTTATTGTATAGATATCGTTGACTTTGGTTACCACTTTTGCGGTTGAATTTTTGAACATTAATTCCGCACTTTCTTTTACATTTGTTCCTTTAATGCGACATTCATAGGTTTTTTCTTTTATTTTCTTAGTGAGGATGACTTCGACTTTCGCGCCTGTTGATTTTTTGCCGAGCAATTTTGCTGGAATGACTTTGGTTTGGTTGACGACGAGGACGTCGCCCGGTTTCAGGTAATTGATGATATCTTTGAAGAGCTTGTGCTCAATTGTGTGCTTGTTCTTTTTATTAAGAATCATTAATTTGCAGCTGTCAGTGGGATGGACTGCGGACTGAGCGATGAGGTGCTTGGGGAGGGGGTAGGTGAATTTTGGGGGATTCATGGAGTGCTCATTCATATTGGTAAAAATCCCACGCTTCGTCTGCTTTATTATCACATAACTCTTTCATTTTAGGCTTCTGTATATTATGCAAAAAATTAACCCATTCGTTGCGCTTTTTTGATTTCTCTGATAGATGGGTCATTATTTCACAAACTCAACATTCGGCAGATGCTCAAATTGTTGATCTCCTGTAAGAAATTTCATATTGTTTTTGAGTGCATAAATATAGCCGATGCAGTCTGTATATGATAGGTTTTTCTTTTTATGCAGCTTTCTGAATTTTATTGCTTCTTTAAGAATGTCATCTGGAATAGAAACAACGCAGGAAGCATATTTTTCATAAATAAGATTTGCTTCTGATTCGCTCAGCGTATGTGTTACAGTCCAATAAATCTCGGCGAGATTGAAAATAGTAATTGTTGGATATTCTTGACTAAAGCGTGCATACGAGGGATTGCCTTCCAAT
>Ga0209542_10020821_pt1 | contig 10344 bp, 3 predicted proteins | sample RifCSPhighO2_01_FD_184028 | JGI IMG/M metagenome (GOLD analysis project Ga0209542, IMG submission 184028) | Soil microbial communities from Rifle, Colorado - Rifle CSP2_plank highO2_0.1 (SPAdes) (version 2) | ecosystem: Environmental > Terrestrial > Deep subsurface > Rock core/Sediment ...
TTCTTTTGTAATGTTGGTTGTTCCCTGAACTGTGAGTGTCTGCGCAGGGGATGTGGTGTTTATTCCAATTCTTCCATCTGATTTGATTACCATTCTTTCTGCCCTGACTGAAGCGTTTGTGTCTGAAGTTACAAAGCTTATTCTCTGCGGGGCAATATCCTGTGATACTGTTCCATCAACTTTGAAAAACACTCCTGCAGTTGCTTCTGTTTCCTGTCCATCCCATAATGCAGAAAGGAAAGTTAGGGCATCATCGTCTTGTGATGGGACTGAAGGATTTGTCAGGTTTCCTCTTGCCCTGACTCCCTTGAATACTGCTCTTTGGCCTGCTCCATTTGATGCAGATATAATTGAAAAGCCAGGAGCTAAGTCGCTGTATGCCATAACTATTGGATCTGAAGTCATAAGAGTCGTATTTATTGACGTGTCGTTTGAAATTTGCAATTTGGTTACTGGTGTTGATGTGCCGATTCCGACATTTCCTTTTGATGAAACAAATATTGAGGGAATTCCTCCAGAGCCTGCTGGCGTTATGTTCAAGTTTCCTGCAACTGTTAAGGTTGCTCCAGGCTGTGTCGTGTTGATGCCGACGCTGCCTGAAGAAGATATTCTCATCAATTCTGCATTTGTTGATCCTGTCCATCTAGTAAAGAGTATGTTGTTGTTCTGCCCGCCTGTCCCGAAAACAGCGTCATCAGTAGTCGAAACACGCCCTATAAATGCTCCGCTCGCTGTTATGGCAACATCAAAATTCCCTCCAGAAGATATACTTCCTCCTGAAACATAAGTACCAAAAGTCAGAGGATAACTTGGAGCTGATGTTCCGATTCCCACTTTTCCTGATGTTCCATCTACAAACAATACAGAATTATTGACAGTTAAGTTCTGGCTTATGTTTGCGTTTCCGACAACAACTAATTTTTGACCTGGGTTTGCCGTGCCGATTCCGACATTTCCGCTATTTTTATTGAAGATATTGTTGCCAGCTGCGTTCCACTGGGCAAGTGTTGAATTGTCTCCTTTTGTTAATGTGTTGTTTGAGACGTTTGATAATTGGAAGTTTGAGAAAGGCAACGAAGTTGCATTTGCAATCTTGAATGCAGATGCTTCTGTTTGCTTTGTGTTTGAAATTTCTGTTAGTGTTGTGTTGTCTCCCTTTACTAAAGTGTTGTTTGAAACATTTGCCAGCTGGAAGTTGCTGTAGGAAGTTGATGTTGTCAGGTAGTTGCCCAAGTCAATGCTTGAGTTTACTTTAGCTCCATTCTGGAATATTTCTGTTGAGTTTATTGACGTTGCGTTCAAAGAGCCGTAGAATGTTCCTGAGCCGACAACGGTTAGCTGGTTTATGGGTGATGAAGTGCCGATGCCAACGTTGCTGTTTAATGCCACAAAAAGCCCATTTGACGCGTTTGGAGATACTGCAAACTGGCTCTGGAAAAGGGCAGGGCCTGCAAATATTGAATCTCCTTTTGTTGTTAGCCTTCCTTCAAGTATTGTGCTTTTTCTGACTGCAAGCTCTGTTGTCTCTGTTGCGCCTGCTTCGAGTGTCTGCAAGTATGAGCCTCCAATGTCATAGAGGACAAATGAGCTCTGGACGCTGCTCGTGCTTAATAAGTATCTTCCTATGGCAGCCAATTCTGTGACGCGCTGTGAAACTGTCATGGGAGCAATCAAAACAGGATATGTTGGGCTGCTTACATCATATGCGCGCAATTGTGATGAAGAATCCCCATTTCCAACATAAAGAACTTTCCCTGCAAGTGCAGGAAGACCTGCGCCTGCATTTCCTGTATTTATGGAGCTTGCGTTTCTTATCATTGAAGCATTTGAAACATCTACAATTCTTACAAAGCCGTCAGTGTCTGTGAAATATCCTATACCGTCTCTTATAACTCCGTTGTTAAGGCTTGTTCCTATTGTTTCTGTGTCCAGCAGCTGCGGCGATTTGGGATCGCTTAGGTCATATGCAAACAGATTTTTGTTGCCTTCAAGGAACAATGTGCTTTTATCTACAAACGGCCTTACAGTTTCCCCTAATGATGCCAAAGTTGTTATTGTGCTGATATTTTTAGGGTTGCTTGCGTCTAGAACTATTAGATTGTTTGAAGTATCGCTAAGATAAATAATGCTTCCTGAGTAAGCCATGTAAATCGGCCTTGTGCTGAAGGATGTATTGCTCAACAAAATTGGATTTTGAATATCTGCAATTGAATAGGCAAGCAAGGTAAAAGTAGGCCATTCTGCAGTGTAGAGTATATTGCCTATGACTTCCATATCTGTCGGAGTGCTGCCAGTTACTCTGCTTATGTGTTTAAGGGTATTGTTGAATATTGTGTATATGTCTGCAAGGCCGTTCTCGCTAAATGTGAATGCATATCTTCCCCTTGCTTTCATATGCGGAGCATAGCCAGGAGAAACAGATACAATTGATGTTATTGACTTTGCCTGCGCCTGCTCCAATTGGGCTGTTGGGTTTGCTGTTCCAATTCCGACGCTGCCGTTTGTCGCTATTCCTATTGTTCCTAATGTTGTGTTTACTTCCAGCATTGCGTTTGGAGCTGATGTTCCGATTCCGACATTTGCGGAGTTTGCGTTGAAGATGTTGTTTTCTGATATTTTCCACAATGCCAATGAGGCGTTGTCTCCCTTTACAAGGGTATTGTTGGATACAAATGCTGATGTGTTTGCGATTTTAAATGCGCTTGCTTCAATCTGGTACTGGGTGTAGTTTGAGACAAATGCTGAAGCGTTTACTTTGTTGAATATAGATTCAACTGTCTGGACTTGGTTTGCGTTTTGGAATATGTCGGTTGCATTTATTCTGGTTGCGTTCAAAGATCCAAATGCTGTCACTGAACCTGCAATTGTCAGTTGGTTGATTGGGGAGGATGTTCCGATTCCAACATATCCAGAAGTGTTATCCACAAACAATATGTTGCTTGTCTGGCCGACTGAGAAATTTCCTGTGAAGTTTGCTTTTCCTTTTACATCCAAAACAACCGCAGGGGCTGTTGTTCCGATTCCAATATTGCCTGTGCCTCCTTTTATCCTTAAAACTTCAAATGTCCCGCTGGTTCCACCGAGAATAAATCTCATATCGTATCCATTTGAACCTGAGTCTGGCCTATATGAAGCCAACTCAACACCGCTGAATGTATCTCCCAGCACCGGGCTTGTTGCTGAATCTATTACCGAGAAATAACCATGAGCCATATTTGGTTGTCCTGCACGATTCGCAAGATGAATAATAGACCTATCAATAGTTCCTCCTGGATATATTGTTAATTTTTGGTCCGGGGTTGTTGTTCCCATTCCGATGCTTCCGTTTGGAGCAATGTAAATCCTCGATGTTCCGTTCTGCTGGATATCTAAGTCTGTGTTTGCGACAGAGTTTGTTTTTAACCCAATATATCCTCCATTTGTCGAGTTTAATCTTATTTCTGGGGAGGTTGCTGCCAATTGCAATAATGCTGCTGGTGATGATGTTCCGATTCCGACATTTGCGGAGTTTGCGTTGAAGATGTTGTTTCCAGATATCTTCCACTGCGCGAGTGTCGCATTGTCTCCTTTTGTTAAAGTATTGTTGGATATCGCTGCTGTTGCGTTTGCAATCTTGAATGCAGAAACTTCTGTTTGCTTTGTATCTGCGTATGCTGTTATTGTTGCATTGTCTCCCTTTACTAAAGTGTTGTTTGAAACATTTGCCAGCTGGAAGTTGGAAATTGCCGGCATGCCCTGTATGCTTGTGAAAGGGGTGTTGTTTGAAACAAATGCTGAAGCATTTACCTTGTTGAATACAGATTCAACTGTCTGGACTTGATTTCCATTTTGGAATATGTCAGTTGCATTTATTCTGGTTGCGTTCAAAGATCCAAATGCTGTCACTGAACCTGCAATTGTCAGTTGGTTGATTGGGGAGGATGTTCCGATTCCCACCTCTCCTGTTGAAAGAATTATTGCCCGTGGCGCGTTGTTTGTGAAAAACTGCATAGGGTTAGCATTGGAGTTTCCAATCATTGTTGCATAAGCTAAAGTTCCAACTAAAGTATTGCCTGCAGAGCTTCCTTCTGTTCCAATAAACAATTCTCCGTTTTGGTTTGATGCATAATAAATTGCAGGGTTGGTTGAAGTTGCAGGCGTTACTTTTATTTGAGTGCTTCCTGCTCCGTCTGATTTTACAGTCAATGCCCTGTCTGGATTAGTTAATCCGATTCCAACAAATCCAGAACTTCCGTTCACGTACAAAACATTTGATAAATTAACATCCTGCCCAGTAGCTGTTGTCGCAACCTGCAGCCTGTATTGCGGGGAGTTTGTTCCAAAGCCGACATTATGGCTTGTTGCATTGACAACAAATGAATTTGAATTTACAATTACGCTTAACGGTGTTGTGGTTGTTGAAGATGTGTTTGTCCATCCTCCTGCTGCTGTTGAAGCTTCTCCAGGTGCCTGGCAGGTTATCGTATCGCCAACTGCTGTCATAAATTCTCCGACAGGGCATGCACTTGGATACTTTGAAAGGTTTGTCCAGCCGATGTTGTATGACACAGCTGCAATATTGCTTGCGTTTATTGAAGTTGCATTCAAGCTTCCTGAAACTCTTACGTTGCCTATAATTTCTAAAGCATCGTTGGGTGATGATGTTCCGATGCCGACATTTCCTGACAAAGCAAACCGAACGAACTCGCTGCTGCCTCCTCCGAAAATTATATCTCTGGCACCAGACGTGTCACCGATAAATATTTTGGATGGTCCCCCACCGGCAGTTATCGCAACGGCATTAGCCGCAGTATTTCCAAACACAGTTGCGACAGAATCAGAGCCATAAGCATGCAGGGCAATATTTTTTGCTCCGCTGTTTTCGACATAGAAGGATGTTCGCGCTGTACTGTTAAGATTCATCATTTCTGCTATAAGGTCAGAAGAAGAATTCCCTAGAATTTGGAAAGTATAAATGGGATTCCTTGTCCCTATTCCAACATTTCCAGAAGTTCCGTTCACAAACAAAACATTGCTCAAGTTTACTGCCCTGTCAACATTTCCAACCTGCAGCAAATAAGATGGATTATTAATTCCTATTCCGATTAAGTTTGACGTCGAGTCAACATAAAATGCAGGAGCTGATGATGTTCCGACTGTTAAATTGCCACTAACATTAATGTTTGAAACAGCATAACTCTGGTTTGGATTCAAGTTTTCTGAAATGTTTGCCCTGAATGAGTATGGTGATGTTGTCAGATTAATTCTCGGCGTGCTTTCGTCATCTGCTCCGACAGTTATTCCTAAATAATATTCTTTATCGAAAGGAAGGGTTACATTATTCAGTATGACGTCATAAATTCCGTTTGCATCTGTTGTCAAAGATAAATTCTTTGAATAAACTGCTGCTGAAACATCTGCGCTGTAATTGTCATATATTTTAAATGCAAAGTTGTATGTTCCTGACTGTGATGCGCCGGCCTGATTGGTCAATTTTCCCTGAAGTGTCAAAGTCTGCGGTATGGCAAATGCTATAGATGACATTAACAAAACCATAATTGCAAAAATCCAGATTTTGTTTTTAGCTTGCATTTTTTTTCCTCGAGCGATTGTACACTGTCCAGATATTTGCTGGATTTTTGTTCAGAAGCTGCGCGATTTTCTTGTTGCGCATGTTGCGAACATTTCTAAGATAACTTACAAGAGATTCCAGAATGCTTTTGTCTGAATTAAAAATTGAAACAGGGACTGTGACACTTTCTTTTATGTCAAAAGGCCATGGCATTTTTTTTGCCGCCCTTTTGTAGTTTGCCCACACGCTTCTTTCGTTTCTTCCGATTAATTTAGAAATATCATTGTAAGTTAAATCGTAATTTTCCTTGAGAAGTTTTGTAAGGGCTTCAGCAGGGCTTAGTTTTCCGGAAAAAATAGAAACAGGAACTGCAAAATAATCTCCGCTCCATAATTGGAATATTTCCTCGTTTGAATAATTGTATTTTTGCTTCAGCTTTTCTGTTATCTCGCTGAACATGCCAACTAGAAATTTCTCTTCCTGACCGGTAAAGCTAGTACCCTCTCCTCTTTTATTGGAATTATCCATATATTTTGGCTATTTAGATACTAATTTGTATACTGATATATAAATATTTCCATTTAGTATGGATAAAGTACTCACTTTGTGTTATAAATTATGTGATTTGTGTTAGAATTAGACTATAATTTCAATATAGAAAATAATTATTTGTAATGAACTGACTTGATTTTTGTTAAAAAAGTGCTGATTTTGAATGATAAAAATGATAGTTTGTGTTATAAATTCTTAAGATTTACTCGTAATTTGAATTGTTAATTTTTTTATAATGGGTTTTGCCATCGTTCGCATGTAATGTTAAACTAAATTACAAAAATTCCTCATGGAACCTCCTTTTTGTTAACAGATTAAATAGAAAATGCTTACATAGTGATGGCAAAACCTTTGAAAATTAACTTATGCTTTGGTTGAAATCTACATTGCCCAAGAATGTTTCTTTAAGATACAAATCCCCAATGGAATCAAAGTAAGCAACAGGCTGCTGATCTTTGTTGGATATTATGAAGGAGCTTGGAGTCGGCTCAAGAATTTCTTGATTTTCAAACATGCTTCCTTTTATCACAAGATTTCCTTCAGGGTATGTAACGATTGCAGAATATCCATCTGCTCCTTCAACAACAAAATCAGTTGAACTTGAGGTATAATTTGAATTCTGCAATAAAATTCCTTTAATGTTCAGCTTTCCTGATGAATCAAAAACTGCAAGCTGATTGTCGGACTTGTCCCTTATTTCAAAAGAGCCGTTTGTAGTGTTTACTGTTGGAAGATTGTATTCTGACGGCAAAACAAAAACTGCAAAAATATTGGACTGAACAGTATTTTCAGAATCATTTGCTGTGATGAACATCGACATTTGCCCTTCAAAGTCGCCTATTGGGGATATTGTTGCAATATCTCCTGCGAAAGAAACTCCAACGCTATTATTTCTGTAATAATCATAAATTAATTCATCTTCGTCAGAATCTATGAAATATTCTGACATGTTCAGCCTTACATATGACAGCTTTGATATGTTGATGTCGCTGAAGTTTTTAACTAATTCGGGGGGAGTGTTGACAACATCTTCCATAATGCTGTATTCTATCGAGTCTATTTTTAATGCTGCACCATCGATTTCGAAAATAAGCGTGTATGTTCCGTTATTCAATCCGTCTATGCTGCACGTTTCCTCGCACCTGCCTTCAAAAGTTATTACGTCATCATAAAAGCTTATGCTCAAATTTTCTGCTGCTGAATTTACAATCTCATTTGTTGCGCTGTCATAAGAAATAACTTGGGCATAAAGCATGTTTCTGTACCCTGCGCCGTCTTTGTTGAATGTTGAATAATAAACATCGTCCCAATTGTCAGAAGAGGGAATTAAGTCTATAAGCGAACAGCATTCTGAATTTCCGCCGCAGAATCTTGTCAGAGTATCATCATCTATATTATGAAGCTCCCATTTTGTGCACAGCTTTGAATAGTCAACAGGCCAGTTGAAAGAAGCATCAACTTTAACGTCAACAGCCCCGGTTATTGACTCTTCCCCGTTGTCATTAGCGTCATAAACAGTTCCGATATTGTAGCCAAGGCTTATGCTTATTGAATTTTCTTCTGGAGCAGGAGAAATTATTTTAATGCTTTTTGCCGCTACCAAATTTCCGTCTGTTGCACTAACTTCAATTGTGAAATTAACATTTGATAAATTTGTTTCCAAATGCAAAATTCCTTCTTCAACTGCTTCGTCGATGTTTTCTGCATCTGAAGCTGAAAATTCAAGGGCATCATTGTCTTCATCGGCGAAATATTGTGAAAGGCCAATATTCAAAGTGCTGTTGATTACAAATTCATCTGTGCCTGAAGCCCATTCAGGCGCATGGTTTATTTCTGCGCTTTGCATTCCTGCTTCTATAACAATTGTGTGCGATGCCTGATCTATTCCATCGGATGCCGTCAATGAAACAGAATAATTCTGTGTTGTATTTGATAATGCTTCTACTGTTAAAATTTCATTTTGAACTTCAAGCAAAATTCCTTCTGTTGGCAAAACGCTGTAAACCAATGTGTCATTGTCTGCATCAGCAAAATAAGCTGAAAGATTTATCAAACCTGTGCCGTTGATTGCAAAATAAGATTCACCTGTCCATTCAGGAGCGGTGTTTTCAGCCTGTTCGTCACTTATGCTGAGGTTGCTTGTATCTCCCGCAGCAAACCCGGTTATAAGATTAACAATTCCTTCTGTCTCGTTCGTTGCATTGATATCATTGCTGTCAAAAACAAGATATCTTTCATTGTTGATTTCAAGATAAACTTTTGCGCTTCCGTACTTGCTTAAAGTTCCGCTCAATGACAATGATTTTAGGCTGCCTTCTCCGAGATCCATCTCGTAAGTCCCGTTTGATGTTATCACAAGGCCGGGGTTTATCTCGTGCGACACTTCCTGCGTTATAAAACCGGTTATAGCCGGGCCAAAGTAATATAATACTGCTGACGCAGCTATTAGTGCCATTAAAAACAATACAATATTCTTCTTGTTCAGTTTATTTTTCATTTTTTGTTTTTTTTCTTTGCCCTGTCATATATTGACCATATTGTGCGGTCGTCGCGCTGCATCATGACAGCAATTTCATGATTAGAATGATTTTTTGATTTTAGAAATGCGACAATGCCTTCAAATGTGGATAATTTTCTGTTAGAAATAACTGAAACAGGGATTATTTCATTTCTTGACAAGTCAGAAAAATGTCCTGGAAATTTTTTTGATGCGTTGCTGTATGTAGACCATATTGTCTTTGAGCTCCTGTTAAGCAGTTTTGCTATTTTGGAAAATTTAAGATTAGAATTTTCTTTAAGGTATTTTACTGTGTTTTCAAGGCAGCTTAGCTTATCGTTGTTGAAAATCCCGATTGGAATAAAAATTTCTTTTTTTTGCAGAATTTCTTCAGCAGAAATATCATGAGAATGCTTTAGCTCTTCAACAAATATTGCAATGATTCCGAGTTTGTCTTCTTTTGAAAGATCCTTAAAGTTAGATATTAATTCCTGTTTTTCCATGTTAATTAATATAATCCTATCTTGTAAGAATTTAGTATATAAATATTTGGTTTTTTAACTAAATTTTAATAATTTTATCTTAATTAATAGTGTTTTTATCCTATTTAATAGGTAATTTCTTATTAAATAAGTATATATTTCTTACATAAAGAGTAAAATAACTTATAAGATAGGGATAAATTAGAGTAAAGATATGAAAGGATTCAATGCCAAAATAGAAAAATCCCAACAACATGGATGAAAATTGACTGGAGATAAAAAATCAGTTACGAAGTTCTGATTTTTTATTTCGAAATAGGATTTCTTGTGAGAAATCCGTATTTGAATCCTTCATTGTTGTTGGGATTTTTAAAGAAAAAAATTTCTTGATTTACCAAACTTATCATTTTTGATTTGTTATTTCATACATAGTTTTATTAATATGGAGTTATTGATTTATGAAATGAAGCACGGCTGGAAAGTAACCATATTGCTTGTTCTTTTTTTCCTGATTGCGCAGGTTGTCGGACTATTAATAGTTAACAAGTACATTGATCACCAAGCAAGCTCTGTAAAGCAGGAAACCGTGATGAAACCCTTGCCCTACAATCTAGAAAGGCCGGAGATGGAGAACAAATCTTCATCATTTGTGTACATAACCCTTTCATTGATAATAGGAACTGTTCTTGTGCTGCTTCTTGTAAAGTTCAACAAGCCAGTCATATGGAGAGTATGGTTTTTCTTCACTGTTGTGATCACGTTGTCAATTGCTTTTGCTGCTTTTATTGACGCAAAGCTTGCATTGATTATTGCATTAATCTTGACTATATTGAAGCTTTACCGGCAAAACATAATAACGCAGAATATATCGGAAATTTTTATTTATGGCGGATTGGCAGCTGTTTTTGTCCCGATAATGAACGTATTCGCGGCTTTCATGCTGCTGCTTGTTATTTCTGTTTATGATTTCATTGCTGTCTTTAAGACAAAGCACATGATAAAACTTGCAAATTTCCAATCTGAATCCAAGGTGTTTGCCGGGCTGTTGATACCTTATGACAATAACACTTCTATGAAAACGCATTCAAAAGATGAATCTAAAAAAACAGTTATGGTTGAATCAAAGCATCCTGTTGCGGTGCTTGGCGGAGGGGATATCGGATTTACGCTTATATTTGCAGGCGTTGTGATGAAAGGGCTTATGCTGCAGCAGCCTGAATACACTGCTTTTCTTAAAGTTTTGATAATACCATTATTAACTG
>Ga0209542_10020822_pt1 | contig 10343 bp, 10 predicted proteins | sample RifCSPhighO2_01_FD_184028 | JGI IMG/M metagenome (GOLD analysis project Ga0209542, IMG submission 184028) | Soil microbial communities from Rifle, Colorado - Rifle CSP2_plank highO2_0.1 (SPAdes) (version 2) | ecosystem: Environmental > Terrestrial > Deep subsurface > Rock core/Sediment ...
AGAAAAAAGTGTATGAAGATATCATGACCCCAGTTCAGAAACTGCTGTCCATTCCAAATGTTGAAAGGTATTTGAAAGAAGACGTGACAATCGAAAGTCTCAAAGAAAAGATGACTCGCATGAGCCAACTTGAAAACGCAAAAATCATGCACGAAAACAAACAAAAATTATTCGCCGCCATCAAGAAATGCTAAACTGATTACATGCTCATCTTAGGATGGGAGAATACTTGAAATTCACAGGGTCTATCTCCCCATGTTGTAGAGCTGTTGGACTTCGGCGGCAGAGAGGGTTCTGTTATATACGCGAAGGTCGTCCATTACCCCGGCAAAATCCTGTGATCCATATATATCCTGTCCGATCCAGGCATTGTAAGCTCCGTCGGCATTGATTCCGCCCGCACCGTCAGTGCCTGAATCAGGATAGCTCGTTGCCTCTGAATCCCCCTTTGGAAAAGGAGATTCCTCGCCCCTAAATCCTCCTTTTCTAAAGGAGGTGGCGCCGTACTCGGCACCGGAGGATTTCTGAAATCCCTCCCCCGCCCAACTTTTTCTGAAAAGTTAGGCGGGTACTCCATTTAGGAAATGGAGATTCCTTCAACTAAATAATTCCTGGCCGCGAAATCGTATTGTTCAATAAATATTTTTTTCATGGGCAAAAGCGAATTAAGCTCGTAAAAAACCATCGTCGCCTCGCGATAAGTCTTTTCATCCACACTGCGGTAGGATAAGGGTGATAAACCGTTTGCGAGCAGAATCGCGTTCGTCATCAGCCGGGCGGTTCGCTTGTTTCCGTCTTCAAACGGCTGAACATAACTAAGCCCAAGTAAAGTTATGAACGCTTTTGCGTAGGGAGATGACGCGCGTTTAACCGCGACAATGAGCGCGTCCACGGCTTCGGCAATTTGGAATTGATTGTCAGGCGGACGATATATGGAACCAGCGATACCTACCGGCTTCGCTCGAAAATTGTTCTGAACATGAAGGTCTTCCACCAGTAATTTATGCACATCTTTTATATTTTTCCTGCTCAATTCCTTAAACCGTCCCCTGTGTTCGTAAATGTAACTGAAAGCGTTTTTATGATTTAAAATCATTTTTGTTTCTTCCTCGCTTTTACCTTCAGCTTTTTTCCCGCGCAAAATCAAGGATTCAGTATCCAGAAGCGTATATGTATTGCCTTCTATTTTGGATGATTTCCACGAAAGTTCTATTACAAAGCGCTCCAATTCTTTTTTGTGGATTGTTTCCGAAACGCCGATAAGCCGGCCTTTGTAAAACTTTGTCGCCTCTTCCAAATACCCTTTTTTCTTCAGCCGAAAAAAGACCAAACGTCAGTGATGGAAACAATTCAAAATTGTAGCTTTTCGCTCCATGGCGCTTGTCGGGGTCTATAGTGTTGTAAGCCGCCGCATCTACGGGAGCTATAAGTTTTCCATACTCGCTCAGCGTATAAAATGTGGCCGGGCCGGCACCCTGCTCCTTGAGTATCCCCGCGGACCTCAAATGAGACAACGCTCTTTTTACACTGACCAGAGAAAAGTCATCACCGGTTGCCTTCAAATGAGCGTGAACTGCCGAGGACTGTGCCCGCTCTTTCATTCTTACATAGTTGATTATTTCCAAGCTCCTTTTATCCATAATCGTATCATTCTAGCACATTTTTCGTATCAATCTGATACGATCAGCACCCCGCAGGGGGAGCGAGGTTACCGACCGAGGTTATCTGCCAAGATTGTAGAGCTGTTGGACTTCGGCGGCGGAGAGGGCGCGGTTGTAGATGCGGACGTCGTCGAGGGAGCCGTTAAGAAACTTTTATTCCCGTGCGTAAAATCTCTTGCACAAAGGGCGTTGAGACGGTTTGTAAATCTTTTTCAGAGAAAATATGAGGCTCTATTCGGAGGTCAACTTCCCTCGTCAGACGGCCTAACTCAATGATAAAATCATCAGTCTCTTCCCTTTTGGAAAAAATAGCGACATCAATATCACTCCATTTTCGCGCCTCACCTTTAGCGAAAGAGCCGAATAAATACACATCCGAAAAAGGAATCTTGGATTCTTTTAATTTATCAGAGTATTTTTTTACGATTTCCTTTGCTTCATTTGTTGACATAAATCTTTGTACAACTTAGTAATTTTTTGGGAATTCTCTTCCGCGTATTCCTTGGTGCAAGTCTTATAAAAAGCTTTTTTGTAATCGTCGTATCTAGCGCGAATGTTGAAGGTATTGGCGACAGTTAGATAATCTCTAACTTCTTCGGCAAGACGCAAACCGGTCATTTTCTCCAACACCAAAAGATTATGAGTTTGAAGAGGCTGTTCTTTCGTCTCCAGCACCACGAAAGCTTTCAGTGTTTTTTCTAAAACAATATGTCCGAAAAACAAGCTCTCCGGATACCGCTTGGACTGTAAGAGTGCCTGCATGGTATCGTAGTCCCTTTCTGCGCCATCCGTCCAATATTTGACTTGTTCATCAATGCTTATCATCTAGTAGGCACATCGTAACACATTGAAAGAGAAAAACAATTTCAATCTCGCTTATTTCCCCATGTTATAGAGCTGGGTGATTTCCCGCGCCGACCCCGTTCAAAATCTGGCTTTGAACGGGGGAACCAGCGCTCTGTTGTAGACGCGGATGTCGTCGAGGGAGTCGAAAAAGATAAATTATTTTACTTAATTTTTGAGAGTATGAGTTTTATATACTCATCATAATCTTCAATATTCTTTCTCAGATTTTCCACAAAAACGGCTGGTTTTACATCTTCATATTGATGGACGACGCGATTCCTCAAACCTACTGATCTGCTGATTTTACCGGCAAATTCTTTCGGTAAAAGTTTATGTTCACCGAGAGCGGTAAAAGTGCTTTGAAGATCATCCGGAATTCCAAATCCGCCCTCTTTTATAAAATGATGATTGATGTCTATAGCATAATCAACAATAAGCTGAAAAGATCGCTCCAAAACAGCAAGATGATCGTCCGACTTAATGATTTCCTCATTAGAGAATTTAAGCTTGGATCTAACTTTTTCAAGATTCTCCTTTATGCGTTCAATTTTGGAAATTATGAATGTTTCTTCTATAGTCATGGTATCTCTCTAAATTTTGTATGCCTTGCGAAGCCGGTCAAGTTTCATGTCATAAAGAAACATATTCTCATGCAATCTCTTTATGGCATAGGAAAAATATGTCGGAAAGAGCGTCTGATTTTTTGAAAATAGGAGTTTAGAATTCTTCATTATTTGATACATGAATGCCGGCGATGTTCTGTTCAGATGCACGACATCCACGGCTTCGGTGCCGAAAAGAGGACTTATTTCACTGCCAAGAGACAATTGTTCCTCAAAAGAAAGCGCTTCATCTTTTGCATAGGCAATGTCGACATCACTTCTTTTTGTAGCCGTGTTATCAGCATGAGAGCCAAAAAGAATAATCATGTCCAAGTCGCATAGCTTAGCCAATTTGGAAGCTTTTGATTTTACATTCTTCATATTCATAAGCCTACTATAGCATGTTATGGCCTCAAAATCCAGACTTTTACCTCCCCATGTTGTAGAGCTGTTGGACTTCGACGGGAGAGAGGGTTCTGTTATAGACGCGCAGATCATCAATCGCTCCTTGAAAAGCTAGCGACCCATATATATCCTCTCCGATCCAGGCATTGTAAGCTCCGTCGGCATTGATTCCGCCCGCACCGTCAGTGCCTGAATCAGGATAACTCGTTTCAGCGCCATTAACGTAGATGCGAATAGTTGAACCGAGATTGGAACTGGTTTTTGTCGCCGCGACATGGGTCCAGGTATTGAGAGGTATGACATTTGCCGCTGAATTTCTTCTTTGATTGGTGGTGTTATATCCAAAATCATAAGTCACATACCTGTTCACTATCCAAAGTCTGTGTCTGCTACCCTTTCCCCATATCATTTTATTTCCCGTACCCTTTGTAAGATATATCCACGCCGCCACGGTACTTGACGCTAGGTTGTCCAGAGAACTGGGAGATCCAAGATTCACATAATCATCCACCCCGTCAAACTTGAGCGCCTGGCCGAATTTGCCGGGGACGCGTGAGGTGGAGGTGGACATATTGACGAGCGCGCCGTGGTTGCCTTGGCCCGATGCGTCCATCGCGGCGCCGGTGTTTAGGTCTTTGCCGTCAAAGGTCCAGTGGCCGACCAGGCCGGATTTGAGGGAAATGTAATTCGGCGGGCGGTTGATGGTGGAAGCATTGGCATTTGCCGCTCCAAAGAAAAAAAGCAGAGCGGCAAATACAATTTTCAACCCCAGTGCCAGAGAAGCATTAACTTCTCGGTGCGGGATAAATTTCCAATTTTCAGACATAATCAATTTTCAAATTTATGAATAATTCAAATCCCTCCCCCTTCGGGTACTCCCTTTAGGAAAGGGATATTCTGATTCCCCCTTTATAAAAGGGGGTGGCGCCGACTTTGGCGCCGGAGGATTTCTGAAATCCCTCCCCCCGCTTTGCGGGGTACTCCCTTTTCCAAAGGGAGATTTAAATCCCTCCCCCCTTCGGGTACTCCATTTAGAAAAGGGAGAATTTAATCCTCCTTTGGAAAAGGATGTGGCGCCGACTTTGGCGCCGGAGGATTTTATCGTCAGCAAGACACCATCCAAATTATTTTTTACGTCAATATCCTGAAAATGCAAAACTTTAATCCCCGCATCGTTTAACCTTTTTTCTCGGTTCACATCCGATTCTATTTTGGCATCGTGACTCACTCCGTCAATCTCAATGGCCAACTTCAAAACAGGACAGTAGAAATCTACAATATAATTCCCTATCGGGCGTTGTCGTAAAAATTGGGCTCCCAGTTTCTTATTTTTAATTTCTTTCCATAGCAAAACTTCCGACAATGTGGAGTTGCTGCGCAAACCGCGTGATAGTCTATTTAAGTTGTGATTGTAGTGCAGTTTCATTTTCTCAATCCCCCTTTGGAAAAGGGGGTGCCGAGTCTGCGAGGCGGGGGATTTTTCTCGGTTTGAATCATTGATAATGCGGAAAGTTTAATCCCCAAACTTTAAGATTCAGCTCTGCGCATTTTTCCCTGAATTCCTGTTCCGTACCGAACCAACGAAAGAATATATCGCTGCACTGATCGGACTTGTTCTTATACTGCATATCGATAACATAGGCGAAACCCATTTCAGAAATCCCGGAGGAATCAATCGTAATCAAACCTGCAATTGTCGAATGTGATCCGAGTTTCTTCCCGTGAAAATCTAACCGCGGGGATTCGCATTCGATTTCCAACATTATTCTGTTATCTTTTTTGTAGATTTTCATTTTTAATCGAAATTGCAAAATTGAAAATTTCTCTTTCTACTCAAACTTCCACGTCGCCAGTATTTTTTGCATCACCGGATCAAACGCCGCGACTGCCGTTATCTGGAAAAGATAGCCGTTGCCGGCAAACCAGATTTGGCGGTTGGCGCCGGACGCTTTGGCGTCGCCGTCAAGAAATGTCGTGCCTTTGCCAAGCGCGCCGAGGTTAACGTCCTCGGGATCAAAGATAACCATATCGGGAATATCGACCTTGATGCGCTCCGGCGTGATGTCGGCGTTTTCTTCGGTGAAAGGCGAGACGGCTATTTGGAAGCCGAGGCCGGCGCCAGCTTGTTCAAAAATGATTGTTTCCGCCGCGCCGCTTTCGGGGTCGGCGGGGATTTGCGTGAGCGCGAGGGCGGAAGGGTAGTTGAGCGAGAAGCCGAAGTCCGGATCTTCGTAGGTTTCCGAAAGCGGCGCGACGGAAAGCTCCCCGGCCGCTTGCGCGAGCTTTTTTTGCTCTGCTTGCGCTTGCTCCTGCGCGGCCCCGCTTTGCGGGGCCGCACCCCCATCGTCCGAGACCTCTTTGAACCAACCCGCTTGCCACGCTAAAACGCCCCCGCCGACAAGCGCGATGATGGCAAGGAAGAGGACAAAATTGAGGATTTTAGAATTTGAAAGTTTCAAGGTTTGGGAATTAAAGATTTAAAGGTTTAAATGGAAGAGGTCGTCGTGGCGGTATCGGGAGGCAAAGAAGGAACGCTCTCGGAGGCGGCCGAGGTTTCCGCGGGAGCCGGCGGCGCCGGAGTTGTCAAATCAACATCGCCCCCTGCCCCCTCCTCATCTGAGGAGGGGAGGCCGGAGGCCGGGGTGGTGGTCGCCGTGTTGTCCGCGTTAGTCTGCGTCAAGTCTGCGGCGGTCTGCGGCGACGCAGTCGCATAAGGATCGCGGACAATCACGGTGCGGGTGCTAGTTGCACTGTTCCCCGCATTATCTTTCGCAACATATTCAACGACATATGTAGCCGCAATCGCGGTATTTATTTGGATTTCACTGACAAACGCGCCGTCCAAAAAGGTGAGCACTCCAAGATTAGTATCTACGTTGTCGGTTACGATGGCCCCGAGGTCGGCGTATGATGAACGGACTTCGATTTCCGCCGGATTATTTCCGTTAATGGTTATCGTCGGCGCTGTGGTGTCCGCACCAGTTCCCACTCCCTCCTTAGTTGAGGGGGGAGTTAGCGGGGAGGTGTTGTTTCCATTTCCCCCATTTGAATTTGGGTTATTTGAATCTGCCTGTGATTGGGCGCTTGACGCTTGGCTACCTGTGCACGCCCCCGGCGTTGTTGTTGCCGCGCCGCCCGACATCTTGAAGCAGTATGGTTCTTTTGTTACTTCGTCATACAAAGTGATACCCGACGGTTGGTCCGCTGAACCGACGGTTAAGGCGCTAGCAATAACATTCCTAAATTCAGCAACGGCCGCGCTCAAGCGAACCCCGAGCGATGCCAGCCAATCAATCACTACATTTACTGCACTTACAGCAGTCCGACTGCCGTCATTTACGGCAGTCGGACTGCTGTAAATTTGCCGTTGCGCGCTTGATCCCACCCGCGCTTCCAAATCCGCGAGCCGCACCTCCACCGCCGCGAGCCGCTTATCCAATTCTTTGACCCCGAGCAATGTAAAAGTCGCCAGTTTGTAGAGATCCACGCCCTTGCCGTCGGCTGACAAAACCTCCAAAGGCGACTCCTCGGCGATCAAGCCGAGGCGGAGAGGCGCGTCGGCGGCCTCGTCGTTGTAACGGTACCGGGCAACGCCCAAGCCGCGAAGCCGCTCCACCACAGTAGCCCCCTCGCCCTCGGCGACGTACTCAATATCGCGCTTCGCTCCTCGCGTTGAGATATTAACAAACGACTCTGCGGCCACATCGCCCGCCACCTGCAATTTATATGAAGGAGAGGTCGTCCCGATGCCCACCCGTCCCTCGCTGTCAATGAAAATTGAGGCAAACGAAGTGGTGGCGTTCCGGATGTCAATCGCTCCTGAAAGAAGCTGGACTCCTCGAAAGGCCGCCGCCGCGGTGCGAATCGGCGAATAACCGATAATATCCCCATTTTCATCACGGTCGGAAAGCAGGGGGTGCGCCTCATCCAAAATAATGCCGATATGCGTATCCGCGCTCTCCCCCAATGCCGCCACCTCCGACTTGATGCGGTATTTTTCTATATTAGTATCGTCCAAAATCTCAAACAATTCGTCGCGGGAGAGCACGCTCCGGTCTTGTTTCAAGAACGAGAATGAAGGCGCGTCAGTAAAAGCGCCGGCCGCCGTGATTATTGGATTGTTAAGAGTCCCCGCGTCGCCCCCGTAAAAATGGAGAGAGCCGCTACTATCCATGTTTATATCGCGCCAGGCCGTGTTGTCGCTTGAAGACACAACGACTCCGCCGCCGTTGTCACTTCCCGTAACAACGGCGATTCTGCCCCTAAACGGCGACGTGGTAGAAAAGCCCATACTGCCCGTTGAGTCAACAATGATTGCGGTGGAGGTGGCGGTGAGTGTGGAGGTGGAGATTCTGAAGAGGTCGGCAGTGGCGTTGGCGTATCCCGCCAAATACATGCCGAGGGTAGTCGCGCTTCCCTGTTCCACCGAGAGCTTGGCGGCGGGAGAGGTGGTGCCGATGCCGACGGAGCCCTCCACAAGCAGTCCGTTCGTCGGAGCCGCAGTGATGTCATAGCCAGAACCAAAAGTGCCACCGCCCGAAACGGAGAGTTTTGACCCCGGTGCCGTTTCCCCGATGCCGATGTTGCCGCTATTCGTTACAGCCAACACCGGTCCCCCATTATTAAGTATGCCAAATGAATAATAACTGGACGCGCTGCCATCGTTCTCGATAAGAACAACGGGTTTATTTCCAGACCAACCAACCGATGACACTGTACCATCCGTTGCATGGAGATTTGTACTAGGATTCTTCGTCCCGATGCCGACGTTGCCGCTCGGATTGATGTAAAGCGAATTAGCCGCCGCCGCCCTATTGATCACCAAAGCGGCGTTGTTTCCTGCAGTGAATCCCCCCGCAAAGGTTGAAGTCGCCGTGGTACTGTCCGCATTGTAATACCCGCTCGCGGTGAGTCCCGCGACAGAGAGCTCTGCATATGGCGTGCTCGTCCCCACCCCCACCCGTCCCTGCGAGTCAATCACAAATGCCGTGGTGGTGGCGGTGAGGGTGGAGGTGGAGATTCTGAACAGGTTGGCGGTGGCGTTGGCGTAGCCGGAAAGGTAGAAGCCGAGAGTTGTCGCGCTTCCTTGCTCAACGGAAAGCTTGGCGGCGGGGGTTGTGGTGCCGATGCCGACGAGGCCTGAATTTGTAATTCTCATTTTTTCAGTATTATTTCCTTCAGCGACTCGGGTCGCAAATTGCAAGTAACCGGCGAGGTTTCCGGTCGTACCATTTTCCTTTAATCCTGCGATGCTTGCCCATCCGGCAATATCTCCTCCGGTTGTATATTTGCCGCCAAATCCGATCGTGCCTCCGATATTTGCCGCCATTGCATCACTTGAATAGAGAGTGAGCATCTGATGCGCGGTAATCGCAGAAGTTTCGCCAGTAATCGTAAGTTTACTTGAAGGTGTCGTGGTGCCGATACCTACATAGTCCCTGCCTGTGAAGTAAATAGAGAAGGCGTCTGTGGTGGATGCCCACCCTGTTCCACCTCCGCCTCCTCCCGTAGCATCAGTCCCGCAACTAAACACGCCATTTGTAGACTTCACATCACAGTTCGCAGAGTTCAAAGACGACACCGTGAGCGAAGTAGAGGAAGCAATCCCGACCACTTCAAGCTGTGCGGTGGGAGCGGTAAGACCGATGCCGACCCTTCCTTTGGAATCAATCACAAAAGCGGTGGAGGTGGCGGTGAGCGTGGAGGTGGAGACGGCAAAAAGCGGATAAGTTCCATTGGAATCTCCGCCGATGGAAAGTTTGGCAAAGGGCGTTGTTGTCCCGACACCGAGCTTCCCTCCGGCAAAAGCGTTCCCGGAAACCGTAGCGCCATTGTATATGCCGGTGCCGTAGAGCAGGTTGCCGATGTTTAGCTGTTGACTTGTGGTCGAAGCCAAATCCACATTTTGCCCCAATGCGATGTTATAGTTGCCAGTTTTCAGACTGTAACCCGCTTGATACCCAAGCAAAGTATTATAGCCATATACTGAGCCACTTATACCATTTCCAGCTTGAGAACCAATAGCGACATTACCAACACCCGCACCATTATATCTCCCTGCCAAATTACCGATACCGACGTTATTAGAACCAGTAATAAACTGAAGGGCGGCATAACCGATAGCGATATTACCTATTCCTGATACATTTTGAGACGCAGCTAAAGAACCGACAGCCATATTGAAACCGCCTGTTGTATTTGCGTCAAGAGCAAAACTTCCTAATGCCACATTATTAGTGGCAGTTGTAAGAGAGTCATTCGCACCGGAACCTATAGCTACATTCCCATTTCCCGTGGTGTTGGAGTAGAGGGCTTGGTAGCCAATGGCCGAGTTGTCATCGCCTGTGGTGTTAGAGAAGAGGGCTTGCATCCCCATAGCCGAGTTTCTATTGCCCGAATTATTCGCCGTCCCGCTTGAAGACATTTGCAGGGCTTGATAACCAACCGCCGTGTTGTAATCGGTTGAGGTGGCGTAACGGAGAGCGTCTTCGCCGATAGCGACATTGTAAATGCCAGAAGTGTTGGAGGTGGAAGTGGAGTATGTTCCGAGCATATTGGCGAGAGCGTTTTTGCCCAAGGCGAGGTCAAAGGATGTGGAGGTGGAAATAAGAATGTTAGAGCCGCCTTGCCGGTAGCCCGATGTGTTATCTGTATTTATCCAGCCCGTAACATCAAGTTTGGACGAAGGGTTGGACAAACCGATTCCCACATTCCCTCCCGCCGTCGCAAAGGAGCTGTAGCCGGTTGACGTGATGGCGGTGGTGGAAGCGTACGGAAAGACACTCGCGATGGATGATGTGGCGAGGTAACGGGCGGCGGTCGGCGTGGA
>Ga0209542_10020824_pt1 | contig 10342 bp, 8 predicted proteins | sample RifCSPhighO2_01_FD_184028 | JGI IMG/M metagenome (GOLD analysis project Ga0209542, IMG submission 184028) | Soil microbial communities from Rifle, Colorado - Rifle CSP2_plank highO2_0.1 (SPAdes) (version 2) | ecosystem: Environmental > Terrestrial > Deep subsurface > Rock core/Sediment ...
ATCCCGTCCCGCCTCCACCACCAGTGGTTGGGGTGGGTGCCGATGTTGGTGTTGTCGCACCTGTGGTTGGTTTTACTGTTGGTGTCACAGCTTTTGTTGGCGCGGAAGTCACTGTTCGGGATGGTGAAGGTGAGGTTGTTGGTGTTGTTGTACTTGATCCCTCAACCGTGATAAATGCCGGCTGTGTGCTTGCCAAAACGTCCTCTGAACCGCTATCACCTTCTCCAAGGGAAAGTACTTCTGTTTCTTGATTGAATTGTATCTGGACTGGAATTCCAGCAGTTGCTTCTTTGGCTTTTAAGGTAAGCGTTCCTATTTTGGTCGCTTGTTGCTGAATAGCGTTTGTTGGGTTGCCACCGACTGATTGAGTAACGATAATTCTTCCCGACTGAAAGACCGGTCCTTCTATAATGGGAAACTGCGCACTACTTTCAGCAGCATAGGTTGTAGGTCCGACCGCTTCGAGTTTGGTAGCGTCGTATCTGATATCAAGCCGCACATAGGATACGAGGTTTGAGCCAGGATTGACCATGACATCAAAGGTGAACTGTTCTCCAACTTTTACTTTAAGTGGTGATGATGATGTCGTTGGAGGAGCGAAGGTGAGATTGGTTGATTTTTGGGCTTGTGTTCTTGTCTCCTGTTGTTGCTGGAGTAGATAGACAGTGAGTGGAACTCCAATAAGAAGAACGACAATAAATCCAGCAAGTAATAATTTCTTTCCACTAAACAACGACATATCGAAAATTCCGTGAAAACGGAGCTACATTCATGGTAAAGGTAAGAGAAGCCTAATGTCAAGTGTGGTACAAAGGTACTTTACTGAGCACACAAATACTCTAGGCTATTGACAACAAGGCGGGCGTGTAGTATAAATTAGCAGTCATTTACTTCAAGTGACACCCGCCTGCACTTGCCTTTGGCGAAAGCTAATGGCGGGCAGGTTTTCATTTTCTGCCCACACATAAAAACGATTATGGCAAAGACAAAGAAAACAACCAGTGTTGGTATTCATCCGTTGTTTGACAACGTCTTGATAAGGCCACTAGAAGCTGAAACAAAAACAGCAAGTGGCATTATTTTGCCGGATACTGTCAAAGAAAAACCACAAACCGGAGTGGTTATGGCTGTTGGGCAAGGTTCCTGGAATGAAGACGGAGATAAAAGGCTTCCGATGCAAGTAAAGGTAGGAGAGAAAGTAATGTATAAAAAATGGGGCGGAAATGAAGTAAAAGTTGCAGGTGAAGAATGGATGCTTGTTGAACAAAAAGATATACTCGCAATTGTTACGTAACAATTGCGCAATTTCTAAATCCTAATTTCTAAGCACTAAAACAAGTTTAGAATTTAGACTCGCCTCGCTAAAGCTATGGCGAAACGGGTATTAGAGTTTAGGATTTTTCCTAAAAGGAACTTATGGCAGCAAAAAAAATTGTTTATAAAGAAGAAGCAAGACAAAAACTCCAAGCAGGAGTTAATAAACTGGCAGACGCAGTTGCAACTACGCTTGGTCCAAAAGGAAGAAATGTCGCTCTGGATAAAAAATGGGGCGCACCTAGTGTCATCCACGACGGCGTCACCGTCGCAAAAGAAATCGAGCTTGAAGACGCGTTTGAGAATATGGGTGCGCAGCTTGTCAAAGAAGCTGCATCCAAAACAGCAGATGTCGCAGGGGACGGTACAACAACCTCCACAGTTCTTGCTCGGGCAATCGTTAATGAAGGCATCAAGATGATTACAGCCGGAGCAAATCCAATGCTTATGCGACGTGGTCTTGAAAAAGCTGGTGAGCATGTCGTCTCTGAGCTTAAGAAAATGGGCAAAGCAATCAAACCAGCTGATATCGCAAATGTCGCAACAATCTCAGCAGGAGACCAACAACTTGGACTACTTATCGCAGAAGCACTCAATAAGGTTGGAAAGGATGGCGTTGTTACTGTAGAAGAGGGACGAGGACTCTCAACAGAGATTGAGTACAAAGACGGGATGGAATTTGATAAAGGCTATGCGTCTGCCTACTTTGTCACCAACCCAGACAAGATGGATGCTGAGATTGAAAATCCCTATATTCTTATTACTGATAAGAAAATTTCTTCTCTGCAAGATCTTCTTCCTTTCCTTGAGAATTTAGTAAAAGTTTCCAAAAATCTTGTTATTATTGCCGATGATATTGAAGGTGAAGCACTCGCAACCCTAGTTGTCAACAAGCTTAGGGCAACATTCAATACACTGGCAGTAAAAGCACCTGGATTTGGGGATCGTCGAAAAGAGATGCTTGAAGACATTGCAGTTCTTACCGGTGGGACGGTTATCTCAGAAGACACAGGAAGAAAATTTGATTCGGTCACTATTGATGACTGCGGTAAAGCAGATAAAGTTTGGGCTGATAAAGAAAACACTCGAATTATCGGTGGAAAAGGCGATTCAAAGATGATCCACGCACGAATTAATCAGATTAAAACAGCTATTGATAAATCAACCTCAGACTTTGATAAAGAGAAACTGCAAGAACGACTTGCAAAACTTGCAGGAGGCGTGGCAGTTATCAACGTCGGAGCAGCAACTGAAGTTGAGCTGAAGGATAAAAAAGAACGGGTCAACGACGCAGTAGCCGCGACAAAAGCAGCGCTTGAGGAAGGGATTGTTCCCGGAGGATCAGTCGCGCTTCTGGACATTGCAATGAGAATGAGCAGCAAAGACGTACAAGATGCACAGGCAAGAAAAGACGAAGTCATTGGTTTTGAAATTGTAAAAACGGCGCTTGAATCACCATTTATCAGGCTCATGGAAAATGCAGGACTTGATGCTGGACAGCTGATTGCAAAAGCACGGCAAGCAAGTGCAACAGGACAAGGGTTTAACGTCATGAAGCTTGAGTCAGTTGAGAATGCAACGCCCGTTGATATGATCAAAGAAGGCATTATAGATCCGCTCAAAGTCGTTCGAACAGCGGTGCAGAATGCGATCTCAGTTGCAACGATGATATTAACAACAGAAGCATTGGTTACTGAGATTCCTGAGAAAACTCCTTCAGCGCCAGCAGGTGGTATGCCAGGCGGCATGGGCGGAATGGATTATTAAGCCGAAGGCTTAATAGAGTTATCGGTTCTCCGTTATCAGTTTTCAGATACTTGTTAATCAGTCTTTCAGTTTCTCAGTTAAATTTTTGCCACGCAGTGAGAAGTTTATTGAGCATTTTTGAAAGATGTTTATATTTCTCGATAAGATTATCGCAATCCCCCAAACTTATCCGAGTAAACTGTTTAGCGACAATTTTTACTTCTCGAATATGAGTTATTACTTCGTCAGATGATCCTAAAGCCATAGAAAGAAATCTACAGAATTCTCTAGGTGATTTCTTTTTCCCAAAACCTTCTGCAATCTGCGGTGGAATTTTCTCCGCTGATTCAATGAGTTGATATTTTAGTTTTCTATGAAGCTGAGGGAGAGTATTTGCGAGTTTATAAAGAGACTCCAATGATTCAAGAGCCAAATTGTATACTTCGAGATCTGTTACATCTCTAATCACAGCTTTACTATATCTGATTAACAGAAAACTGGCAAACTATATTCTGACAACCGAAAACTGAGAACAGATAACAGAATAGTATTTTGATACACCTGATACCTTTCTAAGGGTTGACTCGTGTAGGTTCGATGGTTTCGTGTGAAGTTCCTAATATTTCCTTCCAATTTCCTAGTTTTTTAAATAACTGTATGAACATTCCCGCTTCTTTGACGTTGAAAAGCCAAGTGAGAAAAAAGTAAAGCGACAGTCCCGCAGCAGCTGAAATTCCCGTTAAGATAATAAGGTTAATGGTTCTTGTCGTATCAAAGACCAGTTGATCAAGCAGTTTTATCGGAATATACAGAGCAAATCCCATAAAAAGCGTTGCAAAGAAGAACTTCACTAGAGAAAGCGATACCACTCTTTTATCAAAGCCTCCAGTTTTTTTATCAAGAAGAAAAAGAAGGATAAGCAGCTGTAAGATACTGCCTACAGTTAAAGCAAGTGCTACGCCTTCAATACCAAAACCATAGGAAAGACCGAGAAGATACGCAAGGATCATAAGAACAACCGTTGTACAAATTCCAACAAGTAATGGAGTAACTGTATTTTGCAGCGCGTAAAATCCCCGTATGACAAGCGTTATCAGTGCCTGGGAAAAAATAGAGATACTCAACAGCGCTAACGTTCTTCCGGTAAGCACTGTTGCGTCCCAGTCAAAGGCTTGGGCGCCAAAGATCAATCGAACAATCGGAATACGAAGTACCAGGATAATTGCTGAGATTGGAAGAATTATGTACAGCAGTTGATTAAAACTGCTGAGAAACGTTGATTTATATTCGTTCAATTTATCTTTCTCCCGGGACAGCACGGGAAATGCTGCCTGAGCAATTGCCTGTCCGATTAAGACAACTGGAGCATAGGCAAGGGTTTGTGCGCTATTGTAGATAACATACATACGGCCGGGGTCTGAAAGAACTGAGATAAGCACCGCAATACTCAATGTCCCAAGCTGAAAAATAAGAAGCGAAAGAGTCCGGGGCCACATGAGTTTTATAATTTTTCGTATCCCCTCGCTGTAGAACGTATCAACAGTTGGATTAAATGAGAACTTTACGTGCCGGGCAATGGGAATTTGCATCAAGACAAAAAATATTCCCCCTATGATCATGCCAACCGGCGCAGAGTAGATCCCAAGTTGCGGTGAGAACGCGCCGATACCGATAATGATTCCTAAGTTATATAAAGCCGCGGCAATTCCCGGGATGAAAAAGTGATTGTAGGATTGCAGGAGGGCAGCAAAAAATGACCCAATGATAAAAAGGAGTTGGCCGATCAGAATGATACGCATCAAATCTGCCATAAGCCTCATCTGTTCTGGAGTGAACTGTGACCCAAGGTTGAATATCTGCAAGAACGTTGGCGCAAAGACTGCAAGGACAATTGATAAAAGGCCAAAGACGGTAAGCCCCATCACCAGAAGCGTTGAAGCGATTTTTTTGGCTTCTTCTTCCCGTCCTTTAGTTAGATATTCTGAAAAGACCGGGATAAACGCGCTTGAGAGGGCAGCTGCAATAATCAGTTGAAAGATAAAATCAGGAAGATTTGAAGCAAATTGATAAATACCAAGTGTGTTAGATGCGCCAAAGATTGATCTGAGCAATCGTTCTCGAAAAAGGCCAAGGGTTTGGGAAAGAATGACAGTGGACATTATGATGAATGCTGCTGAGAGGATATTTGTTTGGCGTTTCAACAAAACACCAAGGCTTTTTTGTAAAAGGATGTTGACCATAACAATCCCAAACTAACTGTCCGTTAGCTTGCGAATTTAAGTATAACATGGTAAAATACTCCGATGCCAGTCTTAAAACACGCAAAGAAAAAACTTCGTCAGGACGTAAAACGCACACGACAAAATAAGAAAATCCGTGAGATGTACAAAGCGCTTTTAAAAAAAGCTCGAGTTGCAAACACCCGTTCGGCAGGCTCAGGGCAGGCCAAAAAAGCAATGTCAGCTGCATTCTCTGCTATCGATAAAGCAGCAAAGCAAAATATCATTCACAAAAACAAAGCAGCGAGGCTTAAGTCTTCACTCGCAAAGCCAGGTGACATGGCAGCAGCAACGCTCAAAAAAGTAACGAAATCGTCAAAGAAGGTAGAAAAAGCAGAGATTCCTGTGGCGGAAGTCAAAAAGAAACCCGCAGCAAAAAAGACAACCAAGAAAGCTTCGAAAACTACCTAAATTGACCAGCTTCTGGACACATTGACACTTATATACAAAACCTATATAATTATATTGTATGCAGCGAGTTATTGTACAAGTTCCGATGAGTAAAGAGCTTAAAAAGAAAGCGGAAGCGGTATCTGTTGATCTCGGGTTTTCTTCACTTCAGGAAGTTGTGAGAGTTCTTTTGACAAAATTTTCAAAAAAAGAGTTTCGTTTAAGGATTACTGAAGAAGCCGAAGAGATAACGCATCTTTCCAAAGCAGCTGAAAAACGATTTGCAAAAATAACGGAAGATATAAAAAAAGGAAAAAATATTTATAAACCAAAAAATAAAGACGAATTCTTTGAACTTCTTCGTGCATGAAGATCTACTTCACTAAAAACTTCAAAAAAACATACGCTAAACGTATTCAACCTCATAAAAATTTAGAGAAACGATTTGAAGAACGTTATGACCTTTTTGTCGAAAATCCAAAGTATACTCAACTTCTTGATCATCCACTAACTGGGAAATTACGAGGCTATAGAGCGTTTTCGATAACTGGAGATATCCGAGTGGTTTACAAAATCATAAATTTTATTGCATATTTTTACGATATAGGTACACATAATCAGGTATATGGAAGATAAATTTTTATTGACCGACTTCTTGCAAAAGAGTATAATCCAAACCAGTAAATCCTAAATTCTAAGCACTAAATACTAAATAAATTTTAATAGTCAAAATTCAAAACTGTTTATATTTGAAATTGGAATTTGGACATTATTTAGAAATTAGACCTGCCTGTCGGCAGACAGGTATTAGGAATTAGAAATTTTAGAGAGTATGCTTGATCTCAATTTTATAATTGAAAACCCAGACAAGGTCAAGGAAGCGGTTAAGAATAAAAATCTTACCGCGGATGTTGATCTGATCCTCGAAAAAGTTGAGGAGTGGAAAAAGATCTCACTTGAAGTACAAAAACTTCGAGAAGAGCGAAATGTCGTTGCCAAACAAGTACAAAACGCCATCAATGGGAAAAAAGCTGAGATCATTGATCACGGGAAAAGAATAAAGCAAGAACTGGAAGAAAAAGAGAAGATTCTAAGAAAACTTCATGATGAGGATCTTCACCCCCTTCTGATCAGCCTTCCCAATCCACCAAAAGATGACGTGAAAGTCGGAAAAGATGAAAGCATGAATGAAGTCATCAGAAAATATAAAGAACCAACGAAATTTGATTTCGAACCAAAAGATCATCTTACATTAGGTGAAGCGTTGGATCTTATTGATGTTGAGCGTGCGGCAAAAGTATCAGGGACGCGTTTTGCGTATTTGAAGGGAGATGCCGTTTTATTGGAATTTGCTCTCGTACAGTTCGCGCTTGAGACATTAGTGAAAGAAGGATTTATTCCTGTTGTCCCACCAGTTCTCATAAAGAAAGAGATGACAGAAGGACTTGGATATTGGCAGGCCGGAGGAAACGAAGACTATTATTATTTACATGAACCGGAAGATAATATAGATTTTTATCTCGTGGGAACGGCAGAACACGCAATTGTCCCGATGCATAAGGATGAGACATTTGCTAAAAAAGATCTTCCCCACAGGTACGTCGGATTCTCAAGCGCATTTCGAAGAGAAGCAGGGACGTATGGTAAGGACACAAAAGGAATTTTGCGAGTCCATCAGTTCGATAAAGTCGAAATGGTGTCATTTACTGAAAAAGGGAAAGATGATGAAGAGCATGAGTATCTCCTTTCGCTTGAGGAAAAGTTTTTTCAGTCACTTGCTATTCCCTACCAGGTAATAAAAATGTGCTCAGGAGATCTCGGGTTTCCTGCTGCAAGAAAGTATGATATTGAAGCGTGGATGCCAGGGCAGCAAAGATACCGAGAAGTGACATCAGTTTCAACGGTTACTGATTTTCAATCCCGCAGACTCAAGATTCGTTATCGAGACGGAGAAAAAACAGAGTTTGTCAGTATTTTGAATGGAACTGCTTTTGCAATAGGAAGAACAATCATCGCGATTATGGAAAATTATCAACAGAAGGATGGGTCAATTGTCATACCGAAAGTTTTGAGAAAATACATGGGGAAAGATAAGATCACCTCTCAGAAATAACTTCAAGAATTGTTATATTGTTAAACTGTTAAATTGTTATGGCTAAGCGTTAACAATGAAACAATAAAGCAATTTAACAATATTAACGTCCTCGTAATAAAACAATAATAGTTTAATTACTTCTTTTTGCCTCTAATACAGTCTAAAGCCTCATATTTGAAGCCATCTTTTTTTCTTGACAAGTTTTTAAAAATATCTCACTATGTAAGTGTTAACGCTTATCTATTTGTGTGCGTTAAAGGGGGTCTGCCCCCCGTAGCCCAGACTCTATATCTGTTCTGCGTGAAAATAATTAACAGTGCGAAACCCTCCTTCGCGTAAAGCTTCGGAGGGCGAAGGGGGGTGAACTAATACATGCCTAAGAAGAGAAAGAAAGCAAAGAAGAAGAAGTAAGTTGGTCCGTCATAAGACGGAATCCAATTCATGAATTGGAATCCCTTCGCCTTATAGGCGGAGGGATTTTCTTTATAGTTTAGACGTATCTGATAACTATATAGCTTTGAGATAGCCACAAATTATGCTACAATAGTAAAATAATGTTTTCGTTTCTCAACCATTTTTTTGACTCCAACGACAAAGAAATAAAGAAAGTATCCCCAATTATCAACAAAATCAACGATCTTGAAGAGTCTGTCAAAAAACTCAAAGATAAAGATTTTCCCAAAAAAACAGAAGAATTTAAAAAGCGCTTGACGAATGGTGAGTCCACGGATGATATTTTGCCAGAAAGCTTTGCGCTTGTTCGGGAAGCGGCTCGAAGGACGTTAGGATTGAGGCATTTTGACGTGCAACTCGTCAGCGCATACGTTCTTTCGTACGGAAAAATCGCAGAGCAAAAAACAGGAGAAGGAAAAACACTCTCGGCAACGCCTGCGTTGTATCTCAATAGTTTGAATGGAAATGGCGTGCATCTTGTCACCGTCAATGATTATTTGGCAAGAAGAGACGCAGGATGGATGGGACCGCTTTTCCATCTGCTTGGCGTCTCAGTCGCATCGATTATTAATGACCAATCATTTCTCTATGATCCGACATTTGAAGAGAACGTTGAGGGGGACGAACGGCTTGCTCATCTTCGTCCGATCAGTCGAAAAGAAGCTTATGAGCAGGATATCGTCTATGGTATTAACTCAGAGTTTGGGTTTGATTATCTCAGGGACAATATGCAACAGGATTTCTCACGTGTTGTCCAACGCGGATTTCACTATGCAATCGTTGATGAAGTAGATTCAGTGCTTATTGATGAAGCACGAACTCCTCATATCATCTCAGCACCAGATGAAGCACCATCGCAAAAATACTATGAATATGCAGGCGTTGTTCAGAAGCTTTCCTCAGATACAGACTACAAGCTCGATGAAAAGATGCGAACGGTGCATCTGACCGATCACGGCATCGGCAAACTTGAAAAACTTTATGGTATCAAAGATATCTATGAAAAAGATTTTGACACGGTCTACCACATAGAGGCAGCACTGAAGGCACGAACGTTGTTTCACAGGGAGAAAGATTACATTGTTAAAGACGGTGAGGTAATTCTTGTTGATGAATTCACCGGACGATTGATGCCGGGAAGAAGGCTATCTGAGGGAATTCATCAGGCAATTGAAGCAAAAGAAACTGTGTCTATTCAAAGAGAGTCTAAAACACTCGCGACAGTCTCTTTGCAAAATTACTTCAGAATGTATGAGAAATTAGCTGGTATGACAGGAACAGCAGTGACCGAGTCTGAAGAGTTTCATAAAATATACAACCTCGATGTCGTTGCAATTCCCACAAATAACCCAATGGTGAGAATTGATGAGTCTGATGCTGTGTACAAATCTGCGCGGGCAAAATTTTCAGCTGTTGTTGCAGAAATTGCAGAAGTTCATAAGACTGGGCAGCCAATGCTTGTTGGAACAACCTCTATTGAGAAAAATGAGATTATTTCAGAACTGCTCAAAAGAAAAGGAATCAAACACGAAGTGTTGAATGCAAAAAACCATCTTCGGGAAGCACAAATCATCGCAAAAGCTGGTCAAAAAGATGCTGTCACTGTTGCGACCAATATGGCAGGTCGTGGAGTCGATATTATTTTGGGCGGTGAGCCGCCTGTCTCAGATGATTCTGCAAAGCAGAATCAAGAACAATGGGAAAAAGCGCATAAAGATGTCGTCAAACTTGGCGGATTATATGTGATCGGTACTGAACGTCATGAATCAAGACGAATCGACAATCAGCTTCGCGGACGATCAGGACGACAGGGAGATCCGGGAAGATCACAGTTTTTTGTGTCACTTGATGATGATATTATGCGTCTTTTTGGCGGCGATCGAATCGCGGGGCTGATGACGCGGTTTAACATGCCAGAAGATGTGCCGCTCACGCATCAACTTGTTTCGCGGGCAATTGAACACGCGCAGGTAAAAGTAGAAGGATTTAACTTTGATATCAGAAAACATCTTGTTGAGTATGATGATGTCTTAAATAAACAGCGAGAAATTATTTATGGAGAACG
>Ga0209542_10020827_pt1 | contig 10340 bp, 15 predicted proteins | sample RifCSPhighO2_01_FD_184028 | JGI IMG/M metagenome (GOLD analysis project Ga0209542, IMG submission 184028) | Soil microbial communities from Rifle, Colorado - Rifle CSP2_plank highO2_0.1 (SPAdes) (version 2) | ecosystem: Environmental > Terrestrial > Deep subsurface > Rock core/Sediment ...
CCGTCGTGGAGTTCTGCCGGGTATCTCAAAGGGGCTAAAACGTTTGCTTCTTTTTTCCAGTGGTTTTTGCAGCCGGGTGTCCTGCCAATAACCGACTTCATCAATGAGTGGGGGCTGACTTTGCTCGGCGTTTCATTGATTTTGGGCATAGGCGTGAGATTGAGTTCGGTCTTGGGCGCCCTGCTCATGATGCTTTATTATTTTCCGGTGCTGGAATTCCCGAAAGTCGGGCTTCACGACTATATAGTTGACTACCACGTAATCTACGCTTTGGTTCTGTTTTTCTTCGCTTCCGCCAGAGCCGGCCGAGTCTACGGACTTGAAAATTGGTGTTCAAATCTGCCGGTTTGCAGAAACTTTCCCCGGCTGCGCGGTCTTCTGGGATAGGAGTTGGGTCGGTTTATGCTATAATTGATTCAATAGATATATATGTGGATTATTTGTAAAGGTCGGTCATTTATCAGCTAATAAAATAATTTTATGAAGATTCTGCATAAAGTCGCTTTTTTGCTTCTGGTTGTGGGAGGATTGAACTGGCTCGCGCTCGCCGTTTTTAACTGGGAGCTCGGCTCGCTTTTCGGCGGCATGGAAAACATCGTTTCGAGGACCATATACGTGCTGGTCGGTCTTTCCGCGGTCTACGAAGCCGTGACGCACATGGGCAATTGCAAGGAGTGCAGCGGGAGCACGATGTAATCTTGTCCTATTGACTTTTTCCCCCTAAGGAGTATAATCTATATTGCAAGTGAATCTGACTCTCATCTAACACGAATAAATAAGCGTGGGAGTAAAAGAGAGAAGATTGAGTCGAGTTGCGAATTATTTATTTGTGTTAAGGAAAACATGGCAAAGAAATTGTATGTCGGCGGTTTGTCTTACGACACCACCGAAGACGGCTTGAGAAACTTTTTCTCCGGAGCCGGAAACATAGAGACGGCCACTATCATTATGGACAGGATGTCCGGCCGCTCAAAAGGATTCGGTTTCGTTGAAATGGCGACCGACGAGGAAGCTCAAAAAGCCATTGAAATGTTCAATGGCAAAGAGCTCGACGGACGCACTCTCACCGTAAACGAGGCAAGGCCCATGGAAGCCCGTCCCGCAGGAGGCGGTTTCAACCGCGAGAAGCGCGGAGGCTTCGGCCAAAGGCGAGGAGGCTTTGGTCAGGGTGGGCAGACCTGGAGATAATATCTCGCGAAAACCGCCCCGCAGTCGCGGGGCGGTTTTTGTTTGGTTGTCGGCTTGGATTGCAGGCGGAGCTGTTTTTAATTATTCTCGGCTTATGGAACCTCTTGCGCATAGGATAAGGCCGGTAAATTTGAAAGAATTCGTGGGGCAAAGCCATCTGGTAGGCCGCGGCAAGCCCTTGAGTACCGCGATTAAAGAAAAACATCTTTTTTCGTTTATTTTATGGGGTCCTCCGGGCTCGGGCAAAACCACGCTTGCCAAGATTTACGCCAAAAGCCTGGACGCCGAATTGCACGAGCTCTCGGCGGTTTCCGCGGGCAAAGACGACGTTAAGGCCATAGTTTTGAACGAACGCCAGCCCAGGTTGGGCCAGAAACCCAAGATTTTGTTTTTGGACGAAATACACCGTTTCAACAAAGCCCAGCAGGATTTTTTACTGCCTTTCGTCGAGACGGGGAGGATAACGCTCATCGGGGCTACGACCGAAAACCCCAGTTTTGAAGTGATTTCGCCTTTGCTTTCCCGCTGCCGGGTTTTTGTTTTGGAAGCGCTGAACAACGCGGAAATGACGCGGATTATTCGCAGAACAAAAATGACGATTTCAAAAGACGCTCAAGAGTGGCTGGTGGCAGTGGCAAACGGAGACGCGCGCCAGGCCATAACCATGATTGAAAATACCGAACGCCTGTACGGCGAAGTCAGCGCGGAAACTCTGAAGCAGACCCTTCAGTCGCCCCACTTGCGCTACGATAAAAAAGGCGAGGAGCATTACAATACAATCAGCGCTTTTATCAAAAGCATGCGGGCGGGGCAGCCGAACGCGGCTTTGTATTATCTCGCGCGCATGATCGAGGCGGGGGAAGATCCGAAATTTATTGCCCGCAGAATGGTTATTTTTGCTTCCGAAGATATAGGGCTTGCCCAGCCCACTGCGCTAGTCGTGGCCAACGAAGTTTTCCGCGCGGTGGAAATCATAGGGCTTCCCGAATGCGCGATTAATCTCGCGCATGGAGTCGCTTATTTGGCTCAATGTAAAAAAGACCGAAGGGCTTACGACGGACTAATGTCGGCGATGAAAGACGCCAAAGAACACGGAAACCTCCCGATTCCTCTAAAAATCCGAAACGCCCCGACAAAACTTATGAAGGATTTAAATTACGGCAAGGGATATGATAAATATGATAAGGATGACTATATGCCTGACAAACTTAAAGGCAAAAAATATCTGAAATAACTTTATGACCGCGCTATCTCTTCTTTTCACCATGGCCGCGCTCGGCTTAAGCGAAACGGCCTATCTGATAAAAAAACGCCGGGCCATGGAGGCTCCGGTCTGCCCAGTAGGCGAGGATTGTCGGGCCGTTCTTTCAAGTAAGTACAGCCGGCTTTTTTTTGTGCACAACGAAATCGCCGGATTTGTTTTTTACGCCGTTATTTCGGCCATTGCCTCTTTTTTGGTCATTGGCCTCGGTTCTTTTGAAATTTTGAATCTGATTCTGGACGTTCTTGTTTTTGCCGGTTCGGCGGTTTCAATTTTCTTTTTGTATCTGCAGTGGAAAGTCATCAAAGCCTGGTGTTTTTGGTGCGTCATGTCGGCTTTGACCATTTTCGCAATGGCTATTATCATTTTAAGTGTTGGTTTTAAATTGACTCCATGAATAATTACGCTTTTCACGTATTGAGAGCAGGACTCGCCATGACCTTCATATGGATAGGGGTTTTGATATTCCAGGACCCCGCGGGCTGGGCCGCTTTCATCAAGCCGTGGGCCGCGGACATTTTGTTCGTCTCCCCGGAAAGAGCCATAATGGGCACTGCCGTTTTCGATATTCTAGTTGGCGTTTTTCTTCTGGTTGATTTTCTGACTTTTTGGGCTTCGCTCCTGGCGAGCCTGCATCTTATTTCGGTTCTTGCCGTCGCCGGCATTGACGCCATAACCGTCCGCGACATCGGGCTTTTGGCCGGCGCCTTGGCCTTGGCCGTTTTCTTGTGGCCGTCAAAAAAGGGACTATATTTGCTTAAATGATTTTGTCTTTCAAAAACAAAAAAGTATTAGGCAAGGACGCGGCCGAAGTCGTTTTGAACACAGACGACAGAAGTATTTTTTTTGTGAACAAAGGCAGGCGAACCATACAGATCGGCGCGGGCGACCCCAAAAAAATGACGCGCAGAAAACTGGTTAATTTTGCGCGCCAGGCGGTTTTTCTGGCCAAGGCGAATAAATTAAGAATGATCGGCTTGAATTTCAGCGATTTTCTTTTTAAGCATTTGGGTCTGTCTTCTGAAGAAGCGGCCGGAATCATGGCCGTAAATCTGGAGATGGCTGATTTTGAGTTCGTCAAATATAAAAGCAGGCCAAAAGACGGCTGGGGTTTTATCAGGGAAGTTTCCGTCGCGGGCAAAATAACTCCCGAGATAAAAAAGGCTTTTGCGGCGGGTCAGATTTTGGGCCGGGAGGTCAACGCTTGCCGGGCGCTCGCAAATACGCCGGGCGGAGAAATGACGCCAAAGATTTTGGCCGAGGCAGCCAAAACCGCCTTTGAAAAATTGCCTGTAAATGTTTCGATTCTCGGACGCAAAGAAATGGAGGGATTGAAGATGGGCGGTGTTTTGGGCGTGGCCAAAGGCGCAAAAGAAGAACCGAAGTTTATCGTGATGGAATATTTTGGAGGCGTGCCCAAAGAACGGCCGGTGGTGCTTATCGGCAAGGGCGTGACTTTTGACACAGGAGGTTTAAACATCAAAACAGTGGACGGAATGTATGAGATGCACATGGATATGTCCGGCGCGGCGGCCGTCATTCACGCGATTTCCGCGGCGGCTAAGCTGAAACTGGCCAGGAACGTCGTCGGCCTTATTCCGGCGGTGGAAAATGTGACTTCTGCCGAGAGTTATCGGCCAGGCGATGTTTTAAAAACCATGTCGGGCAAAACGGTTGAAGTTATAAATACTGATGCCGAAGGAAGGATAATCCTGGCTGACGCTCTTACTTATGCCAAAAAATATAAACCTCGCTTGGTTGTTGATATCGCGACTTTGACTGGCGCTGCTTTAGCCGCTTTGGGCCAGCGGGCCTCTGCTATTTTTTCCAAAGACGACAATTTGCTGAAAACTTTCCAGCAATTTGGCGAAGAATCGGGCGACTACGTCTGGCCTTTGCCATTGTGGGACGAGTATGAAGCGGACGGCATCAAAGGCACGTTCGCCGATATTGCTAACGCCCAAAAGACCAGGAACGGAGGCGCTATTTTGGGCGCCATGTTTTTGTGGCAGTTCGTCAAAAGCCCCAAACCGAGTTTGGGGCAGGATTACCCATGGGTCCACATAGACATGGCGCCCAGAATGACATCAATTGACGGCGACAATTTGGCCAAAGGCGCCGCCGGCGAACCCGTCCGCCTTCTGGTTAAACTTTTGGAAAGGTTTTAATGAGTTTGGTGGTTTTGCTGAACAACATCCGCAGTTCGCATAATGTCGGGTCTATTTTTAGGACCAGCGCCTGCCTGCCGGCAGGCAGGGACGCCACGGGAGTTGAAAAAATATATCTTTGCGGGATTACGCCCGGGCCTCGCGACAAATACGGCCGTGTAAATCAGAAACTGGCGAAAGTGGCGTTGGGCGCTGAAAAAAACGTGCCGTATGAACATTGTAAATCAGCGGATGTTTTGATCGGCCGTTTAAAAAAACAAGGTTATAAAATTTTGGCGTTAGAACAGCATAAAAAATCAATTAATATTTTCAGGTTTAAGCCGATTAAGAAGTTAAATTACGCGCTTGTCTTGGGCGAGGAAACAAAGGGCCTGCCCGAAACCATTTTAAAAAAAGCGGATAAAATTCTGGAAATTCCGTGCGTAGGCAAAAAAGAATCGCTTAATGTTTCGGTGGCTTTTGGCATAGCCGTGTATCATTTGTTATATTAGACAGATGAATTTATCCGATAAAAAATGCGTGGTTTGCGAAGGCGGAACCCCGCCGCTTGATGCCGAGAAAATAAAGGAATATCTGGCCGAGCTTGGAGGCGGCTGGGAAGCCGTTGACGGCAAAAAGATAAAAAAAGAATTCAAATTCAAGGATTTTAAAGAGGCGATGGTATTTGTAAACAATATTGCCGAAACTGCAGAAAGCGAAGGACACCATCCGGATATCCATATTTTTTATAACCAGGTAAGGATTGAATTATGGACGCATGCCGTCGGCGGGCTTTCGGAAAATGATTTTATAATGGCCGCGAAGATAGACGGCCTTGACTGAATCGCTTTAAAATCTTAAATTTAAATTCAATGGAAGGAGCGAAAAAATACAATTTACCTCTTGCCGTCGCTGTTTTCTTAATCGGTTTTTTCGCCGGGTTTCTTTTTAAATCGTATTTCCCCGAAGACGCCATAACCGGGAAGTTCTTCTCTGGCGACTCTCAAAGCAAGGCCGATGAAGAAGGCGGTCTTCTGCTTGATGTCGGAAATTTCGGCAGCGCCAATTATCTTTCGGTTGGAAGTCAGTCGGCTGGCTCCAAAGTTTTCATAAAAGAAGCAGGTTTTGCCGACGGCGGCTGGATCGTGGTGCGCGAGGACGCCGAAGGAGCGCCTGGAAAGATTTTGGGGGCGAGGAGGTTGGATGCCGGAAAATACGAAAATATTGAAGTGGAACTTCTTCGCGGAACAGAGCCCGGCCTTGTTTACCATGCTATACTCCATGGCGACGACGGGGACAAAGAATTTGATTTCAACAAAGACTTTCCGATAAGAAATGATTCAGGCGAAACCATAATTCGGGAGTTTAATGCTTTCTAAAAAAATCCTTGTTTTTTCTCCGCATCCGGACGACGTGGATTTCGGTTTTGCCGGCAGCGCGGCTTCGCTCATCCAAAAAGGCTGGGAAGCCGTTTACTGCGTTGTTACCGACGGCAGTAAAGGCGCGCACAAGGCGGGGCTCGGAGCCAAAGCCATGAAAACCCTGCGCGTAAAAGAGCAGGTAAACGCGGCCAAAATCGTGGGAGTCAAAAAAGTTTTGTTTTTGAATGAAATTGACGGAGAAGCGGAAAATACCAAAGCTCTTCGCAAAAAAATGGTCAGGGTTATAAGAATTGTCAGGCCGGACGTAGTTGTGTCCCCGGATCCGGCAAATAAATCGTTCGGCAGTTTTTACGGTTCCCATCGCGACCACAGGCAGGTTGCCGAAGCCGTGTTTGACGCGATTTATCCCGCGGCCGGCTCCAAGTATTTTTTCCCGGAGTTATATCCAAAATTCAAACCGCACCACGTAAGCGAAGCGTGGTTTTGGAATCCGGAAAAACAGAATAAATTCATTGATATTTCAAAAACAATAAAATTAAAGCTGGAAGCCTTGCGCGCGCACAAAAGCCAGTTTGAGGATACGCGGGCGATTGAAAAAAGAATTATCGCGCGGGCAACCTTGAACGGGAGAAAAGGCGGTTTTAAATATGCCGAATCTTTCAGGCGTTTGACATTTTAAAACAAGAAGTCCTAAAGTAAGTACGGATTGTAAAACTTCAAAAACGCGGGTCCGTTATTCAAGGAGAATCCTGATGCCGGCGATGCCCGTTTTTCGTGAGAATTACGTGAAGCTGGATGAATTTCTCTTACCGCACGCTTTTTCTTTGTATCGGGCAGGCAACATGGCCGAAAGGTTCGAGCGAACAGATGTTCAAACTGTCTGGCAGAGGAAGAAAACTATTCTTAATGCCGTGGGCGGCTACCCGCCGGATAAATGCGTGGGCATGATAGCCCTGCACGGTTCAAAAATTCTGAAGATAGAAAGAGACCAGCTCGGAGGTTTTTTGAAATGCGACTGTTTAGTCACGTTCATTCCAGGTACCGCGCTTACGCTGGCTCAAGCCGATTGTTTCCCGATTATTCTGACCAATTGTTCAAAGAGTTTTGCCGTTTTGATTCACGCCGGATGGCGCGGATTGGATCTCGGCATAGTCGGAGAGTGCGTTCGGTTTCTTGAAAGAAAAAATGTTCATCCGTTTGAAGTTATTGCCGCCGTCGGCCCCGGAATTCAAAAATGCTGCTACAAAAATCACGAAAATCACGAATTGCTTAAAAAGGAGAGCTGGAAGCCGTTCATCTCTTACGACACTTCAGGCGCAAGCATCAACCTTTTGGCTAAGGCGAAAAGCGATTTGGTCGATGCCGGCGTGCCGAAGGATAATATTCTGGTTGCGGATTTCTGCACGTGTTGTCGAGAAGAGAACGACGGTTCAAAAGAACCGCTTTTCTTTTCGCATCGCCGCAAGAAAGATGAGGGTAGGTTTTTGACCGTTGTCGGTTTGGAACGAAAAAAGACGGCTTAGGCCGTCTCCGGGCCGGCTGCTTTACTGCAGCCGGCTCTTTAATTTAAAATGAAAGATATGTCTGATAGAAACGAGTACCTCCACGAAGTCGCGGTTACGGCCATAGTGGTTAAGGACGGGAAGTTTTTGATTACGAAAAGGTCTCCGAATAAAAAAAGGTTTCCGGGCATGTGGACTGTCCCGGGAGGGAAAATGGAAACAAGCGATTATCTCAAACTGCCCAAAGACACAGAACATTATTGGTACAATGTTTTGGAGAGAACGCTTAAGAGGGAAGTGAAAGAGGAAGTCGGTATAGATATTGAGAACGTGGATTACTTGACCAGCCTCGCTGCCGTGCACGAAGACGGCAGTCCCTCGCTTGTGATTTCTTGTACAGCGGATTACGCCGGAGGCGAAGTCAGTCTGAAAAAGGATGAGTCGGACCAGTTTGAATGGGTTAGTCTGGAAGAATCCCAAAAGTACGGCCTTATTGACGGCATTTATGACGAATTGGTCATGGCCGAGAATAAAAAGAAAGGCAATAGGTCGGAATGGCGCAGATTTCAGGAAAAATAAATATGGAGCGGGTTATCAAAAATTTCGCGAAGCAGTTTGAATATGAACCGATTATAGAGAACGCCGGCAGTTTGGGGCGTAAAAATAAATTCGTTGTCGGCGGCATGGGCGGTTCGCATCTGGCCGCCGATATTCTTAGATCCTGGAAGCCGGAGTTAAATCTTTTAGTTCACTATGACTACGGGCTTCCTCCCGCGTACGATCCGGCAGAAACTTTATTTATCGCGAGTTCTTATTCCGGCAATACGGAAGAAACAATTGATTTTTTTGAAAAAGCGGTTGAAAAAAATCTGCCGGTGGCTGTAATCGGCACCGGCGGCCGTTTGCTTGAGCTCGCCCGGGAGAAAAATCTGCCTTATGTGCTTTTTCCTTCTGACGCTTTGCAGCCGCGGCTCGCGCTCGGCTACAGCTTAAGAGCGCTTCTTAAAATAATGGGCGATGAAGACGGGCTTAAGGAAACCGCAGAACTCGCAAATACTTTAAAGCCTTTAGAATACGAACAAGAGGGCAGAGAATTGGCCCGGGAGATTAAGAATTCCAGTGTTGTCGCGGTGTACTCATCGCGCTTGAACTTGGGCCTCGCGCTTAACTGGCGGGTAAAGCTCAACGAAACGGCCAAAATGCCGGCCTACTGCCACGCTTTTCCGGAGCTGAACCATAACGATATGGCTTCGGATTTCAAAGAGGATTTCTATTTTATAATTTTAAGAGACAAAGACGACCACCCTAAAATATTGAAACGGATGGACGCGCTCCGCCAGCTCTACGAACAAAAAGGCTTGCGCGTCAAGACGATAGAAGTAAAAGGCAAAGGACCTCTTAAGTTTTTTTCTTCCTTGATTCTTGCCGACTGGGTTTCGTATTTTCTCGCGATTGAAAAAGGGGTTGACCCCATGAGCGTGCCCGCGATTGAAGAGTTCAAAAAGCTTATTGTTTGATTATTTTGTCGGCCCGGCTCTGTATTTCTTTTGAAATGCTAAGCCCGATTTTATCCAGGGCGGTTTGGTTTATAACCAGGTCCAGTTTTGACGGGCTGATTACCGGTTCGGTTCTCGGGGACGAACCGTTTAGAATGTTTTCAACTACGACGGCGCAGTCGCGCCCCAGGCGGTAAAAGTTAGCCCCGTAAGTAAGGGTCGCGCCCCGCTCGGCCAGGTCTTCTTCGTGGCCCATGACCGGAATTTTAAGCTCGTTCGCTCTTGAGACTATCTTGCCTATCTGTCCGACCGCTCTCGCGTCCGGGGTGTTGTAGAAACCGTTGAACTCGCCCGGTTTTAATTTCGCGAGTTCTTTTTCTATTTCTTCAACGCTCTTTACCGTAATTTCTTTTATTTCCACGCCGAGGCCCGTTGCGGCCTGCCTGGCGTTTTCAATTGATAGAATTGAAAATTTGTTTGTCGGGTCGTAAAAAGTCGCCACCCTTTTGATGCCGGGGAAGGCCTGTTTGAAAATTTCGAGCCTTTTACCCGAGAGCGAAGCCGAAAGATTGGTGCAGCCGGTCAGGTTTGACCCCGGCTCGGCGAAGCTTTTCACAAACCCAGCGCCTACCGGGTCGCCGACTATGTTAAAAACTATGGGCGCTGTTTCGCCGACCGCTTCCTTAACCCTGCTTGTAACCGGCGTCGAGATCGAATAAAAGACGGCGACGCCCTGTGAGATAAGGTCTTTGGCTGCTTCTGCGGCCGCCGCCGGGTCGGAAAGTTCTTTCACCAGATAAATTACGTTTTCGTTTTCGGCGAATCCGTCTTCGGCGAGCTTGTCTTTGAGGCCGTCAAAAGCCAGTTTGTAGGAATTGCCCTGGTATAAAACTCCTATTTTTGCGGGCTCTCTTTTTTGAGCCAACGGCAGTATGGAAGACAGGTTGCCGGTAAGCGCCATGACGGCAAAAAGGCCTATTATTAAGCCTGCCGCCGCGGCCGCAAGATACATTTTGTTCATATTTTCAGATTAGGGTTTTATGGGGTTTTGGGCAATGTCAATAGTTATCCACATGACTTTAATTCAAGCGGATTCTGTCTCCATGCTAAAATTTCATTATAAGGTCGTTTTTACGATTTTATTATTTATTAACAAAATTGAATTAAATATATGTGGCAAGATTGGATAAACGGGGTTTTGGGGCTTTGGGTTATTTTAATGCCCTTTTTGGGGTTTGACCCGGGGTTGGGCAAGACTCTGACCATAGTAACAGGAGTAGTCATTGCCGTTTTGGGCTTCTGGGCCGCGATGGCCGCCAGCAAGTCTTCGACCGGCTCGTCAATGATGTAGGCTTCGCCTGTTT
>Ga0209542_10020829_pt1 | contig 10339 bp, 8 predicted proteins | sample RifCSPhighO2_01_FD_184028 | JGI IMG/M metagenome (GOLD analysis project Ga0209542, IMG submission 184028) | Soil microbial communities from Rifle, Colorado - Rifle CSP2_plank highO2_0.1 (SPAdes) (version 2) | ecosystem: Environmental > Terrestrial > Deep subsurface > Rock core/Sediment ...
CTCCTGATCTGTTCGGCCTATTATCTGATAGTCTAGGTATAGCTGATCCAGCGGTATGGGAATGTATTGTTCGGCTTCCAGCTTAACGGCTTCTGCCAGTTCCTTGTTGGCAAGTTGCGGCAACTTAATAATACGGCTATAGGTACGTGCGGCCGGCACGCCCATAGCAACTCTACGGGTGGTAATTTCGCCTTCTATTCGATTTTCAAATAAATCTTTGGCAGCTTTAGCCATAGCTTCGGGATCAGTAATTACACCATCTTTGAGCAATGACGGATCAAAGCTTGTGATGCCATAACCAGCGATCTTGGGCTGTTTGTTAGTTTCTTGGTGGCCAATTTGCATGACTTTAAGTGAGCTAAAACCAATGTCTAGCCCAAAGATCGGTTTGTCATGATAGAAAATAGACGATGTATTCATGCTCCCCCACTAAAGCATATGCTTTTCACTAGTATATCAGACAGAGCAGAAGATTTTTTATACATCTTAGGGGTGGGTTAGCACTTCGCGCCAAGATATTATTTGATAGCCGCTTGTTAATGGATAACTCGGCGGTGGAGCATACAGTAGGTTGTAGTCATATTGCGTGTCAGTGTGTTCTACGCCAGATATATAATACCCTAGGGTAGCATCAAAAACCCTGTCTCCACAGCTACCACCAAAAATGTTCCAGGTCCATGCTTGTCGTGTGGCCGCTGAGCCATAGAACGTAAAAGTCTGATTCGAGTTAACCCAGCCGCGAGTGCAGGCGTTGTTCCTGCGGTATCTTGAAGGGTAGGTAACTTTGCCAGTTGACGCTAGTGCTGCGGCATCTATCTCGAAATTAAAGCCAGCGCTACCGGGCCATGGCGGTGCATATGGTGCGACTAACACGGAATCCTCCGCGACTAAACCTATTACGTCAGTACCATCTTTTACGCTGTACCTTAGGTTATCGGCAATAATAATCTGAGCATTATTAGCGGAATTGAGTTGGCCAGCACCAATATTGACACGACCATGAAAGGTCGGATTGCTTCTAACCCATACATTATCCTCGACGAAGATTACACCAGAACTAGGTATGGCAATATTAGTAGCCACCGAGGTTAATGTCATAGCAGACGTATAAGGACCGGCTATAGTATCATTCTCATTATCCACCCTAGACAAATTATAGGTTCCATTGTTGTTAAGCTGAATCATATAACCGCCAAAAGTACTAAATGAAGCCCGTTTTGGTACGTAGGCGGCTGTTCTGGTGTTAGGTGTTTGCGTGCAGGCATTGGCCAAGTTAGCGAGTGCTGCCGTGGCCGCATCATTAGCAAAAGCGACCTTTTTCATTGTGCACAAGCTGCCACTTACCTGAGCAAAATTAACCGTTGGTTTGGGGAATAACCAATCAGTCTTGTTCCGAGTATTACAATTTACAGGTGTTGTTATGCTAGGATCGCACCAAACACCAGGTTTATTAGTTCCTCCACCATAACCCGGTGGAGGCGTATAGGTGATATTGGAGCTGGAGACTACATCAGAATTGGCGCCGTCCATTCGTATACCTAAGTTGGAATGTACCGGACCGCTGGCATTTTCATATTGGCCAAACCAAAAAGCAGTATCTGAGACCAAGCCATAGCTAGCAAAGCTGGTGGCCCCAATTTGCGCCTCGACGGTTCGGATATTATTATCGCCATAAAGTTGGCCTATAGATCTGACCGTCACAATTGTTGAACCTCCACCCTTTGGCTTGATATATAGGGTGTAAAAACCAACCTTAACAGCGTTGCTATCCACATAGTCGTGCTTGTAACCACCACACCCCAATGCCGGGATATCGTTCTTGCATGCGCCAGTACCATCATAGTTGTCAGTGCTGCTGTGGCTAAGGTGCCATAAGTAGTAATTAATGCCCGCCTCGGCAACGTTAAATGCTCGTTGGCTTTTAACGTTATTATTAACATTCCACAGATTTGTATTGATTATTTGTAGGACTGCGCCACTAATAATTAAAATAACGATAATAAAACTCAATACTGCCGGCATCAAAAAGCCTTTGTTGCCCAGGGCTAGCATTCTTTTGATTTTCATAAGTTGGTTTTCCTATTCCGCAAGCTTATCTGAATTGTTAGTGCTTGATGGCTAATACTTGGCTTAACCGATGATACTGCTAAGTTGATCTTTATGGCTTTGATAGTATTCAAATCGCTAATTGGTGGAGTTAACACAGTGTTGGCAGCATCAAGGTAGACAAAAGTATCAACCCCGGGCGCACTATAAAAGTTAGGGATGATTGTGTAGGTCTTCTTTTGCGCAGTTAAAGGCGTGCCACCCGGCGGATTGGCAGTCATGGGAGTTATATCGGCCATCATACTTGTACCGCTTATATAGTAGCGTATCTGGGAAACCGTAGAGTCATTGGGCGAAAAGTAAGCGTAGACAGTCAAATCAGAAGATGCTGCATTAGTAATGCCAGTAGATCCACGTAAAACATTAGCCAAGCGCTGATAATGTTGGGATAAGCTATAAAACGCATCACCGTCCCTCTGCAGTTCAAAATATTGGTTAATAGACATATTAAAGACGGTATAGGTAAAAGACACCATAATACCAATCAAAACCATCACCACCATTAGCTCAGATAATGTAAAACCTTTTTGATTCTTGTGCAGCAATTTATTACGGCGCAATTATTAGTCCTCCATACAGTGGAACATTTGGTAGTGTTAACGTTTTACCGCCGACAGTAACTGTCATGCTGGTGTTACCAAGGCTGGCAGTCGATAGATCTACAGTGCAATCTTGTTGTGTGCTGGAACCGCTACATGATGCTGAAAAGTTATTTGATCCTTGCACAAGGGTAACTGTCGCGCCACTCAAATTCTGGCCGTTGAGTTTGAAATCAAAGTTATTAATACCACTGGCTTGACTAGCGACAGAAGGTGTTAGGTCATGTACCCTAGGGAAGCTTGAATCAGTAGTTAGCATTAGTCGCACTTTCTGTAAGTACTCATTGCCGTCGTAAGTATAGGTACTTGGTGGAGCGGGTGTGCTGATTGGAACAATGATTGGGTTTAGGGCATTGGCGCTAGTGTAGGGAATAGCCGCAGCCAGATAATACGTTGTATTGCCAATTTTGCAATTGGTTGAAGCGGTGTCACCGCAAAAGATGTATGCTCCCCATTTATTGCCCGGCACAAGATTTAATACTCCGCACAAACCGGCAGCATCCGTTGTGTGTTGGCCATTATCTGTAACATCGCAAGCAGTCAGATTATCGTAATAATAGCTAGTATCAACTGGGTCTGTATATTTTTTGTAGCCACCTTTTGCATACACCTTAACGTTAGCCAATGGGCTGCCACTGGTATCTGTAGTTTCTAATATCAGGCTATTTACACCTTGAGGCATAATAGTTAGGGTCACAGACTGCGATTGCTGGGTTAAAATATTTTGACTAGAAAAGTTTGGCACCAGCGAACCGGATTGAGCAATAGTATAAAGCGTGGAATAATCAGTCTTTGAAGCGGTTATTTTGTAATGATAATCTGAAATGTCCGGCGGTAAACCATAGAATATTGCTACTCCGTTTATATCGGTGCTGTCATTGAGATTGAGGGCAGGGTTTAGGCTCGTGTTGGCTACATTTACGTTGGCACCACTAATGGGGTTGCCGCTGTCATCGTTAACTGTCACGAATAAGGCGCCGGTGGTGCTGGCAGTCTCCGCAACACGTGCTGAAATCTGGGTATTAACCGAAGCCAAAATCATAAGAGCACTGACTGAAATGTCAATAATCTTGTAATCTTGCGGATTTGTATCAGTTGCCGGTGCTCCGGCGGGAGGTGGGTAGTTCCGGCAAAGGGTTTGTTTCAGCTGTTGGGTAGCGTAGCTACCGCAGCCGTCATAGGCGTCATCAACATAGCTGACACTTGTCGTTACGGTGTATTTAACATTATCAATTGTCTGGGTGGTTGTAGCCGGCAAAGTTGGTCCGGTTGTATAAATACTACCGCCAGCAATGACCAAATTGTCGTATGGCAAAGATTTTAGGTACTCCATTTGATTCGTTGCCAGAGTTGAAGCCACTGCTTTACGTTTGGCGATCACTGATGATTTTACAAGTGATGTAAACAGAGTGATGACGCTAATAGAAACTATACTTACCACGATTATGCTTATTAGCATTTCGGCAATTGTGATACCGCTGTCGTTTAGTTTTGTGCGCATAAAACTTTCTATTCTGTAATCTGTTTACCGCCAGCAATTTATTACGCTAATGCTTCTACTCATTATAGTACAAAAACCCTGATGAACAGGGCTTTTGTCGCACTTACGGGGACAGCTGTTTCTAGTTAGATAAGCTGTTTATTGACTTCTGAACTCCGCCTTCTTCTGTGTAAGACAGTGTGAATGATGTACATTCATTGCCCGCAGTGTTGTCGCAGGCGGCCGGAAGCGGCACATAGCCGAACTTCTGAGATGTTGAACCCGTACCACTAAATGTGCAGGGTGGAGTTGCAACGTTAGTGTCGTGCGGGTCACAGGTTGCACCAGGGTCCAGACCCTTTAATTGTCCCGAGATAAACGCTGCTGTGTTTAAGTTAGTTGCAGTTGGGTAGTATCCTTGCTGGGCGTTATATACCTCCAAATGACTAGCAACTCCCTTAACGTCTGTTACGCGTTCTGTGTTACGAGCTTTTTGTTGTACGCCGGTAAAGGTAACCAAGACTAATGCAGCCAAGATACCAATAACGATTATTACGATCAATAGTTCCACAATGGTGAAACCGCTTTGCTTACGTTTTAGTGAGACCATAGGTGCCCACCCTCCTTGTTATTATTTTTTGTGAAGATCTTCCAATATAGTAATTTGCTACTTGGAGAGTATCTGTTCTAGATTATAACCATAATCGTCATCAGGTCAAGCTCTTTTTACCAGATAACTAATCATCGCATCAAAAAACAACCCTAACTACAATTTCTGATAAAGCTATGAAGAACATAAGGGCTAAGGCTATCCATATCAACGAAGTGATTAAGATGATTGTGGTCGATATTAAGTTCCGCCGATGTTTTGACTGAGTGAAGCAATCGGTCCCATTACGCTGGCTGCAATGATGCCTACTATGCCACCCAAGACAATAATCATGAGTGGTTCAATTAATGCGCTCAGTCCATCAATGGTGACGCTAACCTCTTCTTCATAAAAATCAGCAACTTTGACTAAGATGGTATCAATCTGCCCGGTTTCCTCGCCAACAGCTAACATCTGGCTAACAATTCTCGGAAAATGCTTACTTTCACTGAGAGGCTCGGATAGCTGCTTGCCATTCTTAACGTCTTTGGCTGCATCGGCTAATTCTTTTTCTATTACCTTATTGCCAATGGCATTGCCGGTTACTGCTAGTGCATCCAGCACTCCTACGCCAGCCGACATCAGCGCTGCAAAAGTGCGTGAAAACCGTGCAATAGCGAGCTTAGTAACAACAACCTTGACCACCGGTGTCTTTAGTAACAAGCTGTGAAACTTATATTTTCCACCCGGAGTTTTGATGTAATAGCGGATTCCAAACACCAAACCAGCGGAAGCAATAATGACAAATATTGCGTATTGTTGCATAAAGCTGCTACCCGCCAAAAGCATGCGGGTGTAAATTGGCAATTTGGCATCAGGGCCGCCCAAATCAGTCAATATTTTGGCAATTTTTGGAATGATAAAAATAGTAATGGCAAAAAATGCAACTACTGTGATTGATAGAATTACCATGGGGTACATCATGGCACCCTTTATTTTTTTGCGAATACTGGCGTCCTGCTCAACCTGCGATGCCAAACGTTTAAGAATCTCGTCTAATATTCCACCCGTCTCACCGGCTCGCACCATGTTGACATAGACATCCGAAAACACATTTGGGAACCTGGCAAATGCGTCGCCAAGATTAGTACCACTTTCGATATCTTTTGAGATTGAGGCTACAACGTTACGGAAGTTTTTGCTATCGCTCTGTTCTTGTAGAGTGGCAAGCGACCTTGCAATAGGTACACCGGCCGAAACCATTGTCGATAGCTGGCGGGTAAAAATAACCAAATCCCGGGATTTAACCTTTTTACCTTTCTGAAAACGGGCCATCATACCGCCCTTATTATCGCCAGCTTTGATAGCTATAATATGCAAGCCTTGTCGGCTCAATGACGCCATTAAGGCTTCTTTGCTGGCAGCGTCTGCTTCGCCCTCTTGAGCCTTACCGTCTTTGTTTACAGCTGTATAGATAAAATGCATTATTTCTCACTCGTTACACGTAGAATTTCTTCTACCGTGGTTTGTCCGCGTAGCGCCTTAATGAAACCATCAATTTGCAGCGTTATCATGCCTTCTTTTATGGCTTGTTCCTGGATAACATCACTTGTTTCGTGCCCGACTATAAGCTTCTGAATGGTTGGCGAGGTGTTGAGCACCTCATACATACCAATACGACCACGGTAGCCAGTATGGCCGCAGCTATTACATCCGTCTTCATGTACTTTCCACAGCTTGAGAATTTTAGACTCGGTAGTGGCCAGTTCTGCCGAGGAGCGTTTATTGGTCTTTGACGTATTTGTTTTGCCGATGCCAGCCTCTAGAGCCTCAGCTTCCAGCGCATGAATCTTTTTCATAACGTCTGAATTGCTGGTGCCAAATATCTCGGCAATTTGCTTGAGTATGGTTTCGTCTGGATCAAAATCCTCGCGGCAATCTACGCAAAGTTTGCGAATAAGCCGCTGCCCAACTACCGCTCTGACGGTGCTGGCTATCAGGAATGGCTCAATACTCATGTCTAATAACCTTGGTAGAGATGTAGCGGCGTTGTTGGTGTGCAATGTAGAGAAAACCAAGTGACCAGTCAAGGCGGCCTGGATGGCCAGGTTGGCCGTTTCGCTGTCGCGAATCTCACCAACCATAATGACATTTGGGTCCTGGCGCAGTAAGGCTCTGAGCCCGTTAACAAAGGTCATACCAGCCACAGGGTTAACCTGGGTCTGGTTGGCACCAGTCACTCGGTATTCCACAGGGTCTTCAACAGTTGCAATATTAACGGATGGTTTATTCAATAAGCTCAGAACACTAAAGAGTGTGGTTGATTTGCCCGAACCAGTTGGACCCGTTACCAAAATCATGCCGTGCGGTTGGGTGATAGCATGCTGAATGGTTTTAAGTGATGATCCCCAGCAGCCTAGCTCTTCCAGCGTAATAGCTCCAGCTGATTCGTTCAATATACGCATAACAACTTTTTCGCCATCCATTACTGGGAGGGTTGAGACTCTCAGGGCGAAGAGCTGATCACTAACCTGAACCTTAAATCGTCCATCTTGTGGCGAACGGCGCTCATCAATCTTAAGATTCGACAGAATTTTGATACGTGATACTAAGGCGTTCAGAACTTTTTTAGGCAACTTATTTGCCTCGCGAAGCATACCATCTATGCGGTAACGCACAGTCACATGGTCCTCGCGTGGCTCAATATGAATATCACTGGCACCAGCTTTAACGGCATATTCAATCACGAGATTAACAGTTTGGGCAATAGGGGAATCTTCTGCCAGGTCCTCTTCTTTAATGTCATCAACTTCTTCATCTATCTCTTCTTCAGGTGAGATTACCTTGGTTAGCTCACTACTAATGTTGCCGCGGTACTGGTCAAGTGCTGCCTGAATACTTGAAGCGGCAGCAATATGCACCTTTAGGTCGGTCCCCAACTGCTTCTGTAAAAAGTTAAAGGCCTGAATATCGTCCGGGTCTTCCATGGCCAGTAATTTGCTACCGTCGTCTTCTACCCCAAAAACAACCGCTTTATATTGTCGGGCAATGCGTTCTGGAATGAGCCGCAGAATCTCACGTTTAATTTCATGTGCGTTTAGCTCAACCAGCGGCACGTCAATTTCATCGGAATAAAGCTTGGTTAAATCTTTTTCCGAAATAACGTTGTTTTTAATTACCAAATCCTGCAATGGCTTTTTGTCTGACTTGGCCTGTTCTTTGAGGCTAGCCAACTGCTGGTCACCAAGTTTGTGAGCCTTTAGCAGTTTTTCAACCAGAGCATCAGATATACGCATCCCGCTAGAACTCCCAGTGGTTAAGATGCTTAACCACCCTTGTAAATTTTATCATTAAGCTGGTGTTAGTTCTAACGGGACGCATAGTGTTTGTGCTTATTATATAAGAAGAACCCCACTTAATTAAAACTGCTCACGTTTTTTATCAGCTGATTCTCAGAAAATACTATGTACCGATGATTTTTTTGTTACAATAAATCATACAACTGGTGGGGTTGCTTAACTTAATTCATGGCGGGAGAAGAGGGGTACTATAGTGGCAGACAACAAAACGGCAACCGAAGGCAAAACCAAAGCTCTGGGCTTGGCCCTTGATCAAATAGAAAAACAATTTGGCAAAGGCTCGATTATGAAGATGGGCGACACGTACAAAGTGCAGGTAGAATGTATACCTACCGGCAGCTTATCACTAGACATTGCACTTGGCGGTGGTATACCTAAAGGTAGGGTGATCGAAATTTACGGTCCCGAGAGCTCGGGCAAAACAACCCTAAGCCTGCACGCTATTGCCGAAGTGCAGCGTAGGGGTGGCACTGCAGCATTCATTGATGCCGAGCATGCGCTTGATCCGGCCTATGCCAAGCGTATTGGTGTTGACGTTGAGAACTTGCTATTGTCGCAGCCAGATAACGGCGAGCAAGCGCTAGAAATCGTCGAGACCCTAGTGCGATCAAACGCTGTTGATCTGATTGTGGTCGACTCTGTGGCGGCACTTGTACCGCGCGCAGAAATTGAGGGCGACATGGGTGATAGCCACATGGGCTTGCAGGCTAGACTTATGAGTCAGGCTCTGCGCAAATTGACTGGTGTGATCAGCCGCAGTAAAGGCACAGTTATCTTCATCAACCAAATTCGCATGAAGATTGGCGTGATGTTTGGCAATCCAGAGACCACTACCGGTGGTAATGCTCTCAAATTCTACTCCAGCGTGCGCATGGATATTCGCCGCATTGCCCAAATCAAGCAGGGCGAGGAAATTATTGGCAACCGTACCCGCGTAAAAGTGGTAAAGAATAAAATCGCGCCACCATTCCGTCAGGCTGAGTTTGACATTATGTATAACCAGGGCATTTCTAAGTCTGGCGATATTCTAGATTTAGCAACAGACAAAGAAATTGTGGAGAAATCCGGTGCTTGGTTTAGCTACAAGGGCGAAAAAATTGCCCAAGGTCGCGAGGCAGCCAAAAAATATCTGGAAGCCAACCCTAAAGTCATGGATGAAATTGCCAAACAAGTAACAGCTGCCGTAGCCAAAGAGGAATAGCCTAACTCATGACGCGATACATTCTGCATGGTGGCAATATTCGTGGTTCCGGCGATGAGGGCAAAGCTTATTTTGAGGAAGTCTTTAAAGATCTGGGCAAGTCTATAAAAGTTCTTTTTTGTTTTTTTGCACAGCCAAGGGAATTATGGCAGCCAAAATATCGGGAATGGTCTGAACGTATTTCAAGAGTCTTGGGAGACTTAGATTTTGAATTTACATTGGCTGAACCGCAAAAGTTTCGAGAACAAATAAATGATGCTGAAGTTTTGTATATTTATGGTGGCGACGATGAACTTCTGCTCGAAACCGTTCAGAAAACAGATGAGTTCGTCGATAGTTTGTCAAACTTTAAAGTTGTAACAGGGTCTTCTGCGGGAGCAATTTTACTAGCAGATCATTCCTGGGGATGTGACCGTCGAAAAGTGGCAGAGGGTCTTGGAGTTGTACCGACCAATACGCTTGTTCATTACGGCAGTAGTTATGGATCCGATGACGCCAGAGGTCCAATTGACTGGGATAAGGCGGAACAGGAATTACGTGAAGCAGTCGGGCCAAATGCAGAGATTATTAAACTCCATGAAGGCGAGTTTGAAGTTTATGAGCATTAAGAGACACGCTATAATACCAGCATGACGGATAAAATTATCAAAAGAGCGGTTATCTTGCATGCGATGGGCGTGAACTCTAAGGCGCATTGGTATCCGTGGCTTAAAACTGAGCTAGAAAAGCATGGTTATGAGGTTTGGGTGCCAGATCTGCCCACACCAGATGCGCCGAATGCTCGAGCAACTACAGATTATTTGCTGTCCAACAAAAGCTGGGATTTTACCGGCAATGTATTGATTGGCCACTCTTGGGGAGCCGTTCAGATCCTGCATCTGCTACAAAACCTACCAGAAGGCCAGCAGGTCCAGTCAGCGGTACTCGTCAGTTCGTTCGACCATTCTCCTCCAGGGTTTGAAGTCAAACAAAAGGATCTGTTTAAAGAGCGGTTTGACTTTAATA
>Ga0209542_10020832_pt1 | contig 10338 bp, 6 predicted proteins | sample RifCSPhighO2_01_FD_184028 | JGI IMG/M metagenome (GOLD analysis project Ga0209542, IMG submission 184028) | Soil microbial communities from Rifle, Colorado - Rifle CSP2_plank highO2_0.1 (SPAdes) (version 2) | ecosystem: Environmental > Terrestrial > Deep subsurface > Rock core/Sediment ...
AAGAAAAAATAAAACTTTTACTAAACGACACAGCTTTGAGACATCGTTTAGCATTAGCCGCCAGAGAAATCGCAAAGCAATTTAGGTCTGACACGATGATTGAAAAAACGCTTGCATTGTACAGAAAGATTTTAGAGTAAGTTATCGGATCATTAACTGATATCTTTTAAAGACCCTCGCCCCGAATTCCCCCAAAACAAAAAGAGGAGCAAATGGAAAATTCCTCCCCAAACCCCTCCTCCTCCGCTTGCGACATCCGAATTCAAAAAAGATTAGCCGAGTGTTTTGCGAAATCCTTTCCCCAAAAAATATGCGAAGCATATTTTCGTCGCCGCTTGGTAATAATATATTTCACACTTAAAAATAAAAATGCTTTTTCATTTTTAACCGCTTATATCTTATTCCCTTCACTTGCTAGAAAATAGTTTTGCCAAAACTTCGTCCGCATTGTTCCGCCACCTGCCCAGAAACTTTACGGGCAGAACCCCAAAAAGAAAAATGTCCTTTCCATTTTCAAAAGAAATTTCACCCCCGCCAAATCAAAAAAGCAAGAGACATTTTTCTTTGGGGTTGCTGGCATACTCGCCAGTGCGTGGGGCTTTCTCCGAATCATTTGTTTTGAAAATAGGTTCGAGCTTGGTACAATAAACACACAATTTTTTTGAGTGGTAAAAAAAGAAGATTAAAAAGATCTATGCAAACAAAAATAATTAAGATTGATAAAAACAAACCGAATAAAAAATATATCAAATTAGCCACCGAAATTATAAAAAGTGGTGGATTGATTATTTCTCCAACAGATACTGTTTATGGATTTTTATCTGATGCCCAAAATAAAAAAGCAGTTGAAAGTATTTTTAAAATTAAAAAAAGGCCAAAATCAAAACCGCTACCAGTTTTTGTTAAAGATTTAAAGATGGTAAAAGAAATAGCTTTTGTGGACGGTAAACAAGAGAAAGTTTTAAAACGATACTGGCCTGGGAAATATACATTTGTGCTAAATTCAAAATTAAAAAATCAAAATTCAAAATTTTACGGAGTTTATAAAAAAACTATGGCACTAAGAATTCCCAACCACCAATTTTTAAATGATTTATTAAAAGAAGTAAATAGACCCCTGGCTCAAACTTCAGTTAATCTTTCATCTCAAAAATATTTAAATAAAATAGAGGATATAGTTGCCGTTTTTGGAAAAAGTAAACTTATAAAACTTATTATTGATGCCGGAGATATTAAAAATGTAAAATCTTCAAAAATAATTGATTTAACTGCAAAAAAAAGAAGAGTCTTAAGAACTTAATTTTTATCTTAATAGTTGATATAATTAGATGCAAAGTATTTAACTTTACCCAAAACATGTTTCAAATACGGTGAAAAGCTTGACATTTTTTTATAAAAGAATATAATGAGTATTGTGTTTAAAGATATTTAAAAACTTTCGGATCCTATTAGAGATTTTTTAAATATTTTTATAAAAAAATAAAAGTGGCCATTTTACTTTAAATAAACTTTAAGCCTTCGCCAGGTTGTTTTTCATTCAAACCTATTTTTTTGTTTTGGAGAAGTATTCCTTAATAAAATTAGGCGAAGGGTTGCCCTAGATCTATGTCAGGGTTTTTTGTGTTTATGTGTGGCTTGATGTGTAGGTGGTAAATACAAATTCAAGATAAAAATAAAATTATATTTTTATTGCTCGTTTTCAAATAATATATAAATAAAATCTTATATTATGTCTACTCCTTTGAAAACAAAAGACTTCTCCAAATCTAAAATTTATTTTGCTACTCCAGATCTTTTAGAGATGCAACGGGATAGTTGGCAAGATTTTACGGAAGTTAGAATAAAAGAACTATTTTCTGAAATTTCTCCTATTTTAGATTACACTGGCAAAGAATTTGAGCTTTGGTTTTTAGATTATAAGCTTGGCAAACCAAATTATAAAAATAGCTTAGAGGCAAAAAGAAACAATGATTCATTGGAGGTTATTTTAAGATGTAAAATAAAATTGGTTAATAAAAAAACTAAAGAAGTTAAAGAGCAAGAAGTCTTTTTGGCCGATTTCCCTCTTATTACAGAAAAGGGGACTTTCGTGGTAAATGGTGTAGAGCGCGTGGTTGTATCTCAACTTATTAGATCTCCAGGCGCCTTTTTTACGTCTAGATTTTTAAGAGGTAAAAATTATTTTGGTGCTAAAATAATTCCTAACAGAGGAGCTTGGTTAGAATTTGAAACAGAAGAATCAGGGTTTATAGGAGTTAAAATAAATAGAAAAAGAAAGGTACCAGCCACTACTTTACTTTTAGCTTTAGGTTTAGAAAATATAGAAAAAATAGAAAAAGAGTTTAAAAATACAGACACCGGAGAAATAAAATATATTAAAGAGACTCTTAAAAGAGATACTTGTAAGGACCAAAAAGAAGCCTTGGTAGAAATTTATAGAAGGTTAAGGCCTGGAGATTTGGTGACACCAGATACCGCGCAAGATTTAATCTTTAATATGTTTTTTAATTTTGGCAGATATGATTTGTCAAAAGTTGGTAGATGGAAAACTTGGCAACGTTTACCAAATTTAAATAAAAATCAGAAATCTTCAAGCTCCTCAAGTAAAAATGAAGGTGAAGATATTACTAAAGAAGATAGAGTTTTAAAAATAGAAGACTTAGTGGAAGTTGTAAAAGAAATTATTAATTTAAATAACAATCCTAATGCTAAACCAGATCAAGTTGATCACTTAGGTAATAGGAGGATTAGAACTTTATCTGAACTTTTACAAAATCGTTTAAGGGTTGGTTTGATGAGAATGGAGCGTATTATTAAGGATAAAATGTCTACCTTGGATCCTAATACTATCACTCCAATTCAACTTATAAATCCAAGACCTTTAATGGCGGTGGTTAAAGAATTTTTCACGGCATCGCAGTTTTCTCAGTTTATGGATAATGAAAACCCATTAGCTGAACTTGAACACAAAAGAAGATTAACAACTACTGGGCCAGGAGGACTTACCAGAGAAAGGGCTGGTTTTGAAGTAAGAGACGTGCAACCTTCTCATTATGGAAGGATTTGTCCAATTGAAACTCCTGAAGGTCCTAATGTGGGACTAGTTGGTCACTTAGCTTCTTTTGCCAGAGTTAATCCATATGGATTTATTGAAGCCCCATATTTTAAAGTTAAAAATGGAAAAGTAACTAATGAAGTACATTATCTTTCGGCTCAAGAAGAAGAAAAATATGTTATTGTGCCAGCTGATGTTCCAATAGATAAAAATGATAAAATTTTACCAGAAATACCACCTGATAGAGTTGAAGCCAGAGTTAAGGGTGAACCAGATGAGGTCCAGATTTCTAAGGTTGATTTTATAGACGTTTCTTCAAGACAATTTATTTCAGTAGCAACTTCTTTAATTCCATTTTTACAAAATGACGACGCTTCCCGTGCTTTAATGGGTTCAAACATGCAACGTCAAGCAGTTCCCTTGATAAGGGCTGAAGCACCAATTGTTGGAACTGGAGTTGAAGGTATTGTAGCCCGTGATTCTGGTCAAATTATTATAGCCAAAGCTGATGGAGTTATTAGTGAAGTAGATGCTTCTCATATTAAGGTTTTATACAATATCGGTGGTAAAAATGTTGAAGAAGACTATGAACTACAAACATTTGTGCGAACTAACCAATACTCTTGTTTCCACCAAAAGCCAATAGTTCAAAGAGGTCAAAAAATTAAAAAAGGAGATGTTTTATCAGATGGCGCAGCTATTGATCATGGTAGGTTAGCGTTGGGAAGAAATATTCTAGTTTGTTTCTTATCTTTGAGGGGTGGTGGATTTGAGGACTCAATTATTATTTCAGAAAAATTAGTAAAAGAATTTGAATTTACCTCTATCCATTTGGAAGATTTCACTTGCGATATTAGAGAAACTAAATTAGGTCCAGAAATTACTACATCAGATATTCCTAATGTGGGAGAGGAAAAATTAAAAGATTTAGACGAAGAAGGAATAGTTCGTGTTGGAGCAGAAGTAGGTCCTAATGATATTTTGGTTGGTAAAATTTCACCTAAAGGAGAGGCTGAGCTTACTCCAGAAGAGAGGCTTTTGAGGGCTATTTTTGGAGATAAAGCTAAAGATGTTAAGGATACATCACTGAGAATGGAGCACGGAAAAAGAGGCAAGGTCACTAATGTGAAAATATTTTCAAGAGATTTAGGTCATAAATTAGAGCCGGGAGTTATTAAAAAAATTCAAGTAGAAATTGCAGAATTAAGACATATCAAAGTTGGAGACAAGTTAGTTGGTAGGCACGGCAATAAAGGAGTAGTTTCAAAAATTAAGCCTGTTGCCGAAATGCCATTTTTAGCTGATGGAACTCCAATTGATTTAGTTTTATCGCCACTTTCTGTGCCATCAAGAATGAATCTAGGTCAAATTTTAGAAACTCACTTAGGTTGGGCTGCTAAAAAATTAAATTACTCAGCAGTTTCTACATCTTTGCTTGGTGCCAATAAAGAAGATATCAAGAGAGAATTAAAAGAAGCAGGATTATCAGAATCTGGTCAAGAAATTTTACACGACCCTAAAACCGGTTTGCCTTTTCCAAAACCAGTGACTGTTGGTTATATGTATATAATGAAATTGATTCACATGGTTGATGACAAAGTGCACGCTAGGTCAATTGGTCCATACTCTTTAATTACTCAGCAACCATTGGGTGGAAAGGCTCAATTTGGAGGTCAAAGGTTTGGAGAAATGGAAGTTTGGGCTCTACAGGGTTATGGCGCCGCTTATACCTTACAAGAAATGTTAACTATTAAATCAGACGATGTGGTGGGTAGAGCTACAACTTATGAGGCTATTTTAAAAGGTGAACCGATAAAAAATCCTAATATCCCATCATCATTTAATTTACTGATAGCTGAGTTAAAATCATTAGGTATAGCAGTTGAGATTAAAGAAAAACCCCGCGAAGATAAAGAATCTAGAAAATAGAAAGTAGAAAATAGTAATTAGAAAATATGCAAAGCATATTTTCGGCGCTCGTTCGGAATAATAAATTATAAGCTTTGGCTCATAATTTCTTATTCCTTCTCTCGCTTGAAAATAGAATTTAATATTCTAGATTCTAATTTCTAAATTCTAGATTCTCAATAAAAATGGCAACAGAAGCTTACTGCGTAAAATGTAAAGCAAAAGGAAATATGAAAGACCCAAAAGAAGTAACAATGAAAGGTAAGGGTGGAAAACCTAGAATGGCTATGACTGGTACCTGCGAAAAGTGTGGTACTAAAATGTTTAGAATAATGGGTGTAAAGAAATAGTTTTATTATAGTAGAAAGTACCGATCCTATGGGCTCGGTATTTTCATTTTTTATATATGAAAAATATAGATTTTCCAATTTTTAAAACAAAAACAGAAGGGGATGGTAAAGATTTTGATTTAAATGATGTCATTCAAAGACAGGAATATTTTGAATACAAAGCTCACGATGAAATAAAAAAATTAAAAGAATACTTAGAAAATAATACATTTATTGTTTATCTTTTAAGCAAAAAAAATTCTGGCAAAGGTACTTACTCTAAAATGTTAAAAGAAATTGTTGGAGATAAAATAGAACATTTATCAGTAGGTGATATGATAAGATCTTTTGACGAGGTGTTACAAGATGAAACAAAAAAACAGGAATTAATTGATTTTTTACATAAAAAGTATAGAGGTCCAGTTTCTATTGACGATATAATTTCTTCAATGGAAAGTAGATCAACTAAAATACTTTTACCTACAGAATTAATTTTAGCGCTAACAGAAAGAGAAATCTCAAAACTTGGTAAAAAGGCTATATTTATTGATGGGTTTCCAAGAGATTTTGACCAAGTATCGTATTCTTTATTTTTTAAAAGTTTAGTTGATTATAGAAATGACCCGGACATTTTTGTCCTAATAGATGTCCCAACTAACATTATTGATAAAAGGGCAAAGTATAGGTTAATTTGTCCTATCTGCCAAACTTCAAGAAGTTTAAAGTTACTACCAACTAAAAATGTAGAATATGATAAAAAAGAAAATAAGTTTAATTTAATTTGTGATAATCCTGAGTGTCAATCTGTAAAAACGGGAAAAGGTATTAGAATGGTTACAAAAGAGGGAGATGAGTTAGGAATTGAGCCAATTAAAGAAAGATTAAAAAAAGAAGAAGATTTAATGGAAAAAATTTACCAAATGCATGGGATTTCCAAGATTTTTTTAAGAAATTCTATACCGCTCAAAGATGTTCAAGAAAACTATAATGACTATGAAATTACTCAGGAATATGATTATGAATATGATGAAAAAAATGATAAAGTTTTAATAAACGAAAAACCATGGGAAATAGAAGATGATAATGGTGTTATGTCTAATAGTTTAATGCCACCTCCAGTTGTAGTTTCTTTAATAAAACAATTAGTAAAAGCGCTTGGTATTTAAAACAACTTAATATTTAAAGCATCAAAAAACGCTTTTAAAAAGCGTTTTTTGATGCTTTGGTTTCGCATACTAAAGATTTCTATTGAAATTTAGGAGTGTGAAATCTGAACTAAATCGATTGAGCATCAAGACGATTTGAGCTCGGATTTCACACTCCTGGGTGGGTGTTCTCAAGTCCTAGACCAAAATCTGGACAAATATTGAACTCCCTTAAAAAAAATAATATAGAATCTTTTGTCGCGAAATCCAAAGCTATTTTATTTTAATCTTTTTAAAAATCTGTGTCAATTTCCCGTTAGAAGTTTTTAAAGATATCGTGGTGATGCCAACCAAGATAGCCTAAGGTGACTTCGCCTTAATGTATTAATAAGGGACAATGATATTTTATATTACTTTTATTAAAGTATAAAATAATATAACATACCAATAAAAATAATGAAAATGTTGAAACACCCCATACTTTAATAATAGACGGCCGTCTATTATTAAAGTATGGGTGATTTTTAAAAATAAATTTATGAAAAACCAAACTAGCGGGGTCTGACCCACGTTGGTTTAATCTATGAACTCTTTTCGTTTGTAGACATTTGACATTTACAAACACATCTTCAAGTTTATGTTTACAGGAGCGTTTATGGATATGACATTTCTACTTTACCTTTACATTAAAGTTATCCACATTGTTGATAATTTTTCAAAATGTTATAATAATAAAAGGAAATATATTTTAATTTTTAATTTGACTATAAAATTTTACATAATTTTATTTTCTTTATTTTTTGTTGCCTTGGTTGCCTTGCCATCAAAGGTGGTTTTTGCGTCTGCGGTTGATGGAACTATTTCTGGGTCTGCTTGGTCTAGTCAAATTGGTTGGATAAATTTTGGAACAACATTGGGTAATGCTCGCATTACAAATTCTACTTTATCTGGTTATGCTTGGAATGAGAATATCGGTTGGATAAATTTAAATCCATCGGGCGGAGGCGTGGTTAATAGTAGTAGTGGCAATCTTTCTGGGTCTGCTTGGTCAAATGGTACTGGTTGGATAAATTTTAGCGGTGTTATAGTAAATTCTTCTGGTGTTTTTTCTGGAACAGCCACAGGTGATAATAATGTAAACATTAACTTTAGTTGTTCTAATTGTAATGTTACTACTGATTGGAGACCAGCTTTATCTGTTAGTGGCGACGGTGTACAAAGTAGCTCGATTAGTGGCGGCGGTGTACAAAGTAGCTCGATTATAGCAAATTATATTTTAATTAATAATAGTACGCCTTACACTAATAATTCATCTGTTGTTCTTAGTTTTAATCAAAATTCAGATATTAAGAAAATGGCAATATCTAACTCTTTTGATTTTGGAAACATAGGACAAGAGGATTACCAACCAACAAAAAATTGGGTTTTAAATGAAGGAGATGGCCAAAAAATAGTTTATGTTAAGCTTTATAATCAAGATGGTAATGTTTCGTCAGTTGTTTCTTCTAGTATTATTTTAGATACCAAACAGCCAGATATTAAAATAACATATATTAAAGATAGTTATAATCCAGAAGAAGAAATTATTATAAGTGGTGAAACAGAGGCAAATGCCCAAATTGCTTTGTCTTTAAAAAATAGTAATGGGTTTTTTAGGGCTAACAGTAATGGAGGTTGGTTTGTAACTTTAGGAAAATTACCTTTGGGAAGCTATAATTTATCTCTCACTGCAACAGATTTAGCTGGCAATAAAGGCACAACGCTAAATATTGTTTTTTTGGTTGATAAAAATGTTGTAATAATAGAACCTCCACCGCCATCTTTTTTAGACAGATTTGGAGATTTATTAAGACCACTAATGCCTAATTTTTTAGCACCCCCAAAAGAAAGTTTGCCAGAAGCCGTGATAACGGTTCCAGAAATTACACCAATTTCTTTTAGAGGGTCTTTTCGATATATATCAACAGCTACTTTAGCAAATTTTGTTTTGGCTCCATTTCCTAATGATATAAGGTTGTTAGCGCAAAAATTTACAAAAATAAAAGAGACATTGAGTCAAGTTGGAATAGAAAAATATACTGATATTTTAAAGTTAAGGAATAGTAAGTTAAGTTTACCTAACTTAACCGAGGCTGTATTGCCTCAGTCTCAACTTACAGTAGGTAAATTTAGTAACCCTAAAAGTATCCCACTTGAAGGATTATCAGAAATAGCTAGGACTAGAATTCCATCTGCTGTTGTTTTTGCTAAAATTGCCGATGGTTTGATTGATGTTGATATTGGCTTGTCTTTAAGTGAACAAGGTAAAATTGAGCAAAAAATAAAAACAGTGGCAGGGCATTCAATTCAATTAATTGTAAGGGCTGATAGACCAGTAGATAAAGTTATAGGATATTTGGTGTTTAAATCTAGAAAATATAGTCCAATTTCTTTTAATACAATTATAAATAATATGACAGCTTCTTTAATTTCTGCTAACTCTGAAATACTTTCTGCAATTAATCCCAACAATCTTGTTCAAGAAGATAATAAGCCGGAAAATGAAATTGAAGAAAGATTAATATTATCTCAATTTGAATACCAAAAAATAAATAGTGATATTTATATAGCCAATATTATAGCACCAGTTGTTAATGGGCAATTTGAAATTATTACTCAAATGGATTATCTAGATAAATCAATAAAATCAAAAGAGATAAAATTGATTATGCTTGTTGACCCAGAAGGATATGTTTATCAAAAGAGCGGTAATTTAGAAACTAGAATTGCGGGAGCCATTGTTTCTATTTACTCATTAAATCCCAAAACAGAGCAATATGAGCTTTGGTTGGCTAGAGATTATAGCCAAGAAAATCCGCAAACAACAGATATTAGAGGAACTTACTCATTCTTAGTACCCAATGGAAATTATTACTTAAAGGTCGATGCGGCTGGTTATTTAAGTTATGAGGGGCAACCCTTTGAAGTTCGGGAGGGTAATGGGGTTCATATAAACATTGAAATGAAAACAAAATATTGGTTTTATGATTTCTTTGATTGGAAAACATTTTTACTTGTTTTAATTGTCCTGATGTTAAGTTATAATTTTTATAAAGATAGAAAGCGTGAATCAAGCAAAATATCATAAATAATAAGTTAAATAATTGAATATGGAAACAAATAATTCAAAAAATGGTAATAAAGAAAACATAAAAATACCTGGACAGAGTCACTTTGGTATAATTTGGCAGATTCTAAAGGTAGAGGTTGGCAACTCAATAATTCAAAATAAAAAGAATTTAGTTGTAGTAATAATAGTTTTGTTACTTTTGATTGGTAATATATTTTTTGGAATTAAATATTTTTTACAAATCAAAGAAACTCAAAAAATTCAAAAAGAATTAAGTACTAGAAGAACCAATGACAAAATAGTAAACTTTCTTAATCTTTTTATTGAGAAGGTTTTAAAAACAGACAAAGAAGTTTCTTTTGATGATCGTTTAAAATTAGAAAACACAATTAGGGATATTAACGATTCAGAGATTTTATCTAAGTGGGAAAAATTTACTAATGGGACAAATGAGGCTGAAATACAACAAGGAGTTAAAGATTTATTAGAAATATTAGCCCAAAAAATCACAATTTAGTTTTTTCAGGTCTCGTATGGGCCAGAAATTTTAGTGGTGTCCAACACAACTAACTTAGTTGTGGTTAGCTAAGCTAACCACAACCGCTAACCACAACCGTATTTGAACGTCTGAACTTTAATATATATCTATACCTACTAATTCTGGACGGCCGTCTCTAGATAGAAGAATAAAATTTTTAGTGGTGGCAGGCATAACTAAATAATTTTCTGGCTAATCTTTATTGTTTCTGGGGTTTTGAAGTTTTTTGATAGTTATTATAGTTATAGTTGTGG
>Ga0209542_10020833_pt1 | contig 10338 bp, 8 predicted proteins | sample RifCSPhighO2_01_FD_184028 | JGI IMG/M metagenome (GOLD analysis project Ga0209542, IMG submission 184028) | Soil microbial communities from Rifle, Colorado - Rifle CSP2_plank highO2_0.1 (SPAdes) (version 2) | ecosystem: Environmental > Terrestrial > Deep subsurface > Rock core/Sediment ...
GAACTTTCCAGATCAGTGTCTTCTATCCTTAAAATAAACTTTCCTCCGATATGCCTTGCGAAGAAAAAATTAAAAAGCGCCGCCCTTGCATTGCCAAGATGCAGTTTTCCCGTAGGCGACGGCGCAAATCTCACCCTAATTTCCTTAAGTTCATTTGCCATAATCTATATTCTTAATTTAACATAACTTTTTCAAACAAAAAAGGGACCGACATTTTTTTATCGATCCCTTTTATTATTTATAGACTTAGGAGCAAGCCTGCTGCTCCTCCCAGATTACCCTTTTTAATTCGGCGCCCTGGAAAATAGTACTTTGCTCCAATTTGGGATACTGGCCGCGCTGGGTTGTTTTACCAGCGTCCCATTTTATGGTGCCAGACTTCACCATTTCCATGGCGAAGGTAATGGCCCGGATCAGGAACCTAACAACGATCAGGCGCTGGCGGACTGCTCTAACTTTCTCATTCGCCTCTTCAAAACTCATTGCGCTACAATCGAATGGCACGGGCTTGTATTTCATTAGTCGGTATTCGCAGCAAGGTGCTGTGTAGTACTCAACCGGAACATTTTCCACAACCGCAGACTTAGGGTTATAAATGCCCCCCGGTACCAAATCGGTTGTTGCCGCTGGAACGACCGGTTTCAATACCTTACATCTGGCATTGAGCGCAGTCTGCTGCACCTCCAGATGAGCCTCCTCTTTCAATAAATTCACTAATCCCAAACTGGCGGGATTTGCCCAGTTCGGCGAAATCATTTTTAGTCCGCGAAGATTTACGGTGTAGGCTTTTCCGGGGACATACATACCGTCTTCAATAACCCCAGCTTCCTTTAAGATATTGAAACTCTTTTCGGTAAGGGAAGCCTGGAATTCGGGCATGTGGAGATTACCGTCAAGTACAACATTGTATGTTCTCCACATTTGCATATCAACAGGCCGGCCGCCATTAGTTGGCCTTACCTTGATATCTTTCAGGGCCAAGAATGAAAAGTTGAACCTGTCCTCATGGCTCCGATAGCCCAGCACCTGCAGAGTTCGGCCAAGCGGCGACTCAATAACCTGCGGATCAGCCGTCAATAATCCGGAACGCTTATAAGCGCCTGCCGGTATGGAAACCACGTTTTCCGGATCTTCGATGAGGGTCCTGATAACATTAAGCACGCAATGGCTCGGCCCCGTCGGTTTCAATCCGGCGCCGATGAATTTCCTGTCAATGAAATATCGACGGCAAGTGTCGGCTGTCTCGCGCTGTTCCCGAGTTGTCAAAGCGCTGGCAATTTTTTCAGCCAACCACTCATCGCTGACTAGGTTTAACATTTCGGCGGCAGTTGCGTAATTACCATCCAGAAATGCCGCGGCACCAAGAGTTCTAATATAATCCACGACATTCTCGTCAGACAGTTTCTCGGGCCTTATTGTTTCGTCCACTGTTTTTCCGTTGACCTTACCCGTAATTTTTATAGACGAACAGGGGCCGAGGAGTTCGATAAAGAGCGTCGCCTTACCTTCGTAGAGCCCTTTCATGACAATTTTTCCCGCCCCGCTTGAAACAAAGAGTTGCGGTGTCGTTTTGAAAATTCGGCCGGTCGGGCCTTTATCTGAATGGAAATTCAGCGTAATATCCGAGATTACCGTCTTGATGAATGTGTCGCGGATATGCTTAATAACGGCGCCGAAATTCTCTATCTCCGAAATATGCCGGAATATACCCTCGTTGCCGGCAGCCAGGATTAAGCGATTTATAAATTTTTCATCATAGTAAACACCATATCCTATAACGGATACGACGCAACCCACATTTGATAACACGCTGGCCGCATCACATGATCTCACCGCTTCAGCTGATCCGCTCCATTTGGTTGGAACGGGGCACCCGTCTGTGAACAATACGGCATTATGCACCGTGCCTAGTCCGGTGAGTTTCTTGACCGTAGCTATCGCGAGCTCCAACGGCTCTGAAAATACGGTAGTATCCAGCACTTTCACGTCGGATTGAATCGCTCGCTTAAGCATCAACTTTCCGGCTGCGTTGCACTGTGTCGGACCGGCGATAAGACGCGCTCGGCCATGGCCGGAAAAAATGATGATTGAAACGAAATCTTTTTCGCCCAACTCGCTCACATATTCCTGACTATCCTCACGGAGATCATTGATTGAGCCGGACATCGATACGGAACAATCCAATATTAGAATACTATGATTATTCCTGATTTCAGTCGGTATTCCGACTGAAACCCCGACTACCGCCACGTATTTATTTAAACTCCCGACTTTACCTGCCTGAACTGTAAACAATAGCGCCTCCTTTTCTTTATTCTGTCCCTTATTTATTTTTTAAAGTCCTCCCTTCACAACTGTGCCATCATAGCATCGCTTTTATAATTTGTCAAGAAAAAAGATCGAACATTGTCGATCTCTTTTATTATTTACTTATCGCACCGCTTTGATTGAAGCGATAAACGGATAAATATTAAGGGGATTAAATCTTGCCCCAAAATAGGCTATTTCGTATTTCTTTCCTGGTTCCATTTCTGGTTTCACCGCCGTATGTTTTTTTCACGGCGTCGAGAATAGTCACCTGGTCTTCGTGGACAGCTGTCCAATTTCTGTTGCAAGTTATCGAGGTACCAACTATCAACCCTATTATCACAATTACTAATATCAACCACTTCATTCTCTTGCCTCCTTTTTTATTTTTGGTCTAGTAGATGATAACAAATCAAAACTGTCAAGAGCTGATGATTTCTTTATTTCTTGTAATAGTTCATCATGTATTCGGCGATGAGACGGCCGGAGTCGGGTTTAGCGAACAGTTTGGCGGCTTTAGACATCTTTTCCAATTCGCCCGGAACCGCAAAAGTATATTTTATTTTTTCCAACAAAAAGCGCGGTGTCAGATTAGCCTCTTCAATCACTAAAGTCGCCCCCTTAGAACTGTCGGCGTAAGCGTAAGCGTTTTTTGCTTGATGGTCTTGAGCCGCTAAAGCCAAGGGAACTAAAACGCTCGGCTTGCCCAAAGCCGCAATCTCAAAAATACTGCCCGATCCCGCCCGGCTTAAAATAAGGCCCGAGGCGGCATAGGCCTCTCTTAACTCTATTTCTTTAAGAAATCCGACCGGATGATAAAATCTTTCCAGTTCCGGAGTGATCACCACTTTTGATTCATTCCTTACTTCTCCGAAATTTTTCTCGCCTATTTGATGAATCAGCTCAAACTCGGATAAAATCTGCGGAAGGATTTCCAAAATAGTATCATTTATTTTTTGAGCTCCCTGGGAACCGCCCATGATCAAGATAACCGGCTTTTCACCGGTAAGTTTAAATAATTCTTTAGCTTTTTCTCCGGAGCCGTTCAGTAATTCTACTCTGATGGGGTTACCCAATGACACCATCTTTTTTTCTGAAAAATACTCCGTCTGGGCTACGGGAAAAGAAACTAAAATTTTTGAAACTAACCGGCTTAAAAACTGATTGGCTAAACCCGGCGCCACATCCGACTCGTGAAGCAGTATCGTAACCTGCATAAGCCAGCCGCAAAATACCGGAGCCAAAGACCCGTATCCCCCCTTGCTGAAAATAAAGTCGGGAGCAAGAAAAAAAATGTGGAAAAAAGACTGCAGAAATCCCGCGGGAATCTTGAATAGAATATCAAAAATATTTTCAAGGATTGCCCTCCAGTTGATATATCTTCTTATTTTTCCGGCCAGAATAGTTTTTACTTTGATGCCTTCATGGGAAAGCAAAATTGAACCAAATTCGTCTTTTGGCCCCAAATAATAAAATTCCCATTCAAGCCCAAGCCGCCTTAACTCTCTGGCTACGGCGATTATGGGAAATATGTGGCCGGCGGTGCCCCCTCCGGTAAATAAAATTTTCATAAATTATGCGTGCCTTGAAATATTTAACAATAATCCAACCCCGATCAATTCGGCCGTAATCGCCGAACCACCGTAACTGATAAATGGCAGAGGAATCCCGGCAAGCGGCAGAATGCCGATCGTGGCTCCGATGTTCACAAAGGCCTGCAAAGTTATCCATGAAATGATTCCCATGCAGGCAAGCTGGCAAAAACCGTCGGTTGCTTTCTTGAAAATTTTTAACCCTCTCCAGGCAAAGATTAAAAATAGCAGGATAATAACTGATGCGCCGAAAAAACCGGCTTCTTCGCTGAAAACGGCGAAAACCGAATCCGACATTGGCTCCGGCAGAAAACCGAATTTTTGAAGGCTCATGCCGATTCCCCTGCCGAAAATGCCGCCCGAGCCTACGGCAATTAACGCTTGTTTTATTTGGTAGCCAATGCCCATCGGTTCAAGATAAGGATCAAAAAATACTCTGATTCTATCTAATCTATATGGTTCAAATTTTATAAACAAAGCAAGGGCGGCCAATCCCCCGAGAATTATTCCCAGGGTGTGCCTTATCGGAGTGCCGGATATGAAATAAATTAAAATTCCGCAAGCTATAATAATTACTAAAGTGCTGATATCTTTCTGCAAATATAAAAAGAAGCTTATAAAACCGATGATTATTAAAAATCCCGCCAGAGTTTTATGTATTTTTTTCCTTCCTCTCTCTCTTAAAGACGGCAGCCAGTTGGCTAAATAAATAATGAATGAAAACTTCAAAAATTCCGATGGCTGCAGCGAAATAAACCCCAGATTCATCCATCGGGTCGCTCCCTTAAGCGTTATGCCAAGGCCGGGAATAAAAACTGCGGCCATTAAAAACAAGTTTGCCAGCAAAAAAAACGCCGACCATTTTTTCCAGCGAGTTAAGGAAATTTTATAAGCCGCTAATCCTAATAAAATTCCGGGCAATATGCCGAACAAGAGATGGCGGAATAAATAAAAAGTGGGGTAACCGAATTTTTCTTGAGAAATAGACGCCGATACGCTGGCTATAATGACAATGCCCAACAAAATTAAAATTGCTATCGCTGAAAATAGAATATAATCGGGACGGCCTTTCTTTGCTTGGGTCATAGTTATATTTTACCCTGTGCCGTATTTTTTAACAAATTTCTTAAAAGTTTCCCCCCTTTCGGCGTAATCTTTAAAGATTCCGAAGCTCGGCGAAGCCGGCGACATTAAGCATATTTTCCCCTTATCGGTATATTTATAGGCCAATTTTACCGCTTCTTCCATATTGTTCACATTGAGGGATTTACGAAATCCCTCAATTATTGAGGGATTTACGAAATCCCTCAATTCACTCAAGATACGTTTGCCGGTGGTTGGAAATAAAATGAATATTTTAACTTGGCTCCTGAACAATCTTTCGGCTAATTTTTTAAAATCTAATCCCCTATCATAACCGCCTAAAATCATAGTTTGTACGTTTTCTCCAAGAAAATCCAACGCCTCAATGGCGGTTTCCGGCACGGTTGACAACGAATCGTTATAAAACTTAATTCCTTTAAATTCGCCGACATATTCTAATCTGTGAGGCAGGAATTTTAATTTTTTAGGCACCGATACTTTAAAAGTTTTAGCTGCCGCCTTGGCCGCCGCCAAGTCCAACTCATAATATTTTCCTTGTATCGGAATTTTTTTAGCCTTTGATTCTTTGGTAATCCTTGCAACCAACGGATCTTCGGAATTATAAATCAGATAATCGTTTTTTGTCTGATATTTTGTAATATTGGCTTTAGCGGAGGCATATTCTTGAAAACTTTTATAATAATCCAAATGTTCGGGGTAGATATTCAAAAGTATGGCGATATGCGGAGATTTCTTGAGATTATAAAGCTGGTGCGCCGATAATTCATAAACAAAGATATCGTCTTTTTTGGCTTTTAACAAAGGGGTTAAAACCGGCTTTCCGATATTCCCTACCAAATGAGCCTTCAATCCCCCGTTTTTCAATGCCTGATATATCCAATAAGAAGTCGTGCTTTTTCCCTTGGTGCCGGTAATGCCGATAATCGTCCCCGGACAATTGTCGAAAAATATCTCCGTCTGCGTGGTAATTTTCCCGAGCGATGATTTTGGTAAAATTTTAAACGGAATTCCCGGCGATTTAATAACAATGTCGTAATCTTTAAGCGCCTTAAGGTAATTTTTTCCAAAATATAATTTCGTATTTGGAAATTGAAAATTGGAAATTGAAAATTCTTTTTGGTCCGCTATCCCCAAAATTTTTTTAGGAAATAACTTTTTTATGAACAAAAAACTGTCCTGGCCCTCTCTGCCAAAACCAAGAATCAGTATTTTTTTGTTAGCAAAATTTTCTAACATTTATCTTAAAAGATACGGCACTTTGCCGGATTTGCGGGCTTTTTCCAAGCTCAAACGAAAAGCTTTTCGGCTTTCCGCATAAGTGCCGACGCATTCAAGCGGTTTTGATTTCCCCCGCCCCAGCAGGCCTTTCATTATCGGCAAATATTTTTTATTCTCAAATATATCTTTCTGAAAAATCATATCAAGTTCTTTTTTATTCAGATATGGATATAAGGCCATGTAAACGAATAGGCACTTGGGACAATTGCCGCACCAGCGCTGTTCGGCTGCCAGTAATCCCCTGCTGCTGATCCTCATGCCGGCATTGCAGGAAGAAAAAACCTTGAAATACTGCTTATATTTTGAAAACATTTTGGAAATTTTCAACTCCCCGTATTTTCTTAAATAGCTGAAATAATTTATATTTTTAACCAAATATTTTTTAGCGTAATCCTTAAACATCTTTTCAAATTCTGAACTTTTGGCCCATTGGTGATTTATGATTCTGCCTAAATAACTGACGTTGCCTTCGTTGGCGCTTTTTTCGTTCGAAAAAGCGATATTCTTATAATCAAATATCACGGCGCAGAGCAAGCTCGTAAAAGACAAAAAACTTGTAAAAGGAGTATGTCCGTTCAAATATCCTTTTTTATTTAATTCCAGCAATTTTTTATCAATTACTCTCTCGACGATAATCTGTTTTTTTATTCCGGAAACTTTTACCGCCTGCTGAATTTTTTCTATCGGATTTACCGTGAATAAAGAAATCTCCTCGCCTTTGCTTTTCAATGCTTCCAGCGTAACGATGGAATCCCTGCCGCCGGCAAACGGCACCAAATACCCACCCTTCAATCTTACAGACGTCGGGCGTCTGTAAGTTTTACAGACGCCCGACGTCTGTAAACTGACGATTTTTAAAAAATTGGGCTTTCGCCAGTCAATTTTGTTTTCGTAGAAAAACTGGCCCATTCCCCTAATGATCAAGTTTTTCCACCATTTAATTTGTTCTTTATCTAAATAACCGGCCTCAATAATAATCTCCGGAGAGCAGGTCGTTTTCCAATAGCTCAACATCTCCATTAAGCCGATGTGGAAAACCAAATTATCTAAATTTAGTTTTGTTTTAAGAACATCTTTTATGATAATTCTTGGCTGGAAACAAATATTTTCCGGTTCTATTTTGAAAATAAAGGAAATTTCCAAATTTCCCTTATTGATTGCGTAAAAATAATTTTTATAGATGAATTTTTTCATCCCAGTAATCTTATGGCTACTCCCATAATGGCAGCTATGACGCCAATTATCCAAAATCTCATGGTTATCTTATAGTGCGGCCAGCCTTTGGCTTCAAAGTGATGATGAATGGGCGAGGCCAAAAATATTTTCTTATGTCTGAATTTTTTTGAAAGAAGCTGTAAGATTACCGACCCGGACTCAAAGACGAGAAGAAATCCGATAATCGGCAGGACCAAAACCGAATCGGTTAAGAAAGCAACTACGGTCAGGGTGGCGGTTAGTCCCATAACGCCGGTTTCTCCCATATAAAAACGGGCGGGGGGTATATTTGACCAGAGGAAGGCCAGTATAACTCCGAGAATCACTATGCAGAATGCCGCCAAGTCAATCTGGCCTCGGAATAAAGCAATGCCGGCAAAGGCGGCGAACATTGAAGCGAAAGCTCCGCCGGCTAAGCCGTCAAGGCCGTCAATAACACCACCTGAATAAGCGGCCATAGTTACGAAAACGAATAAAGGAATATATAAAATTCCAATTCCTAAATCACCAACGCCCGGAATATGCAAAGTAGATGCATCTAATTTAGTAAAAAACCACCAACCTCCAATAAGCCCGATGAAGCCCATGACTAAAAGCCGTTTTTTTAATCCCAGTCCTCCGCCGATATATTTTCCTCCGCCTCTTATTTGAAGAATATCGTCAATCAATCCGAGCAAGGCAGCGGAAATTAAAGCGAAAAAAGGCAACCATGTTTGACCCCTGCTTAAAAAATTTAACTTTTGGAACCACCATAAATCAATTCTGGATAAAAGAAAAAATACAACGGCTAACATTAGGGGCACTACCCAAATCAATAAACCTCCGAGCCTCGGTACTTGAGTCTCGCCTTCTGAATGAAATTTTTGAAAATAGGTTAAATCCTTGCCGTCAATGGCTTTCTGTCTTACTTCCTTTCTCCATAATTTATATTTGTATAAGAAATCAATCAGAAGCGGGGTAAACCAAAAGGCCGTTAAAAAGCTTATAGCTCCCAGGGTAAAAATCTTGATGACATCTATGGCGGCGTTGGGAAGATAAAACATATTACCAGACGTAGGCTTGATCCAGCCAATTTATTAATTTTTCCATTTCCTGGAATCTGCTGTTAACGCCGTTGGCTCCCAAGATCACATTAATAATGTATCCTGCGCCTTTAGGCGCCTTGGTTACCAGAATAAAACATCCCAGGGCTTTTTCAGTATAGCCGGTCTTGCCGCCGAGTATGTTGGAAAATTTCCCTAATAATTCATTGGTATTGATCAATTCCGGACCATAAGTATCAAATTTTGGAATAGACAAAACTTCCCAGGCAAAAAAATACGGCAACAAATTTTTAGTTAATTCAGCCAAATCGGCGGCTGTGGAATAATTTATATTCTGATCGGGCTTTTCCGGGTCAAGCCCGGTAGAATTAAAAAACCGCGTATTAGTCAGCCCCAATCTTTGCGATTCTTGATTCATCAGCTGAATAAATTTTTTCTCCGTCATGCCGTCGTAATCATTGGCTAAGGCGAAGGCCGCATCATTGCTTGACTCCATCAAAAGAGGATAAAAAAAATAACTTACGGGAAATATTTTACCTAATTCAAGTTTGCCGAAATTTTCCTCTTGAGCGATGGCTTCCTTTGAAATCTCTATTTTTTTGGAAAGATCGTAATTATCAAAAACTATCTTAGCCGTCATCAATTTCGTCAAACTGGCCATGGGGAGCCTCCCGTCTTTTTCTTTCTCAAAAAGAATTCTTTCCCTCCCCTGATTATTCACGAAAACAGAGACAATTGACTTAGCTTCAATTTTCGGATCGGAGATGCTTTCATTCCGGATAGGCTTTAAATTAATAATATTATTCTGGAAAGACATCTGGCTTTCTTGAGCGGCTAACAATACGGGGTTACTGGCCATTTCCAGCCAATAAAAAAAATTTCCCAGACGTTTTTGCAGGACATTCGCCCCTAACCATAACGGGATGCTTAGCAGAAGAGGTATTAAAAAATACTTAAAATTTTTGGTCATTTCGATGCGATTTTAGGAGGTCCGACATCCCCCAAAATTACGGGGGAGGTCGGACCTCAAGATATTACGGCGTTAATCTTTTTACTCCTCTATATATATAAGTTACCTCTCTGACATTGCTGACATTGAAAATCTTCATTAACATTCTGGAAGGCCCTAAGCCAAAACCGCCATGGGGAGGACAGCCGTATTTAAAGAAATCCAAATAATGCTTAAGAGTTTCCGGTTTCAACTTCTTTTCCTTTATTTGCTTGGTTAAAACTTCGTATCTGTGCTCTCTCTGGGCGCCGGTAGTAATTTCTAAGCCATTCCATAAAAGATCAAAGCTTTTTGTAAGCTTGGGATTATTTTCCAAACGCATGTGATAAAAAGGACGAACCTCTTTAGGATATTCGGTAACAAATACGAATTCGTGTCCCTTTTCTCTTAAAATCCATTCGCTTAATTTTCTTTCTTCTTCCGGGCTCAAATCGCCATCTTTTTCCGATTCCACTTTTAATTCAGCGAGGATTTTTTTGGCATCGGCCATCGTAATCTGCGGAAACGGAACTTTTGGAACGACTAATTTTCTCCCGTAATTTTCTTCTATCTCCTTTCCGTATTTTTCTTCAATTTTGCCGATGACATACGCTATCGCGTCCTGTTCGGCGCTTATAACGTCCAAATGCGATTCAATAAAAGAAATTTCGGCGTCATAGCCGGTAAATTCAGTATCATGCCTTGAGGTAAATGAAGGATTTGCCCTGAATACCGGCCCCACCTCAAAGACTCTTTCAAAGCCCGAAGCCATCGCCATTTGTTTATAAAATTGGGGCGACTGAGCCAAATA
>Ga0209542_10020836_pt1 | contig 10336 bp, 14 predicted proteins | sample RifCSPhighO2_01_FD_184028 | JGI IMG/M metagenome (GOLD analysis project Ga0209542, IMG submission 184028) | Soil microbial communities from Rifle, Colorado - Rifle CSP2_plank highO2_0.1 (SPAdes) (version 2) | ecosystem: Environmental > Terrestrial > Deep subsurface > Rock core/Sediment ...
GTGATATGATGCTTACTATTGAGCGTATGCCTTATTATGTGAGTAGATATCTTGGTGTCTTGCCGTGCGAGATGGGTGATAAGGATAAGTTGAATTTGGACACTATTGTTACCCGGCAAATCTGACTCTTTGCGAGCCTGTTCTTCTGTTGTCGCCGTCTGGTGTTCTGTCGATGAAGAATCTTGGATTTTTTAGCGCTTGATGTATGTGTTCGGGTTTGTCTATGATTATTAGGTCGATGTCTATTCCTTTGTTTCTGCCTCTGTTGCGGTGAGTGTATTCGTATCGGTGTATTTTGACCGCGGTGGGTAAGAGCTCTTCAAATATGAGTTTGGTGTATTCTTCGACTAGCGCGCCTTTTATCTGGCTTATCTTGTTTGAATAGTCTTTGTGGCTGTCTGCGCGTATGACTGGTTTGACTTTGTGTCTAAGGTCGTTCCAACTGGCAGGGTCGCTGAATATTAGCTCTTCGAGTTTTGTTCCAAGGTCTATTATTTGGTCTGCGAAGAATGCGGCTATTTCTTTGTCTCGTTCGTGCAGGCGCGTTGTTATGCGGTTCAGAGCTTGTATGCTTTTGGCAGGTTCATAGCCTCGCAGCTGCGCTAGGTAGTCGACTTTGCCTTCGGTTATTTCAGATGCGGCGTCGCGGTAGAATATGAGTCCGCTATGGACGTTCGCGCGGGTTAGTTTTTCTATGTGTTCCTTGCCCCATTGGGCTTCGAGTGTTTTGAAGTGATAATCCGAGACAGAGCTGGTGATTTCTAGCGCTATGCAATAGCCGGTTCGCTCGATGGCAGCGCGTAGGTGTTGTTCCACCAGTTGTTGGTAAGCGGGTGTACTATAAAAGGTTGTTTGAGGATGAGTGAGTGGCAACTAGAAGAGGCATTCGTTGCAGATGTTGCCGCCGGCAAAGTCGCTTTGTGCGATTACGACTTCAGCTGTGGTGAGCACTTGTTCTTTTTTGCTGCCGTATCTGTAGACTGTGATGCCTTTGCATTTTAGTTTGTGCGCGAGAAGGTATGCTTTTTTGACATCGTCAGGTTTGCAGTTTTCCGGTAGGTTTATTGTCTTGCTGACTGCGTTGTCGCAGTATTTTTGCCATGCTGCCTGCATTTTGACGTGGATTTCGGGCTTGATTTCAAGCGCGGTCTTGAATATTTTTTGGATGTCTTTAGGCACTTCTTTGAGTCCTTGTACGCTTCCGGTTTTCGCGATTTTGAGCATTAGCGCTTTGGATGCGAATCCTTTTTTGCGAGCGATAGTTTCGAAAGAGGGATTTGTTTCTAGTAGGTGCGCTCCTGAAAGGACGTTGCGAACGAATGTTACTGCGAATAGCGGTTCTATTCCTGAGGTGGCTGCTGCGATTATGGATATTGTTCCGGTCGGGGCGATTGTTGTGACTGTGGCGTTTCGTGTGGCTTTGAGCGTTTCTTTGTGCGTGCTTCTTTCAAAGTTGGGAAAGCTTCCTCTTTCTTCGGCGAATTTGTTGCTGGCTTTTCGAGCTTCATCGTTTAGGAATTTGGCGAGTTTTTCCGCTAGCTTTAGCGCCAAAGTAGAATCGTATGGCAGTCCTAGGTTTATGAGCAGTTCGGCAAAGCCCATGACTCCAAGTCCTACGCGCCTGTTCGCTTTTGTTGTTTCTTCGATTTGCGGAAGAGGATACTTGTTGACGTCAATTACGTTGTCTAGGAAGTGGACTGCGTTGTGGATTGTTTTTTTGAATTTGTCCCAGTCAAATTTTCCGTTTTTGAGCATTCGTGTGAGGTTGATGCTTCCAAGGTTGCAGCTTTCATTCGGGTGCAATGGCTGTTCTCCGCAGGGGTTGGTGCTTTGTATCTTGCCAAGCGCAGCTGTGGGATTTTTGCGGTTTATTTCGTCTATGAATATAAGTCCGGGGTCTCCATTTTTCCAAGCGTTGTCTACAATCAGATCCAGGATTTGTTTGGCGTTTATCGTGCGTGTTTTCTCTTTTGTTCGCGGGTTTATGAGCGCGTATTCTTTGTTTTTTTGCGCAGCTTCAATGAATGCATCTGTAACGGATACTGATAGGTTGAAGTTTGAGAGTTTGCCTTCGGTGGATTTCGCAGTGATGAATTCTAGTATGTCTGGGTGATCGCAGGAAAGGATTCCCATGTTTGCGCCTCTTCGTTTTCCGCCTTGCTTTAGAACTTCAGTTGTGATGTCAAAGACGTTCATGAAGCTTACAGGTCCTGATGCGACTCCTTTTGTTGTTTTTACTATGTCTCCTTTTGGTCGCAGCGATGAGAAGCTAAATCCTGTGCCTCCTCCGCTTTGGTGGACTATTGCGGTGTATTTGACCGCGTTGAAAATGTCGGGCAGGCTGTCTTCTATTGGAAGGACGAAGCACGCGCTTAGTTGGCCAAGGGGAGCTCCTGCGTTCATTAGTGTCGGAGTGTTGGGCAAAAATTCTAGGTTTGCCATCATGTCGTAGAATGTGTCTTCGGTTTTTTTGAGTGTTCCTTTGGTGTAGAGTGCGTCCGCTTGCGCGACAGTCTTGGCTACTCGTCTAAACAGCCTTGCTGGTGTTTCTGTGATGTGGCCTTTTTCGTCGCGCAAAAGATATCGCGCGGCAAGGACTCTGATGGCGTTTGTTGGGAGTTTGAGTTCGTCGCGCACTCCAAGGAATGTTTTGAACTCGCGTAGTTCTTTGTGTTTTTCGCGATAGAGTATGAATGCTTTTGCGGCGTCCGCGAATTTATTCTTAAGAAGAGTCTCTTCTACGATGTCTTGGATGTCTTCGACTGTGGGAATGACGTTGTGAGTGAAGTATTTATCGATTTCTTTTAGGACTTGTTCGGTGGCTTTTGCCGCTGATTTTGCGTCTTTGCGTTTGAGCGCAAGGAACGTTTTCTCTATTGCCGCCTTGATTTTTTCAGGTTGGAACTGTTCTAATCTGCCGTCGCGCTTGCGCACCTGCGTTATTTTCACCATTCTTTTTCAGGGTTCTGTGGGGGATGTTGTTATTTAAACATTGTGACGAAGAAGTTATTTTTATCTATATTGAAGATATTTATCTAGCACAATATATTTATAGCCCCTGAATCGAGCGTACCGTATGCCAAAAATCCTCATCGGTATCCCGACGTACGGCAAACAGCGCTACTGTCTTGACTTGCTGATAGATTGCATAAAGAAGCAGACTGTGAAGGCGGATGTCATATTCATCGTGAATCACGGTGAGTCCGCGTACGCTACGCTTATTCGTTCCAAGGGTTTTGAGGCAGTTGAGGCTCCTGAGCCAAGCAAAACACGCATAGGGAATATAGTCAACAATCGCAAGTATTTGCGGCAGTATGCTCTCAAAAAGGGTTATGATTATTTGCTTTTCCTCGATAGCGACATAATGCTTCCTGCAAGGGCGATAGAGTTCCTGCTTCAGACAAAAGCTGATGTCGCTTCAGGCGCGTATTTGAGCGTTTTCCAAATCGAGGGCAAAGAAGTTATCGCTCCTGTTCTTTACAAGGATTTGGGTGGTGGTGACTGCCAGCAGTATACTTATGAGGGTGTAGCTCAGCCTAAGCTTATCGATATTGGCGCGGCAGGGCTTGGCTGCGTTCTAATCTCGCGCAAAGTTCTTGAGAAAGTTGATATCCGCACATTCGGAAAGTCAAGCACGGGCGGTGAGGACATAGCGTTTTTTGTGGACGCGCGCGCGAACGGTTTCAAGTGCGTGGCATACACCGGTGTCAAATGTCTGCACATGCCGTATCCGTTGACCGATGAGCGCGCGAAGCTCTTCGAGTGGAAGACGCGCGTGAAAGATTTTAATTATGAGCTGAAGATGTGACTACTTTTGGGTTTTGATGAATCTTTTAATAGTGTTCTTCTGTCAAGAGTCATATGTCTTTTGAGGATACTATTAGGAACATGGATTATGTTGCCGGCGAGATCAAGAAAATACGCGCCGTAATCTCTGCAGGCGATGTCAATACTGCGCTCAAGCTGCTTGTTGGGTTAAAAAATAGTTTCCAACTCGAGTCATTGAGCGATATGACTGACATGGGTGCTGGAACTTCGCTTTCTTATGTGCTTGCAGTTGATATTGCCGAGAAATTTCTGCGCGCGAATAATCCGGTTCAGGCGTTTCAAGTTCTTGCGGGAAATAGGCCTTCCACCAAAGTTCCGGATGTTTCTTCTGAGCGGGTTTTGTTTGATTCTGCGTTTTTCGATGCAAGCCAGGGCGATTTCAAAAAGGCCAAAGATTCGCTTGCAGGTGTTTCAAAAGGTAGCGGCAAGATGATTTTGGTAAATAATCAGCAGTACACGCTTGATCAGGCGCTTGCGTTCTGTGTGCAGTCTTTGGATGCGGTGCGCCAGTCTCAAGAAGCGCGCAGGGCGCTTTCTTGGCTTGATTATGTGAAAAAACAGCTTTAAATGGTTCTTACAATTATTAATATTTGAATGAGCGCGATTGTTGTTTTGCAAACCGAGGTGAGCATTCGTCCAAGCACTGCGGCTTTTGCCGCTTTGAATGCTCTTCTTGTGTCGCGTGCGTTGTATAATTCTAAAAGGAACGCGCCTATTAGCGAGCCAAGGAAGATGCCTATTATTGTTCCTATTATGGGGAATATGCTAAGGAGCATTCCGCCAACTACTGCTCCTGCGATTGTTCCGATGAGTCCGTAGCGCGAGACGCCCTGCGACTTAACGCCGACAAGAGTCAGCATCCATTCAAGCACTTCTCCTGCGAAAGCTAAAACAAATAGTATTGCAAGTGTGTTTAACGAAATGTTCATGTTCCAAAGCAGTAAGTTATAGAGGAGCGCTCCTAAAAACATCATGAAAGTTCCTCCTATTCCTGTCAAACATAAGACGAGTCCTGCGGTGCAAAATAAGAGCAGGATGATGAGTGCTATCCATTCGATCATTTTTTTATTTTAGCTGTTTGCGCATTTAAGCGTTTGGGTACTTTTTTATACCGCTCGATTTCTCCCAAATATATGAACGAGGAAAACGTGCCTGCGCGCAATGAGCGTATGTTCAGGGCAGTCGAATTCGCGGCAATGGCACACAGAGGGCAGTATCGCAAGGGAACTGCAGTTCCGTATATCGTTCACCCTCTGGGCGCGGCAAGAACTCTGATAGAGCTTGGGTGCGAGGAGGATGTTGTTATCGCCGCGCTTTTGCATGATGTTGTTGAAGACACCAAGTTCACTCTTGAGGATATTAAAAAAGAGTTCGGCGAGCGTGTGGCTTTTATTGTTGAGGGGTGCACAGAGCCTCACCACAACAACGAGCCGTGGGAAGTTCGCAAGAAGCACACTATTGAGTTTCTAAAGACCGCTCCGGTTGACGTTCTGCTTGTCGCTTGCGCTGATAAGCTTGACAACATCCGTTCGACAAAAATCGACTTGCAGAATCGCGGAGAAGTCACTTGGTTAAAATTCCACAAGGGCAAAGTGGAGCAGCAGTGGTATTACACTGAGCTTGCGAAGATTTTCATCAAGCGCAGCGAAGGCTCTGTTCATTCTGTGCTTTTCCAGCAGTTAAAAGATGAAGTCGATTGCGTTTTCAAGCGCTGATGATGCTCTGGTGATTCTCTTTTCGAATTCTTATGACTTGGTTAGCGAAGCCCTCAACTTTTTGTTCGTGGCTTACGATGATGATTTGATTGAGGTTCAGCTGCGAGAGCACATCGCGCAGTTTGTCTAGCTGTTCTGCTGAGAATCCATCGGTTGGTTCATCAAGTATCAGCAGGTCTTTTGTTTTTATTCCTGAAATGAGCGAGTTGATTGTCTTGTTCAATGCGAGGCGGTATGCGAGTGCGCACGCTGTTTTTTCTCCTCCGCTCAGGTTTTCAACTTCGGTGTCGTATCCGTTCTGCGAGATTATTGGCGTGTACGTATCATCCAATCGCGCGGTCATCAGGTCTTCTACGAGCATTGCGAACCATTGTTGGAATAGCGCGTCGAATTCGTGGTGGATTCTCGCCATGACGTGTTTTTCCATTATGTCAAGCAGGGGCGTGAAGTAGTCTGTGACAAAATAGTGCCGTTTGTTTGTCGTATCGAGCTGCGCTATGGCTTTTTCTTTGCGTTCTATGTCTATTTTGTGGATTATCAAAGTTCTTGAAAGTGTTTCTTTTTTCTGGAAGAGTCCCGCGTGCTGTATGCTAAGGGAGCGTTCAAGCGCTCCTGCGTCGTCAAGTGTTTTTCTGGCAGTTTCATATGTGTTGGTAAGTTCAGTGTTAAGTTTTGTCTGCTGTTCGAGCAGTATTGTTTCTTGGCGCAAGGTTTGGATGCTTTGTGAGATGATTGAGTGTTGGCTTTCGAGCATTGTTTTTCTGACAGTCAACTGCTCTTTGTGTTTTGCTCGCGCAGAATTGACTGCGAAGTCTCTTTCCTGTTTTCGCAATTCCTCAAGCCTGGTTTTAAGTTCGCTCAGCTCTTTTTCAGCGGCTTGTGTTGCGTTTTTGTGGTTTAAAATGTGTGAGTCGTATTCTTCGATGGTTTGTTCTTGTTTTGAGATGATGGAGTGTTTGTGTCCGTCGCTGACTGTCTGAAGGCAGGTCGGGCATTGCGCGAGGCTGATGATTTTTTGCGAGCTTTCTCTTGCCTGTTTTTTTAGCGTTGTGAATTCCGTTGTTTTGATCGTGGAGCTGCGAAGCTGCGCCTCTTTTAGCAGGATATCTTTTTGGATGGATTGGAGTGCGGGCGCGATTGGCTGTTCAATGGGTGTTTGTTCAGGTATTGTCGCTGTTTGTTCAGTTAGGATTTTTAGATCAGATAACACTGCGTTCTGCTGTTGTTCTTTGGATGCGAGTTGTGTTTTTTTGACGTGGAATTCGCGTAAAGTGTTTTCCGCCTGCGAGCGTTTGTTCTCAAGTTCCAAAATGTCTTGTTTGGCTTTTATTAGAAAGTCTTTTGATATTGAGAGCTGCGGCGCGAGTTCTTTTAGTTGTTTGTCGCAAATGGCGAGTTCGTGTTCGCATTGTTCGGCTTGTTTTCTTTTTTCGGGAAGGTCTGCGCTGGCAGCTTCGAATGCGCGTTTTCTTTCGCGAAGGGCTTTGGCGTATGTCGCGGCGTTGGTTTTTATGCGCGCGTATTTGTCTATGTCGAAGACTTTTCGAAGAAGAGACACTCTTTGCTCATTTTCTTCAAGGATTATGCGTTTCATTTCTTCTTGCGGGGTGTAGACTGTGTATCGATAAAGATAATTTTTGGCTTTGGTGAGTTGGTCTTCAGGGTAGCCGAGCAGTTCGAGGATTTTGCTTTTTAGTTCTGTGGCTGTGGCTTCTTGTTTGACGTCGTTAGTGATGAGGTATCCTGCGTCTTGTTCGACGCTTTTGCCGCGTTTGAGGGTTCGCTTTATGATGTATTTGTTTGGTCCGATTGAAAAGCATAATTCTGCGCTGCCGTTGAGAGCGCCGTTTCGAAGCAGGGAGTTTCCTGATAATTCCGCGCGCAAGAGCCCGAAAAGCGCGAATTCTATCGCTTGCAGTATAGTGCTTTTTCCGCAGCCGATGTCTCCTGATAGCATGACAATGCCTGTTGGGAATTCTATTCGGGCGTTTGTATAGCTTCGTATGTTGTGAATGTTCACCCAGTTGAGTTGCATTCGTTAGCGGCGCGGTTGTTTTGTTATAAAGATTGTTGGACTGGAGAAAAGGTTTAAATACTATGGCAGTCTATAGTATGCTATGGCAACGACGATACAGATATCCGAGGAACTGCATAAAAAGCTCGAGAAGCGTAAGCTTTTCTCGAATGAGAGCTTTGAGGATGTGATTTGGGATTTGATTGAGGATACGCAGGAGTTGAGCGAGGAGACAAAAAGATCGATGGAGAAGTCACGTGAGGAGATAAAGCTGGGCAAGGTTCACACTTTTGAGCAGGTAAAGAAGAGGCTCAAGCTCTGATGTATTCTATGGTGTTTTCTGATTCTGCGTTAAAGCAGTTTGAGAAGCTTGAACGTTCTGTTCAGTTGCGGATAAGTGCTGCGCTTGAGAGGATAAGGGTGCGTCCGCAAGCTTTTCTTAGAAGGCTTGTTGGCAAAGAGACATATCGTTTGCGCGTGGGAGATTATCGCGTTATCGCGGATCTTGAACATCAACGCCTTTTGATTTTGGTGATTGAGGTCGGCCACCGCAAGAATATCTATGATTGATGGTTTATTCTCCCTTTTTTAATCTTCCTACACAAGCTTTTTAAAACTTTTTATCCTTTTTTGGGGTATGGCAAATGATGTTAAGGATTTGGGGTCAGAATCGCTCGCAGGACAGCCTTGTCCTATGTGCAACACTAAGAATTTGACTTTGGCTGAGGCTCAAAGCGAGATTCCGTTTTTTGGCAAGATTTTCGTTTTCAGCATGCATTGTTCGAATTGTCATTATCATAAGGCGGATGTCGAGGCTGCTGAGCAAAAAGAGCCGTGCAAGTTCACATTCGAGGTTGACGGCAAGGATGATTTGTCTGTGCGCGTCGTTAGAAGTTCCGAGGGCATTATCAAGATTCCTCACGTGGGTTCTATGGAGCCGGGAGTGAACGCTGAAGGTTTTGTTTCAAATATAGAGGGCGTTATTTTGAAGTTCAAGAAGCAGATTGAACTTTTGCGTGATAGTGCTGAAGAAGAGGAAGACAGGAAGAAAGCGAAGAACATGCTTAAGAAGTTACAGAATGTCTTGTGGGGTTCTGAGAAGCTTAAGATGTCTATCGAGGACCCGACAGGCAATAGCGCGATTATTTCTGATAAAGCGGTGAGGTCGAAAATATGAGTTTGAAACCAAAGTTCAAGATAGCGGAAAAGTATCTGGAGTCAAAGGAGCTTCCGCTTCAGCATTTAGATGAGTTGATAGCGCTTAGAGAGCAATCAATTGAAGTCAAGGCAAAGAAGCTTCTTAAGCAGTAGGAAGCATCCGATCTAGGATGTATTCTCGTACTTCTTCAGGTCCTATCGCGTATAGTCTTGCGCATTCTTGTTTTATTTTTTCGCGGTCGTGTGTTTCTAGGACCGTATCGAATTCTGTCTTTCTTTTTCTAATTCCGCAGTGGTATGCCGTGTTGAGTATTTCTGTTAATCTGCTCGAGATTTGCGCTTGGCCTGCTTTTTTCAGGTAGAATCTTAAGTCTTCCATTACGACGTGTCGGTTGGTTTCAGGGTGGTCGAGGTATTCGTGGAGCGCTCGATGTGCGCATAACTCTGCGGTGTTTCCTGAAACGACATCGCGTCCCGTGTTGTCCATATAGTCGCTTGATATTGTGCAGTCTTCAGGTGTTTCAAGTGATTGGGTGAGGAGCTTGTACGCTTGGCTGTCAAGTTCTTCTTCGCCGAATTCTTTGGTGAATTCTTCCTTCAGGATGTCTTCCATGCAGGCGTTCATACCTAGGATATAGTGTCTTGATACTTATATATTTTGTGCCAAAATGGTGCTAAATGTGGGTTATTTAGCATATTTATGTCAAATATGACACTTAAGTACTGGTGGCGTAAAGCTTAAATATTACTTAGTATTACAAAATAATACGATGGAAACTGTTAGTTTGAAATTAGAGCAGGAGTTCGCGCATAGCGTTGAGAAGGCAATCAAGAAGCATCACTATACTACAAAGACTGAATTCATCCGCGAGGCGATGCGCGATAAGTTAAAACAGCTCGAGCTTGAAGAGGCGCGCCAAAGAGTGTACAAGATGTACGGCGCGTCGAACAGGAAGACGACCGATGAGGAGCTGCATAAGGCGCGCGAGGAAGCGTTTGAGGAGCTTGAAAAACAATTTCAGTGAATATTCTCTGGTTTCTTTGTTTCACAGAGGTCTTTGAGTTTTTCAAAATCAGCGTCTCTTGATATTAGTGTGGCGTCATTTTCTTTAGCAAGCAAGGCATGCAGGGCGTCTCCTGGAGGAATTGAGCGTTGAGACGCAAGTTGTCGTGAGGTCCTAAAGTGGTGTCTTTGCAGGTGTATTCTTCTGAGCAGGTGAGGTTTTACAATTTTGAGCATTTCAGCTATTTGCTCAAGATTGTAATTTAGACGCTTTAACTCTATGGTGTGATAATCAGAAAAACAAACAACCCTCTGTCTTTCCATTATTTTAAGTATGAGTTTTACGGCCTCTTCTCCATTCTTTCCTCTTTTTTCATAATAGTCGAGCCAAATTGAAGTGTCCAGATAATATCGCATGACCAATCAAGCTGGCGTTCCTTAATATGCGTTCGTAAGAAAAACTCGTAAGAGTTCCGAATCCAACCCGATTATTCAGGGAACTCAAACACGTTCGGATTGCCAAGAATGTGTTCAGCTTTTGGGCTGACGGTCGGGATCATGAGGGCCTCGTTGAAGATGAACGGGTTGGACTGGCATTCGATATGTTCTGCAATTTTT
>Ga0209542_10020837_pt1 | contig 10335 bp, 14 predicted proteins | sample RifCSPhighO2_01_FD_184028 | JGI IMG/M metagenome (GOLD analysis project Ga0209542, IMG submission 184028) | Soil microbial communities from Rifle, Colorado - Rifle CSP2_plank highO2_0.1 (SPAdes) (version 2) | ecosystem: Environmental > Terrestrial > Deep subsurface > Rock core/Sediment ...
TTATTCAGCCACAGTAAAATAACATAGCCGCTAAACCCTATCTTTAAAGAAGCAATTAGTATTAGATAAACTCCGTTGTAGGAAAGCATCCATACTTTTGTTTCAAAAGGTATAGGAAAAAGAGCTGAGGAAAAAAAGACAAATGCTACTGCTACGGTAAGGATTTCAACCACAATAAGCTGTAAAAGCAAAAAGAAGATACTCTGTCTGATTGTAAGATGAGAGACAGTAAAAAAATTTTTCCCCTCATGCGTCAAAGCAAAAATAGTCTCAGTTCTTTCTGTACTATTAGCCATATTATGCTTCTCCTTGTGTATATTAATCCTTTCTATATTTAATCTTCATTGATCTGTGTCACTCGAAAGAGTGATTAAAATCAATGTTTTTTAAAAAACTACTTTGTATAGTAAATATTATGATAAAAGTAGTACGTGAGGGTAGTTATAAACTGGTTGAGACAAAAGGTCAAATTAAAATTTTAACTTTGGACGGTAAATCCGTCTTTGCCTGGATTAATTTAAAGAATATAGGGGAGATTCTGGTTGCTTCACACAATCCTCACAAAACTGACCATATTCTTGCTCTGGGAAGATATAGAATGTATAAGGTAAAAGATGAACCAAAGTTAGTGGATCTTAACCATCTGGAACTATTTGTAGGAAATGGTAAATGGCAAGGTTATCTTTTACCTACTGGCCTGCCAGAAAATAAAAAGAAAAGAAGCCGAATAATGCCAACAAGAGAAACTATAACAGCAAGCCGTTGAAAGCACAGCTGTTTCAAGCTTTGCTTATAACAGTTGCTCCTCAAGCAAATTTAAATCCTTAATAATCATAATATTTTTACCAAAGGTTATAAATCCCTCATCTCTTAAAATTTTTATCTCCCGACTGATTGTCTCCCTACTCATCCCTGTTTGTGTAGCCAGATCTTTTTCTGCAACCTTTATCTCATATAATCTTTCTCCCAATTTTTTGCCAAAACGCTTTGCATAAATAATTAATTCTGTTACCAATCTGGAGTATGCATCACCAGACATAAGCATGCTTAGTCTCATAAAAATCCCATCTGTTCCCTTATAAACTCTACTCAGGAGGTTAAATAAAACATCAGGATTACTTTTTAGGAAGAAAACTGCTTCCTTTTGGGGAGCTCTCCATATTTCTGCATCTGTTACAGCCTCAAAATAATAAATATTAGGAGTATTATTTATTGCCCAGGACATAGGAAAAAAAGAAACAGGTTTAAAAATGTTAAGCACAATCTCCTCACCCTTTTTAGAGATACAATATTCTTTAACTCCTCCACTTTTTAAATAAAAAATGCCTGAAGGGTTATCATCAGCTCTTATTAGTATTTCTCCCTTTTTATACACTTGATGCTTAAATTTATTAAAGAAAGCATCTATTTTACTGGCTAAAACTTCATCCATAGCTATATTGTATCAAACACAGCTTCAATATTCTCTTTAAAGGATATGATTTAGATCAATAATTTTAGTTGACAAGCATCATTGTTTTAGATGATTAAGGATTGTAGGATAAATCTATGAATTCAAAAAGGTCTTTGGAATTTCTTAAAAACAATAGATTGGCAACCATAGCTACGATGTCATTGGAGGGTAATCCTCAAGCATCACTTATCTATTATGTCACTGATGACAACTTCCATATTTACATGGTGACTTCTACAGAAAGCAGAAAGATTAAGAATATTTTTAGAAAAAATAAAGTAGCTCTAGTGATTGGGCAGGAAGTTGAACCAATAGTACTTCAAATAGAAGGAGAAGCAAAAATAGTTGATGATCAAGATAAAAAAAAAGAGATTGCTAACCGTTATTTGAAACTAGCCAATGAAAGTAACCCCAAATCTATTAATTGGCCGCCAATAAGGAAAATTCCATCAGAAAGTGGTTTTATAATCGTTGAGATTATGATTACTTGGTTTAAATTCTCAGATTTTAGCAAAACAGAAAGTCTAATCATCGAAGGTATTTCTGAAAGTGATATACTAAAATAGTTAATGTCAAACAAAAAATCTGTTCATCCGTTTCATTATTCAGGTAAAAAAAATATAGTTCATAGACTTATGGATTTTGGAATTCCCTTACTTTTATTTTGGTTATTTTTCCAATTATACAACTTTGGCAAAATTTCCCCTTCAGAAATGGTTAAAACCACAGGGCTTTTATCTATATCCTTACTCGGATTAACCTTAGCAGTTGGTCCTTTATCCAGAGTTTTTCCAGCACTAGACTTTCTAAAAACTCACAGAAAAGTTTGGGGAATATTAAGTTTTGTTATAGCCTTTGTTCATGTTAGTTTAGTTTTTATCTATTTTTATAAATTTAATCTTTATAGATTCATTGATACTTCCAATCCAAAATATACAGGGATTTTATCAGGGCTTATGGCCTTAGGAATTTTAGCTTTGGTAACTTTAACTTCCACTAAAAAAGCTTTAGAAAGTTTATCTCCCAATACCTGGAAAACTATACAGACAACCAGCTATTTAGCTTTGGGCTTGGCATTAATGCATTTTTTTCTAATGGAACAGGTTGATGGAAATTTGGTTATTAAAAGGCTTTTGGGACAAATTACATTTTGGTTTTCTGCAGTTGTATTGGCTTTAAGAGTTATAATATTTTTTCTACCTTCAAAAAAATAATATGTTTAACCTGCATAATTTGCATGAAGATTATTTAAGATCAGGGCTTTTTGGAATACAGGATGGATTGGTTTCTACAACAGGTGTTGTTGTGGGAATTTCTACAGGCATTGAAGATAAAGCTATAATTATTTTGGCATCCTTGGTTGCTGTAACAGTTGAAGCATCATCCATGGCTGCAGGACAATATTCGTCTGAAAAAGCTGTTCATCAGATGGACAAATCAGGAAAACACACAGATAGCCTGATTTTAGGGGCCATAATCATGTTTTTTGGGTACTTTTTTGGAGGAATGGTACCAATTATCCCAACAATCCTTGCTGATCAACCTCAGGCAAGATATATAGCTATAATTTTTGCCTTTATAGGACTTTTTATTTTAGGATTTGTAAAAGGTCACATAGTCAAAGAAAAACCTTTAAGATCAGCTATAGAACTGTTTATAATTGGGGCAATTGCTACCTCTGTTGGATTAGTAGTAGGACACTACTTTAAAGTTTAGCGGGACCGGATAGTCTTCAGCAGGGCAAATAAAAGATTAAGCACCATATTAAAAACAAACATAAAAAGCCATCCAATTCCGGAAACTAAAACACTTAAAGATTCAACACAAATTGAACAATTCAATCTTACTCGAGAGTCATTTAGACTCTCTCCCCTTTCATTCTTAAAACAGCTGTTACGGCTTTTATAATTGCATCAGTAGTTAACCCATACTTTTTTAAAAGTTCAGCTGGCGGACCTGACTCGCCAAATGTATCTTCCATGCCAATAATTTTTACAGGAACAGGAAAATTCTGAGAGATAACCTCAGCCACAGCTCCTCCTAGTCCACCATTAATCTGATGTTCCTCAACTGTCACAATAGCTCCGCATTCTTCTGCTGCCTTTAGAATAGTATCCTTATCTATTGGCTTAATAGTGTGGCAATTTATTACTCGAACAGAAATTTTATGCATTTTAAGCTCTTTAGCTGCCAACAAGGCTTTATGAACCATTTCTCCTGTAGCAATTATTGCTACATCAGATCCTTCATGAAAAATCTGAGCTTTACCAATTTCAAAAGGAGTTTGTTCTGTTGTAATCAGGGGTACTTTTTCCCTTGAAAGTCTCAGATAACAAGGCTTATTAAGCCTAGCTATTGCTTGTGTAGCTTTTTTTGCCTCAATAGAATCAGTGGGACAGATCACTACCATATTAGGAAGAGCTCTCATTATGGCTAGATCTTCTAAAGCTTGATGGGTAGCACCATCAGGCCCAACAGAAATTCCAGCATGAGAGCCAATAATTTTTACAGGTACATCATTGTAGCAAATTGTAGTTCTTATCTGTTCCCAATTTCTACCTGGGGAAAAAGTAGCATAAGATGAGGTAAAAGGAACTTTACCCTCTTTGGCTAAACCAGCTCCAACTGTTACCAAATTTTGTTCAGCTACCCCAATTTGAAAAAATCTTTCAGGAAATTTTTTAGCAAAATCTAGCATTCTGGTAGACTCAGTAAGATCAGCACAAAGTCCAACCACATTTTCGTCAGCCTCAGCTGCTAGCACCAACCCTTCTCCAAACCCATTCCTGGAAGGAATCATCTCAATATCATCATCATATAATTTTGGATTCAAGTGCGCATCATTCATCTTTTGAGTTGAGCCAGAGCTTTTTCTGCTTCCTCCTTATTTGGTGGTTTACCGTGCCATTCATATTTATTTTCCATAAAATCTACTCCCTTGCCTGGGATGGTGTGAGCTAGGATTAGGGTAGGTTTTTCAAAAATAGTTTTAGCTTCTTCATATGCATTAATAATCTCCTCAAAATTATGTCCGTTAATTTCTATAACATGCCAATTAAAAGCCTCATATTTTTCTTTTAAACTATCCAGAGGCATAATATCTTCTGTAAACCCATCAATCTGAATATTATTTCTATCTATCAAAGCAACAAGGTTGTTAATTTTATATTTACCTGCAAACATTACAGCCTCCCAAGTATTACCTTCATCCTGCTCTCCATCAGACATCAAACAATATACTCTCCACTTTGCTTTATTTAACTTACCAGCTAAAGCCACCCCGCAAGACTGAGATAAACCCGATCCTAAAGGTCCTGAAGTTGTCTCAAGCCCTGGTAAAGCACTTCTGTGAGGATGTCCCTGAAGTCTTGATCCTAATTTTCTTAAAGTCATAAGTTCAGAGATTGGGAAAAAACCCCTATGTGCCATGGTTGCATACATAACCGGACATATGTGGCCATTTGATAAAATTAATCTGTCTCGATCAATCCAATCAGGTTTTTTTGGATCAATATTTAATACATGAAAATAAAGTGCAGTAAAGATATCTGTCATACCCAATGGTCCGCCTGTATGCCCAGATCCTGCTTCAAGCAGCATTTTTATAATATCCACCCGGATATCATTGGCTTTTTTTTCTAATTCTTTAACATCTGCATCAGAAATCATTTAAATATTAAATCCTCCCCCAGTAGGCATTCCATGTTCATGTTCTCCTCTTTTAAGCTCTTCTTCAAAATCTTTTATTGCATCCAATACGCCTTCTGGACTATCAACTATTTTATAAACCTTTTTTTCCTGTGGTCTAAGCAGCATGTTCTCTTGAATACAGCCAATAATATTGCTCCAAAACTTTCCATATAAAATCAAAGGTTTGTGGTGGCCAAAATAAAGTTTAGCCAATCCCCAGGCCATACCAAATTCTGAAATTGTTCCTGATCCTCCATTAAAAATTACATAAACCTGACCTGTTTTCATTAAAGCTAGAGTCCTTTCAACATAATTTGTAGTTTTAATTTCTTCATCAAATAAATTTTTAGGATCCTTGCCCTCAAAATTAGGAATATCCTCTGAATAAAGAGTGACGCCAATCACCTTACCTCCGCCCTCTTTAGCTCCAATAGTTGCAGCCCTCATTACTCCTGGTCCGCCACCATCAACCACCACATAGCCAGCTTCAGCCAATCTTTTGGTTACAGCTTTTACACTCTCAAAAAGCTCATCATTTTCTGATGCATCTGCATAGCCAAAAATAGCTACATTTTGTACAGTTAAAGCCTTTTTTTCTCTTGGATCAGCCATTTACAATCTCCCATAAAGTTTCTAAATTCTCATCAAAATCACCAGTAAAAAGATATGATCCTATGGCCAGGTAATCCACACCAACCTCAACCAATTGTTTGATATTTGTTTCATTGACTCCTCCATCTACTCCTATTTTTATATTTGGCATTTTTTGCTTAATATCTTTCACTTTTTGATAAGTATCTTCTCCTAACTGCTGTTTTTCCAATCCAGGATTAACCCCCATTACTAAAACAGCATCCAGTAAACTAAAATATTGATCAAGGTTCCCCGCTTCAGTGTCTGGATTTATGGATAACCCTACTTCTATATTATTATCTCTTATTTTTTTTATATACTCCAGAATATTTTGATCCTCAACTGGGATAATAATCCTGTTAACTTTAAGTTCAATTAAACCATCTATCCACTCTCCTGGATCTATAACCATAAGTTGAGCCTCAACATTAAAAGGGGGTGGATTTCTTTTAACTATCTCCAGACTAATCCCCATCTTTGGAACAAATTTGTTATCCATGAGATCAAGCTGTACCCATCCTTCAGTAAAAGAGGTACTTAATTTCAATTTTGCCAAACGGGCTTTATACTCTTCCTCTGTAGTCGAGAATAATGTAGGAATAATTTGTACCATTAATTTGAATTCTCTAACTCTGTAATCTTTTTTAATCTTCTAATGTGTCTCTCATCGCCTGAGAAAGGGGTATCCAAAAAAGCCTGAACAACTTTTTTTGCCTCCTCAACACTCATATAATCTCCTGTTAAAGATAAGATATTGGCATTATTGTGCTCCTTAGCTTTTTTGGCCATTTCTTCATTTAGGCAAAGAGCCGCTCTTATACCTTTAACTTTATTGGCAGCTATGGCTTCACCGTTACCAGAACGCCCAAGAACAATTCCCAAACTTCCGGGGTTACCCGTAACCTTTTGAGCTACAGGAATTATAAAATCAGGATAATCATCTGCTGGATCTAAACTATGTGCCCCTAAATCTTCTACTTCAATTCCTTTTTCGGAAAGATATTTCTTTATCCCTTCTTTAAATTCAAATCCGCCGTGGTCACTTCCCAAATAAATCATAGACTAATTGTATCATGATTCCTGTTGATCTAGTTTGTACTACTTGACCGAAAAGTTTTCACTTGATATAACTGTAAAGGTTATCGAAAGATAGCTTTTCAAGAAAACTCGCCTTGCGCGAGTTTTTTTGTGCTAAAATTTACACATTGCGGGTTCGTCTAATGGTAGGACACGTCCCTCTGGAGGATGGTATTGGGGTTCAAGTCCCTGACCCGCAGCCGATTTGCACAGCAAATCGCTTCGTGAGTTCTACGAGCGAAGTACTACTTTTGATGCTTGAAGAATTCTACCTGCCTTAGTCTTTTTAAAGCTTCTTCTCTAGTTTTATAAGGTCCACCTAAATTTCTTTTAGTTTTTTTAGATATGACAAAATATCCTTCTTTTTTCTTAACAATCATATGTTAATAATAACTTAAAAAAATTATTTTGGAAATCTTTTGAGACCTAGTCCTACTGCTATTGCTCCTGCAGAAAAGACAAACATAAGACTTGCAGGAAAAGCTGTATTTGGCAAGGTAGTAACATCCTGTAAGTTTCTTTCTACAATCAGGTTGTAAGCAGAAGGATTAGCAGATGGGGAGGCAGAAGGCTCAACTATTTGAACTTGAGAATCTTTGATAACTGCAGGTTTGGAAAATTTTCCTGCTATTAAAAAGTAGCCAATTGCTAAAGCTGCCAATATCAGCCCTACAGTCATTACTCTAAGCCACTTAGGATCATTCATGCCTGAGAATATACCATTAATATGGTCACTATGCAATATGTTGTATGGATTCTCTTACCCGGTTAATAGTCTCCTCTTCTCCTAATATTTGAAGACTCTCGAAAAGAGGAGGAGTAACAGTCTGACCTGAAACAGCCACTCTAATAAGTTGAAACATCTGACTAGCTGAAATTTTTAAGTCTTCTGCCAGTTTTCTAAAAGTATCTTCAAATAATTTAGCCTCCCAAGGCTTTTTCATCTCCTCCATAGTTTTCAAAGTTTTTTCCAAAGACTCCTTTAAATTTTTGATATTTAGTTTATTAAATACTTCTTTTTCATATTCAGGCTTTTCAAAAAGAAAATCAGTTAGAGGTACAAAATCTGATAATTTTTTAATTCTTTCTTTAATAAGTGGCACTATCTTCCTTAGCTCTTCTTCTGTTGGATGATCCGACTTCGCTAAAGCTCCGCCGGACAAGTCCACCAAAAATTCCTGCAATCTTTTGGTCAGTTCTTCATTACTCATATTCCTGATGTATTCTCCATTCATCCATTCAAGTTTTGTTTCATCAAAATAAGCTGAAGCATTATTAAAATTTTTAAAGTCAAAAACTTTTATCATATCCTCCAAGGAAAAAGTCTCTTTGCCCTCCGGATGGGACCACCCCAAAAGGGCCAGAAAATTTATAACTGCTTCTTTTAAATAACCTTCTTTCTTATAATCTAAAGCTGATTTTGCCCCATGTCTTTTAGAAAGTTTGGCTCTATCAGAACCAACAAGCAGAGGCAAGTGAGCAAATTGTGGCATTGTCCAACCCAAGCTGTTATAAAGTTGAATGTACTTAGGCATCGATGATATATATTCATTTCCCCTAATGACGTGTGATATCTCCATTAAATGATCATCAATCACATTGGCAAAATTATAGGTAGGGTAGCCATCAGATTTTAATATTACAAAATCTTCCTGAGTATTATTCTCAATAGTAATATCTCTATCTCCAACTAAATCATGGTACGTAGTTTGACCTTCTTTGTTTACCTTAAATCTGATAGCTCCCTCATCTTCAAAGGCTAAATCTTTATCTAAAAGTTCTTTGGCATATTTTTTATAAGTTTCCAATCTTCCAGATTGAACATAAGGCCCAAAGTCTCCGCCTTTATTTGGTCCTTCATCATATTCAAGTCCTAACCAACTTAAAGTTTCATAAATTTGACCCACTGATTCAGGTACATATCTTTCTCTATCAGTATCCTCAAGCCTAAGAATAAATTTTCCATTATTTTTCTTAACAAACACGAAGTCAAATAGTGCCTGCCAGGCAGTTCCGATATGCGGCATTCCTGTTGGTGATGGTGCAAGTCTCGCTCTCACATTCATAGCTTGGAATAGTATAATGTATGTGTGACTTTAACTCAAACTGCCCTATTAACTAAACAAGTTATTGCTGTCACTTTGGTAACCTCTATCCTGGGGATTTTCAGTTTTATTGGATATAAAATGTGGTATGCCTATTACCTTTCCACTCTACCTCCTGTTGAAGAAAAACCTGATATAAAATTTGGGATATTACCCACACCAAACTTTCCATCCTCATCCGTATCTTCATCCAATTATTCTTACAGCTTGGATACAACAACAGGAAGTTTACCAACCTTAGGAGACAATGGTTTTGAAAAAATTATCAAGGTTTACTTTATTATTAAGCCTTTTGCTACTTTCCTGTCTCCTGATAGAAGTCAGGCTTTAGCTGCCAGATTTAATATTAAAACTCAACCAGAAATCTTAACTGAAACAAGATATTTATTTGAAGAGAATAAAAAAAAGCTGACTGTTGATTTAGATAATGGCAATTTTACCTATATAAGGGAAGCAACCCCTTCTGGGGATGAAAAATTGGAGGATGATAAAACTCTTACATCAGGTTTTGAAAATATACTTGGTAACTTAGGTGTACTGAAACCTCAATTAACAGAGGGTAGATTTAAAATTATTCCCTTAAAAGTAGCCGGCAATCAATTTATTTTTTCTGAAGTAAGAACAGAAGCCAGTTTAGCTCAAATCTCCCTTTGGCCAAAAGCTATAAATGACAAATCTATTTTTACTTCAGATTTTGAAAAGAGCCAAATTAATGCCACCATAATTGGTTCTTCCAGTGATTTAGATAATTATATGCAGCTTAATTTTACGTTTTGGCAAATCGATGAAAATACTTTCGCTACATATCCAACCAAATCCCCAAGTGATGCTTTAGTTGATCTTCAATCAGGAAAAGGAGTAGTGATACTGGAACCTGATAAACCTCAGGTTTCTATTACCTCTGTATACTTAGGGTATTTTCTCTCGGATAACTATAATCAATATCTCCATCCTATTTATGTTTTTGAAGGCCCTAAGTTTGCAGGATATGTTTCTGCGCTAACTCCGCAATTCATTGAACAGGCCCGCCTGCCGGACGGGCAGGCCAAGTGAAGTTGGAATAAGTCCAATCAATTAATTTTTTGGTTTCTCCAAATCTATCATCCGAGCCCAAAACAACAATTAAAACCCTATGTCCTTCTCTTTCAATAAGAGTAACTAAATTCTCTTTTGCTTCCTGGGTATAGCCTGTTTTCACACCCATCACTCCTGCAACATCTGTTAAAAGTTTATTCAAATTAAAAAGATTGTGTTGATATTTTTTATCGATTGAGACAATTTCTGTTTCTTTAGTGGCAAAAATTCTGGTTAATTGTGAATCCTTTAAAGCTTCTTTAGTAATTTCTGAAAGATCAGATGCAGAAGAATAATGTCTGG
>Ga0209542_10020838_pt1 | contig 10335 bp, 7 predicted proteins | sample RifCSPhighO2_01_FD_184028 | JGI IMG/M metagenome (GOLD analysis project Ga0209542, IMG submission 184028) | Soil microbial communities from Rifle, Colorado - Rifle CSP2_plank highO2_0.1 (SPAdes) (version 2) | ecosystem: Environmental > Terrestrial > Deep subsurface > Rock core/Sediment ...
TCCATTTATTGATTGAGTCCAAAATAATATCTTGGATTCATAGGTTGAGATACTTTGCTATTTATGAAACCGTGCATAGATAATTACGCCATTAGGTGGATGACTTGGCTCAAATGCTGAAGAAGGATGTGACAAGCTACATTATGCTTCGGCGAGACGCATGTAGTCTTTGAACCGAAGATATCCGAATGCGACTTCGCTTTAAATTCCGTAAGGAAGGGGAACGCAGGGAATTGAAACATCTTAGTACCTGCAGGAAAAGAAATCAATCGAGATGCTGCTAGTAAGAGCGACCGAAAACAGCACAAAGCAAACCGAATCCTTTATAGTAATATGAAGGAGATGTGGTGTTGAAAGACCATTTTTATTCCTAATTAGGTGAACTCAAACTTTCTTGGAAAAGAAGACCATAGAGGGTGATAGTCCCGTAGAGATGGCTTAATGGAATTGAGTGGTATCTTGAGTACTGTTTATTGGATATTAAACAGGAAATTAGGAGGCATTAACTTCTAACTTTAAATACAATTTGAGTCCGATAGCAAAGAATACCGCGAGGGAACGTTGAAAAGAACCCTTGACAGGAAGTCAAAAGATCCTGAAACCTAATGGCTATAGTTTGTCACTGCTTTTAGAAGTTGTGACGTACGTTTCGAATAACGGGCCAGGGAGTTTATCTAAGTGGTAAGATGGAAATCAAAGGGAAACCAATAGCCTGCAGCTTGCGAGGGGCGAGGTATGAAAATGCCTTAAATCACTTGGATATGACCCGAAACCGGGCGATCTAGTCGTGGGTAAGGTGAAGCAAAGGTTAAACTTTGTGGAGGCCTGCAGAGGTTCTATGGGCAAGTGCTCTTCTAACTTGCGACTAGGGGTGAAAAGCCAATCGAGCTCGGTGATAGCTGGTTCCTGCCGAAATTGGCTGCAGTCAAGTCCTAAAGGAGATAGTTAGAGAGGTAAAGCTACGGATCGAGGATTTAGGTCTCGAAAGGGATCGGTCCTCTGTCCAACTCTAAATTCTCTAACGTCGTAGATTTTAGGAAACGGCAATGCGGGGTAAGCCTGTGTTGCTAAAGGGGAACAACCCAGACTGTAGTTAAGGCCCCCAAATATCAACTAAGTGTGAACGGGTGAAAAGCATCCATAGCCTAAGACAGCAAGGAGGTTGGCTTAGAAGCAGCCATCCTTTAAAAAGTGTGTAACAACTTACTTGTCAAGGTTATGGGTCTTGAAAATTAACGGGACTAAGTTGATTGCCGATACTACAGATCGAAAGATGGTAGGCAGGCGTTCTATTAGGACAGAAGTATTTTCGTAAGAAGATATGGACCTGATAGAAATGAAAATCCTGGTAATAGTAAGATCGTAGCAGAGTGAGAATCTCTGCCACCGAAAGGGCAAGGGTTCCTTGACAATATAGTTTAGTCAAGGGTAAGTCGGTCCTAACTAAGCTCATAAATTGAGCAATAGGAAAGGGAAAAAGGTTAATATTTCCTTTACTGCTTATGTATGCATGGCAACATAAGACTTGTTTATGACATTTTTGGATAAGCCAACACATGATCAACTATGTCAATCAATACAGGTCAAAGGAGAATCGTAATGATGAGAATTTGACCAAATTGAGATGAGTGCTTTGTATGAAGCATTTGGCTGATTCCTAGAATCCATGAAAAATAAACAGGTAAAAATCATAAGCAACCGTACCAAGAACCAGCACTGGTGCCCCTGGGTGAGAAGCCCAAGGTGTGAAGGATATAATCCAATTAAGGGAACTCGGCAAATTAGCCCCGTGCCTTCGGCATAAGGGGTCCCTGCTTTTGTAGTTTATGCTGCGATTGCAGGGTGCAATGACAAAGGATGTCCGACTGTTTAACAAAAACTTAACTAACTGCTAACCTGTAAAGGCTTGTATAGTTGGTGACATCTGCCCAGTGCCAGTACTTCAAACTCCTTTCCAAGTGAACTTTTAGGAAAAGTTCAATCAAAAACAGAGCTTTTCCGCAGGAAAAGGGAGCTAAGAGCTGGTAAACGGCGGGAGTAACTATAACTCTCTTAAGGTAAAAAGTTGCCTTAGTAAAATTTGGCTATATGCTGGAATATCTGAGTATCCTGCACTACCTTTTATCAATTTGACAGTTTTTGGTTTTTCCATAAAATTTATATTCATGAAAAACAAAAGCTTATCAAAAATAAAAGGTGAAAAAGTGACAGGTGCAGACAACCAGCAGGAAAGGCTAGATGCAAATTGGATTGTTGGTTTTGTTGATGGAGAAGGATGTTTTCATATTTCCATTAACAAGATTCCTGAAATGAGCTTAGGATGGCAAGTACTTCCTGAATTCAGAATTGTTCAACATGAAAAAGATGAATCGGTCTTATACAAAATCAAAAATTATTTTGGTTTTGGCAATGTTAAAATTAACAGAAAAGATCATCATGGAGCAAGAAAAGAATTCAGAGTAAGAGGGATGGAAAATCTCAATAGAATAGTGATTTTTTTTTCAGAAGTATAAGTTAAATACTTCTAAAAGAAAAGACTTTGAGATTTTTTCATTAATTATTCAAAAGATGAATAATAAAGAACATCTTACCAAGGAAGGTCTTGACAATATAGCAAAACTCATATCAGAAATGAATCGTAAACCATCATTAAAGTATCTAGAATCCTCAGAGACTATACGCCAGACACATATGTGAAGATATAGTCCGACCCTTACAGCGATGTAAGGAGGTATACAGAAATGTATGCCCGCCATCAAAGGATGGTCAATACCTGAAAAGGAAAGCAACAGATGTGAGCGTAATACCTTGTCGTTTGATTGACGACTTGCATGAATGGTGTAACGAGATATCCACTGTCCCTAGTTGGAATCCTCCGAATATTCTATTCTGGTGCAAAGGCCAGAGATCTCCAGTGGGAAGCGAAGACCCCGTGAAACTTTACTGTAACTTGTAGTTGCGACGTGAGTTTTGGTGCGTAGCGTAGGTGGGAGTTGCTAAGTCTTTAGTTTCGGCTAAGGAATAGACGCCGATGAAACACCACTAATTAGAACTTGCGTTGCTAACTCTGCAAAGAGGACATCTATAGGCGGACAGTTTGGCTGGGGTGGCACCCTGCTGAAAAGATACAAAAATCATAGAAGATAATTTTATGGTTTTGACTTTAGATCAGCAGGGCCCAAAGGTTTGCTCATCTCGGTCAGAAATCGAGAGTAGAGTGCAAAAGCAAAAGCAAGCCTGATTGAATTCATGATAAGAATGAATCCAAAGACGAAAGTCTGGTTTAGCGAACCCCTATAGCTCCTTAATGGGGCTTAGGGCTGACCGAAAAGTTACTCCGGGGATAACAGAGTCGTCGCGCCTGAGAGCTCATTTTAGCTTTAAGCTAAGAGTTTATCGACGGCGCGGCTTGCTACATCGATGTCGGCTCTTCCTATCCTGGTCGTGCAGAATACTGCGATGACAATACATTACTGCCTTTTGAGCAGTCTGTATGCGACCAAGGGTGCGGGTGTTCACCGATTAAAAGGGATCGTGAGCTGGGTTCAGAACGCTGTGAGGCAGTTTGTTTGATATCTACTGGAGATGCTGATGTCTGAAAGGAAGGAAGCCATAGTACGAGAGGAACTGGCTTTCGACGCCTCTGGTCAATCGGCTATCTGACAAGGTACGCCGAGCAGCTACGCGTTATATGGATAAGTGCTGAAAGCATCTAAGCACGAAGCCATCCTTGAAAAGAGACATTATAGAACTCCTCTAAAACAGGGGGTTGATAGAGCAGGTGTGTAAGCACGAAGGCAACGACGTGTTCAGCTCGCTGCTACTAATCGTTCTACTATCTATGCACGGTTTTTCATTTCTTTTTTTTTTTTTTTTTTTTAATAAGATAGCGATAGCTCTAATATCAAACAAACTTCTCCAGCTCACAATCCTAGAAATGTTTTTAAATAAATCTGGAATTAATCAAAATTTATGGGAAGAGACTTCAAGAAATTCCAGATATGGAATATGGCATATTCACTTGTATTAAAGTCGTATAAGATATTGGAAAATTTTCCAGATTATGAAAATAAAAATATCACAGATCAAATCAGACGGGCGGTAACTTCACTTCCATTAAATATTGCAGAAGGAGCAGGTTCACCGTCTAATAGGGAGTTTCTTCAATTTCTAGGATTTTCTTATAGGTCTGCCAAAGAACTTGAAGTATTATTTATGTTGAGTAAAGACTTAAAATATATTAATGATAAAACATATTTAGATATTTCTAAAGAGTTAGAAGAATTCAAAGGAAGAATGTATAGATTCATGGAAAGCGTTGATAAAGAGATTAAAGAAGGAAAGAGGAATTATAGTTTTAATTGGAAAAGGAAAAAGTGAAAAATAAAAACAAACAATTTTATAAAATAACTAAATCTCTAATTCTAATATGAAAGTCTTAGGAATCGAGAGTACTGCGCACACATTCGGCGTTGGTATAATAGACAATAAAAAAATCTTAGCAAATGTTATTGATAGCTATAAAACTGATAAAGGCGGCATCCATCCAACAGAAGCAAAAGAGCATCATAAAAGAGCTGCGGATGAAGTCATTAAAAAAGCATTAGAAGCAGCAAAATTAAAGATAGAAAATATAGATTTAATCTCTTTTTCACAAGGCCCAGGACTTCCTCCTTGTTTAGTTGTTGGATTGGAAAAAGCAAAAGAATTAGCTAAAAAATATAATAAGCCTTTAATTGGCGTAAATCATTGTATTGCGCATCTAGAAATTGGAAGATTGTTAACAAAAGCAAAAGATCCTGTTTTGTTGTATGTTTCAGGAGCAAATACACAAGTTATTGCTTATGAAGGCGGAAAATATAGAATATTTGGAGAAACTTTAGATAATGGAGTTGGTAATTTCTTAGATGCTTTTGCAAGAGAATTAGGAATAGGTTTTCCAGGCGGCCCTAAAATTGCAGAATTAGCAGAAAAAAGTAATAATTACATTGAATTGCCTTATGTTGTTAAGGGAATGGATATTTCTGTTGGAGGAATATTAACAAATTTAAAGCAAAAAATTAAGAAAGGATATAAAATAGAAGACCTTGCTTTTTCCTGTCAGGAAACTGTTTTTGCAATGTTAATCGAGGTTGCAGAAAGGGCATTGCATCATTGCAATAAAAAAGAGTTATTATTAGGAGGAGGAGTTTCTTGTAATAAAAGATTTCAGGAAATGGCAAAGCAAATGTGCAGAGATAATAATTTTAAATGTTTTATTCTGGAAAATCAGTTTAATATTGATAACGGAGCAATGATTGCAAATCTTGGCTCAATAGAATATAAAGCAGGTGTAAGGCAAAATATTAACGAGATTAATATTAAGCCAAGAGAAAGGACAGATGATGTTAAGGTTTTATGGAGATAAAGTTCTCTGTTTATAATAATTTTTTTTTACTAAACTAATAATTTCTTCACTTTGGCCAATGTATGTCAAAGGATCTGTAAGTTCTATTATTTTTTCTTCATAAATCCTATTTGTTATTTCCTTGCATTGCAAACATACATCCCTAAAAGGAAGGTTCTGGTTATAAGAAGATGTAGCTAATTCTCCTGTTAAATCATGGGCTTCTTTTCTTGACATTGGATTTTCAAGAAATCTTATGTCTGTTAGGGAAGTCATTATTCTCTGCGCTGTAACAAAGTCTGATCTTTTAACTCGTTCTACGCTTCTCTCTTTATTTAAACCAAGGTAATAAACAGTGCTGGCTAATCGTCTTATTACATGATCCCCGAATTTAAACATATCTTCTAAGTTTATTCTATCTGATGCTGAGCCTGATAAATCCCTTCCATACTTAAATTTGCAGGAAGATAAAGCGCATGACATAACTCCCCTCATATAATTAGTAAAAGATTCTGTCTGCTCTTCTGTGGTTGGATTTCCTCCTTTGGCATCTTTATGCGGCATTGCAGATGATCCTTTTCTTTTTTTTGGGTTTGTATCAATAAAAACACCCCAGTCATCACTTTTTCCCAGAGCAATATAAAATGCTAAATTTCCTATAGTTTCAGCTGTTCTTGCCATACCATAAGCTATATCTGCAATAAACTCCCTTCCCGGAATTTGAGCGTTTGCAATCATATTTTTTATCCCAAAACTTTTGCAATATTTTTCCTGCAGTTCAATACCATCAATTTCTAAATCTTTTGCTTGATGGTGGTTGCCAGTTGCGTCAGCCCACTTCCCATATATTGAATTCTTGTAAAAGAACGCCAATAAATTCAAATCAGACTGCAACATCTCTGTATAGAAGATTAATGGCCTTCCAGCAAGAGTCGGCAGTGCATCATACAGATGTGTAGTATCCATAAATGGCTGTATAAATTCATCGCTAGTTGCTTTCTCTATTGTAATATCCCTCAAATTCTCTAAAGAATCAATAATTATCTCAAGGCTTTGTTTTAGCTGCAGGGCTTTTGCAGTTTCAGTTGAATCTGCGCTTGTTCTTGCTTTGTTAATATGCTCTCTTCCTTTTGAAACTACTTCGCCTAGAGCAGTATTAATAGCAATCACATCATGTCCTGTTTTTTCTTCGAGCTCTCTTATTCTGTTAGGATCAATAATTTTTCCTATAACTGCTTTATTACAAATTTCTTCTGCATCTTCGGTTGGAACTATATCTGGATAAAGGTCGCTCATAACCTTAACTGCAGTTGCTTGCGAGTCTAATATATATTGAAAAGTTTTTTCTGCGCCCCATATTTTAATCATATCATCAGTGCCATATCTTCCATGAGCTAGGAATTGTGAATCTTTAGCAGAGTCAACTCCTAATGATTTTGGTTTTGTTTCCAAGTTAATCACTTATACTTCATATCAGCAGCTATAACTTTTTCTTCTTTTTCTTCGATTTGTTTTAAAACAAGGGTATGTAGTTCTTCTTTAAAACCGCCAAAATACTGCGCTGCAAACCTTGCAACATTTTCTGGACGAGGAATAACTGCATTGCTTGTTCCGGGTGGATTTTTTAAACAGGATTCGTATAATGCTGATTCTTTAGGAGGGCAGCTAACCACAGGCCATTTTGATTGCGCAGCTAACATCCCAGATAAAGCGTCTGTGCCGCCAGCAATACTAACAATTAATATTTTATCAACAGAACTATTATATTCTCCAATAATTTTCAAAACATGGTCTGGACTTCTATGGGCAGAAGCTATTCTATATTGCGATTTTATTTTATAAGCATCTAAAGCTTCTTTTATTTTCTCAGCCCAGAATAGATCACTATCACTGCCCATCACAATCGGGACTAAAATTCCTTCTAAATAATCAACCATATTATCTCCTCATAACTTGCTCCAAACAATTATTAGTATCCTCAATTATTTTTTGTCTAGCATCTCTGGTATCAGGCTCAAACTTTTTTCCAGTTAAAAGCTGGTAAGTTTCTATATATCTGCATGCAATTTTAAATCTATGTTCATCAGTAAATGGTTCTCCAGGCTTTCCCAAGCCCCTTGCAAGCTCTTTTGAATAGGAGGTTGGATCTTCTCCTTTTAAGAATTTTTCATCATAATCTAAAGCCAGCCAGTATCTAGAGGCATCTAACGTCAGGGCCTCATCAGTGTATTCAATTTTTCCATTTTTGCCCCTTCCTAATTCAAATTTTGTATCCACTAAAATAATTCCTTTTGTAATCAAAAACTCTTCAGCTCTAACAAATGCATTCATAGTTGCATTTTTTATTAATTCATAATCTTCAGAAGAAACAATTCCATTGTCAAATAAATATTGAGGAGGAACTGAAATATCATGACCAGAGTCCCTTGCTTTGGTTGAAGGGGTATCTATCAGGAAAGGCAGTCTTCCATTTGCAACTAAACCTTCTGGCAGTTTATGGCTGCAGAATTCTCTTTCCCCTAGATTAGCATAATGATGGTAAAGCGAGGTTTCAGTGCTGCTTTTTGCCATGTATCTTCTAAGCACCATCTCAAAATCAATCGGGCTGCATTGTTCTGAAACAGCGACTATACCACTGGCAACGATTTGGGAATTTGGCAAAGTATCGCTAATTAGCTCAAACATAAAATTTGAAAGCTCGCTGGTTATTTGGTCTTTAAATGGAATAACACCCCTTACTTTGTCATGAGTTGATATATTTCCAGTAGTCACCAAAACCCTTAATGGAAGATTGTCTTTTGTTGCTAGTTTTCCGCCATAAAAATTTGCCCTGACTTTTCCCTGGTAATAAAAAGAACCTTCTAATTCCGGAATATCAGAACATTCTGTAACTCTTTTTTCAGTCTCACTAATTTTCTCTGTTTCAACAATATTGTCTATAACTTCCTGCCCAACAACATTATCAAGATTTTTTCCAACTAAAGCTTCGATTTCATTTTGAGTTAATAATTCCATTTTCCCTCCTCAATGTCTAAAATACCTAATGCCCGTTACAAGCATGTTCATTCCATATTCCCTTGCTTTTGAAAAAACTATTTCATCCTTCTCGGAACCGCCATCCTCAACAATATTTTTAATTCCATATTTATGCGCAACTTCGATATTGTCTGGAAATGGAAAGAAAGAATCGCTAATTAAGATTAATTCTCCCATTTTCTTTTTTACATAATTGTTCTTATACTCCGGTAGCCTCATAATTATGTCTATACTTGCATCAAGAGTTTGTGACAATAAATTTTTCCCTTCATCAGTTTTAAGCAGCTCTTCAAATTCATTATAAAAATTATTCTGAGCTAACTGACATGCTTGCTCAACAGACAAAACTCTATTTGCATTGCCTGCTCCAAAACCGACTTGCCTATATTTTCCCTCGCTTATTTTCTGAACTAAGGTTATTGCATTTGAAAACTTATTCTGGCAAGTAATAATGCCGAAGTGTATCAGATTCTTGTTATTCTCGTAAAAACTAAGATCTCCTGAAACAACCTTTAGCTTTTTTTCATCAATTAAATCATAAACTTTATTTTCTAGCATTAAATGACCAGCATCCATGCCTATTCTATATTTAAATCTGTCATTACTTTCATCCTTAAAATTAGTTTTCAATATTCTCAAATTTTTCTTAGTAAGCAAAATGTCAATAGCTTGTTTTGTATAGTCTAATGCTAGGATTATCTCTGTCAAAGGACCGTTTATGATTGTCTTAGCAGCTTTCTCATCAACAACACCGTAAACAGCCCTTACCCCGCCAAAAGAGGATATTGGATCTCCGCTAGTTGAAAGCCTTATTGCTTCGTCTACATCAGAACTAATTGCATTTCCACAATCATTGCCATGCTTATTGGCAATTGCATTTGTTATACCGCCAAGTTCAGCAACAGCTCTAACAACATCATCAATAGCTACTTCAACATCAAACAGATTATTATAAGAAAGTGCTTTACCATGAAAATCAGCTTTCTCTGCTATTGTTTTCCATTCACCATTATCTGCATATTGTTCAACAGCTGTTATACCGAAATTAGTTCCAGCTAATTTGTATAAACCAGTTTCAGTTTGGTTTTTATTAGTCCCATATCTCATCTCTAAGTTAGTTAAATCAAATGCTAAAATAACATGTTTTGGTATTGATTTTTCTCCACTTTTATTTCTAAACCATCTTGAAATAATAGCATCATATCTTGCTGTGTGTGTAAATGCTTCTTCTGCAAGTAACATTCTCAGCTCTAAAGGAACATTTCCTTTATTAAGATGATATAGGATAAGAGGATAATGCTCTGGATTAATTGCAATAACCACATGCTCATAATTCTTAGCAGCAGCTCTTACCATAGTTGGTCCGCCAATATCGATATTTTCAATACACTCTTCTAAAGAAGCGCCAGAAAGCATGGTTTGTTCAAAAGGATACAAGTTAACAGCTACAATATCAATTAAAGGAATTTTATAATCTTCAACTTGATGCATATGATCATCCTTGTCTCTTCTTGCTAAAATGCCTCCATAAATTTTTGGATGTAATGTTTTTACCCTCCCTTCTAATATTTCTGGAAAATCTGTTAAATCACTAACTATCATAACCTTAACGCCCGCATCATTTATTTTGTTGTAAGTTCCACCAGTAGAAACATTAGTATAACCTAATTCAGCTAATTGTTTAGCGAATTCGACTATTCCTGTTTTATCAGATACGCTTAATAATGCAAGTTTTTCCATTTTTAACCCCTGCTCTATTTTTGAAAACAGATAATCTTTTTAAATCAATTTCTATACGGGATTAAATAGATTAAAGTATCTATATTAGAATAAAAGAGTTATTATTTGTTTAAGATCTCGTCATTATTGCCCCGCAATCCCTGCAATATACACTATCATTGCTTTCATCGTAG
>Ga0209542_10020843_pt1 | contig 10334 bp, 12 predicted proteins | sample RifCSPhighO2_01_FD_184028 | JGI IMG/M metagenome (GOLD analysis project Ga0209542, IMG submission 184028) | Soil microbial communities from Rifle, Colorado - Rifle CSP2_plank highO2_0.1 (SPAdes) (version 2) | ecosystem: Environmental > Terrestrial > Deep subsurface > Rock core/Sediment ...
TAAAATCTTTTTGCATTATTAGAGATATTTTTAATGTATATTTAAATATTACCTAGACAATTTTAGGTTGAAATATATGCGTTAGAATATAAGACTATATAAAAGGCCATTTCTTTTTGAATTAAGAGGCAAATTGTTAATTAATGGTATAAGACTTTTAAGTGGAAATTCAAATCTAGAATTGGCACAGAAAATTGCTGACAAATTATCTATATCTCTAGTTAAGAGCCAAGTTAGTAGGTTTAGTGATGGTGAAATATCTATAAGAATTAATGAGTCTGTGAGAAATTCTGACGTTTATGTTATACAACCTACTTGTTATCCTACAAATGAATCCTTAATGGAACTCTTAATTATGTTAGATGCACTTAAAAGAGCAAGTCCAGAACGAATAATTGCAGTAATTCCTTGGTTTGGTTATTCAAGACAAGATAAAAAAATCCATTCTAGAGATCCGATTTCTGCCAGATTAGTGGCTGATTTAATAACTGTTGCTGGGGCTAACAGGATTATAACAATGGATTTACATGCAGCGCAAATTCAAGGTTTTTTTAATATTCCAGTAGATAATCTAACTGCTATGAACATTTTTGTTGACTATTATAAGAAAATGAGTTTAAAAGACCCTGTTATAGTTGCACCTGATTTGGGAGATGTAAAGAGGGCGAGAGACTTTGCAACAAAATTACAATATCCTTTAGCAATAATTGAGAAGAGAAGACCTATGGAGAATGTTAGTGAGGTTATGAATGTTATCGGAGAGGTCAAAAATAACGATGTTATAATGATAGATGATATGATTGATACTGCAGGAACTATAGTAAATGCTGCAAATGCATTAAAGGATAAGGGAGCTATGGATATTTATGTGTGTGCTACTCATCCAATATTAAGTGGAAACTCTTTGGAAAAATTACAGAATTCTTCAATTAAGGAAGTAGTTGTTACAGATACTATACCCTTTAAAAATAAAATTGGGAAAATTAAATCATTATCAATATCCGGCTTATTAGCTGAGGCTATTAGATGTACTCATGAAGGAAAATCTATTAGTACATTATTTGATTAATTTGTTGTAATCAATTTCTCCAGAAATTTTCCAAGGTGTAACTTTGAATTCTTTTTACATCAATCAAAATATTTTTGAAATATCTTGAATCATTTAGTTAAATAATTTTTAAGTGTTTATACTAAAAACGATATATTTATAAATAATTTAAATCTGCGCAATTGTCTTCTCAAAATTTGGGGGTACAAAAAATGACCAAACAAAGTAGTAGAAATCCAATTAATGGTGTTGTTAGATATGCCTTACAAAGATTTCATGCCTATCAGACAGCCCAAGATTTTCAAAAAGCAAATGAAATTGAGCGTAAATATAGGCCTGTATTAGTATGGGCAGCTGCAGGGCAAGGGACTGAAGATATAAGTTTAACAAGACTTGAAAATTCTGATAATCACCCTGTAGAATTCTTAGATGTTTACGATGTTAATGATGATTATCATGCTAGAGTTGAAGTAAATGCAAGGCTTGTTCCAGCATTAATGGTTAGTACAGAAAGATCTAAACCTATAACTACAGAACAACGAGCAATACAAGATTATAAAGCTGCTATGACAAAAAGGCAATATGGTTTAGCTCAAGTTATTTATGGTTTGCATGAATGTGTAAGGCAATATGCTGATACATTTAGTATTGATGATGAAGAAATAGATAAAGCTAGAAGAGCAAAATTGACGGCAAGCCATGTATATGATAGTCTTGATGCTTTCTTAGCAAAAGAGGAACTGGTTAGATTTGCCCAAGTTGGAGAAGTTAATTTGGCTGCGAAAAGCTAAATCAATTTTGCTATTAAAAAACCAATGAAACATCCGGCAGTGAGAAATGGCATTGCAGGATAAAATTTATTTTTCTTAGCATACATAAATAATGAGAATAAAGCAAGAGTAGTTGCCACCACAACTATTAAGGCTTTCGTGAAATCAAATTCTTTTAAAATAACCCCTGCGAATAATAGTGGAAAGCCAATATCTCCACCACCTAAAATAGCTTCTCTATTTTTCTTGTATGGAATATAAAGACCTGCAAAGATATTTGATTCACTTTGAAATTTAGCTAATTTTACCATATGCTTAGTTTTCCAAACAGCTATCATATCATATATCGAAATTAATATTAAAAGAACAAAAACTGAAAATAATCCTAGAATTGGAACAAATAGACCTGCTATGCCACCATAGACAAATAATTCTGTAACATTATTTGAGAAGATATTTTTGCTAAATATTTTTAATAATGCCAAAATTAATGCTATAGCAATAGAAATAATTTGTGGTAGAAAGGCTGAAAAAGCAATTGTTAAACATATGAAAATACTCAAGAAGAACCATACTTTCCATATTTTAAAGGACCTATATTTGATTAAGATTAAGGCGATTACAGTAGATACAATAATTGCTATAACTATTGGAATGTAAGACTTATTTTCTTCAATCTCAGGACGTTCAATATTTAATGGAAGAGTTTCTCCTTGAATATATTGTTTTGTTATGAAAAGGCCTATTACTTGGGCAGCAAAGAATAAAACAACTAAGGCAATAGTTACAGGATAAGTATGTTTCATTAAGGTTCCCTATTCATTAAGTGTTTTTAAAGCTTTTTATTAATATAAACACTAATAACTAATTACTTTAATGAATAAGAGCTTGACTTATGTAAATTTATTTGCTTATTAATTGAAAGTTTTTTTCTCTGCAAAGACATTCAATATTACTAGGTAGCTTATCACTTATTATGTAAACTACACCACAAGTTTCGCATATTGCTTCTTTCATTTTAGTATAATACTCCTACTAACTTATTTTTTATTTCAGAACACCTAACTTTTTGCGGGTCATTTATTTGAGAGTTGTCTCCTTTAGTAGTATAAAATAATCCTTCTTTGTCTATTGATTTACTGATGATTCTGTGAATTACAATACCATTAACCCAATTTGCCTTATATGCAATAATATCACCAATTTGAAGTTCTTCACAATTTGGCTTAACTTCTATGCCATTATGACTAATGTCAAATAATGGGTCCATAGAATTCGTATCTTCATATGATGAGATTTGAGCATCGTTAATGAAAATTATAACTTTATCTTTAAAAACTTGGATTTGATTTTCTTTAATGTAATCTTGTGGACTTGCTTCTTCTGTGTCTTTTGAAAATAAACCAGTAAATGGAAATTCATTATTTGAATTTGAGATAGTAATATATGAATTTGTAAGAAACCCCAATAAGAATGAGCTTACAATAACTGTTATTAGTAAAAAAGGTCTCATTTTGTTACTAATTAGTAGCTTAATTACTATATAAATTTTATGGAAATTATCACTTTAGGATAGATACAAAACGCTCCATTATGGGTTCTTAAATTGGAGGTGCAGAAAATAAAAAATTGGGCTTTGGCTTAACACTAGATGTTATGTGCTATATATTTATCGCCTTGCTTACCAGATAATTGATTGCCAACCATTCTTTTATCCTTAAGAGAATAAATAAATTTATTACCCTTATGCTGATCACATTGAACAATCAATGAATTAGGATTTAGTTTTTGTGTTACTTGAACTTTTCTAAATTTATTGAGAATATGCTCTCTGATGGAGTTCAAGAAATTTATCATCTCTAGAGCCAAGCAAAGGAATATTATATTCCATCATTAGTTTATATTCATCAGAAGCTTTAAATTCAGTGACCTCTGCACAAAAATCAGAAATCTCTTGTGAGGTTGGCATCTTGTCAAATAAAGAATTAGGTTTGGTGTTTTCTAGCATTTTGAGTAGTTGGCCTGGATGAGTAACCTTAAGCAATACTCTTCTATATACTAACATAGTTGCTAATGCTTTTAAAGCTTTATTTCTAGATTCTATGTAAGCATCTAGTTCCTGTTTTGGCAACATTCTTTTCTTTTCTGGAGGAGTTGGAAAGAAAAATTCTATTAATCTTAAAATATAAGGATAGACTACTTCTGTGTAAGGGTCTTTGAAGTATCTTTGATACCTGTCTCTTGTAAATTTATATGTTTCAATAAGGTATACTGGATGCATAATTGCTGTAGAATGGCTCAATTCTTGAAGTATAAAATCATCAAGTGTTGGTTTAAATTTAGTTATCTCCATATTGAATGAATGGAAGAGGAATTTAAAAATGTATTTTTTAAATTAATGAATTAATTAGTATATATGGAAAACCACAAAGTTTAATAAAAGGCATTGCAAAATTGAAATTATATGCTAAATATTGTTGCAGGTGGTTTTTATGGTGACGAGGGTAAGGGCAAAGTTGTCGGATATCTAGCTCGTAAAGATAAACCCTATTTAGTTGTTAGAGCTGGTGGTGGACCTCAGGCTGGGCACACAGTAGAAAAAGGAGTTGTTGTAACTCAAATTCCTTCTGGGTTTGTTGAATTAAGTTCAAGACTTTTAATTGCTAGAGGAACTGTGATTAATCCAACTATTTTACTTAATGAAATTGACAAATATAGTAGCTATGGGGTTAGAGAAAGAATTGGAATAGATTATGGTTGTACTATTATAGAGGATCATCATATAGAGCTTGAAAGAGAATTAGTTGAAAGAATAGGTTCTGTTGGCACAGGAACAGGACCAGCAAGAGCAGATAGAATATTAAGGAAAGCAAAACTAGCTCAAGATATTCATTCTCTAAAGCCATATTTAACAGATGTTGTTGCTGAAGTAAACACAGCAGTTAGAGAAAAAAAGGATGTTCTAGTTGAGGGAGTTCAAGGATATGGTCTTTCTTTACTAAATCATAGGTTTTATCCATTTGTTACTAGTCAAGATACAACTGCTAGTCAATTTGCAGCTGATGTTGGGGTTGGTCCTAAAGTTGTTGATGAAGTTACTGTTGTTTTTAAAGCATATGTGTCAAGAGTTGGAAAAGGTCCATTAGAAAATGAGTTCAGTCAAGAAGACATAAAACTTTTTGGTTTAGAAGAAAAAGGAAGTGTTAGTGGAAGGGCTAGAAGAATTGCACAATTCAATTGGGATTTAGCGCTTGAATCACTAATAGCTAATACAGGAACACAAGTAGCTTTGACAAACGTCGATAGATCTCATGGGAATAATCATAGGGTTACTGATTTTAGAGATTTGGGAGATGAAACAATTCTTTTTATTGTAAAGTTGGATGAGTTTTTTAGAGAAAAAGCAGGTTCATATTATAAAGGAATACCTTTAATATCTACTGGAGATAGAATAGAGGATATGGTAGATTTAAGATATAAGATTGGATCACTAGTGGGCTAGGCTTATTAGTTTCTTTATCTCACTCTAATAGTTTCAAGATTTCTTGGAGCCATTGTTTCTATGTTATTTAATTTGTGTAAAGTACTTGATAAATCTAAGCATCTTGAAGCTTCTCCATGGTTTACAATTATTCTTTTTGGTTTTGGACTTAATCTATAGACAAAATTTATTAATTGGTTCCTGTCGCAATGTCCTGAAAATCCTTCAATTTTAAATATATCCATTTTAACTTCAATAACTTCATGCTTAGATCCATTTTGAAATACAATTTCTTTCTCGCCATTTTGAATTCTTCTTCCTAGGCTTCCTTCTCCTTGATAACAAGTAAAAACTAAGGAGTTTTTTGAATTATCTGCCATTTGTTTGAAATATTCTACGCTTGGGCCCCCTGTCATCATCCCACTAGTGGCAATAATAATACAAGGTCCTTCATAGTCCATAACATCCTGCATTTCTTTTCGAGAACCAACTCTCTTAAAAATATCACTTAAAAACGGATTATAATCTTTATGAAAAACACTTTTTCTTATTTTTCTGTCGAAGAATTCAGGGTATGCTGTATGTATTGCAGTTACGTCCCATACCATTCCTTGGACATATATTGGAATTTTTTCTATTGTTCCTTCTCTAATTGCTCTTTCTATAATAAGCATCATTTCTTGGCTTCTTCCAACCCCTAGGATGGGCATTAAGATTTTTCCTCTTCTATTAACAGTAGATCTTACAACATCTAGCAAATATTGTTCTGCCTCTTGTCTACTAGGTTGAACATTATCTTTTCCACCATATGTACTTTCAAGGATTACTGTTTCTAACCTTGGGAATTTTGTGACAGCACAAGGGAGTAAATTACTTGTTTCAAATTTCATATCTCCTGTGTAAAGTAAGTTATGTAAACCATTTCCAATATGGAGATGAGCCATGGCACTTCCTAAAGTATGACCTGAGTTATATAGAGTTAATCTTATATCTGAGGTAATGTCAGTAACTTCTTCGTAATCTAGACAAATTGTTTGTTTTACCATTTGTTTAATGTCGGAGCTTGAGTAAAGTGCCTTTCTTGCTTCTTTTTGGCCTACAGCTATATAATCTAATTGAAGCAAAGCCATTACGTCTCTTGTGGGAGCTGTACAATAAATAGGGCCACTATAACCATATTTTACTAAGTATGGGAGAAATGCAACATGATCAAGATGTGCGTGACTTATAATTACAGCATCAATATCTTTTATACTAAATTCAGGTATGTCTAAAATTGGATAGGCACTTTCGTCATTAGCTGCAGTGTTTAAACCACAATCTAATAATACTCTTGATTCTTGTGTTTGGAGAAAAATGCAACTTCTACCAACTTCTCTACCTGCTCCAAGAAATGTTAATCTTACCCAGCCTGATTTTCTCTCATTGACCCAACCATCATAAATTTTTTTTCCAACTTGGTTTAAGAATTTTTTTCTTTGTTCACTATTTTCATATAAAACATATCTTATGTTCTCAATTATTTTTGACCTTAATGCGGGAGTTCTAGAGATCATTGGAACCCAAAATGTTTTTCTTCTTATCTCTTTGAGGATTTCTCCGGCTCTACCTATTGCAACCCCAGGTTTTTCAGCCTCTATTGTTACTACACTTCTAAAACTATCAAAGAAAATATTTGAGATTCCTGCTTCTTTAGGTATTAATTCTTCAATTATTTTTTTAGAAGTTTCACTATCTACGCAGATTGAAGGATCTGGCCTAAGCTCAATTCTTTTCTTAATAGTATTTACAATGTTCTTAATAGAAGTATTGTCATTAAGAAAGAAGTCTTTGTTTTTTGTATAAAGGATTATATTAGCTCCTTCAAATGCAGTTTCAACAATTCCTGCTTCTTTAGGTAATCTACCTAATATTTCATCTAGAATTTTACTTGGCATTTTCAAAAATTAAAAAAAATTCACACTAAAATTTTGGTTTCAATTGTTCTTGTAGTTATTTCACTAACTCCTTTATCTGTAATTGTCATTACATCAATTCCATTACCTGTTGGCATATCTCTTGATATTGCTGCACTAATTGCTTTTACAGCTAAATTAACACCTTCAATTACTGGAATATTTTTTTTATACATAGCTTCTAGGACACCAAGAGCTAGGTCAGAACCAGAACCATCAGAAACATAATCGTCGAATAGTGTTACAGAACCATCCATACCTAAGTCGTAAAGGCTAAAGCCTCTTGAGTCTTTACCAGCTAGGATAAATCCGACAATACCAGGAATCATGCTAGGCCTTCTTATGTTTGAGTAAAGTATATTTGCTATCAAATTTGCACCTTCTTTAACTGTGACTTCAGGAGCATCACTTCTTATTTTCTTAAGCATAAGCTCAGATCTTGCTAGTTTTATTATTAATTGTGCATCGGAAACAAGTCCTGCCATACAAACAGCCATGTTATCAGCTATTTTGTGTATTTTTAAGGCAGATTTATCTGCTATTCTATAACCTGCGCTTGATCTTTTATCTGCTGCCAATACTATGCCGTCTTTACATACAATTCCTATTGTAGTTGTGCCTTTAAGTGATTTGTTCATGTCTAATTCCATATATATCCCTCTTTGTGATTTAGTGTCTTAAGAATCAAGTTAAACATGATATATGTACCGGGTTTATAAATTTTTCGCTTTAAATTTTATAGATAAAAACTTTTTTGAAGGTTTTATGAAAGGAATCCTCTTTTAATAGGTATTTAAGATAATCTATGGCGTTTGTGAATCTTCTTGGGGCGTGAACAAAAACCCTTTTGGATTCTATTGAAATTCTTTTATGTTTCCATTTGTCCTTGAATTTTTGAAGGTTTATTTTATCATCTAACTTTGGGCCAAAATGCTTTTTCAATTTTGGAAGTGATTCCTTCTTAAGTTTATACCAAAAATAAACTTTTGTATCCCATTTCCATCCATAGTTAGCTACAATGAAACCCTCATTATCTAAGTGATTTTTGATAAACTCTAGGAATTTTGAAATTTTTCCGCTTAATACATTAATAGACATATTTTTAGGTATTATTTCTATTATAAGATGATTTTTTAAGTTATTGATAATTATTTCATTTTTAATGAAAAACTTTTCCGATTTAGTTTTAAGATACTGTTTTGCTAGTTTTTTGAATTCACTAAAATTTTTAATTGACAATACAGCAGTTATGTTTCTATCTCTTTGAACTGGGTCTATCAAAATTAATGGGCTAGTTAACTTTGATTTATTTAATAATCTTACAATTTCATCTTTATTTGCATAATACCTTTTTGGATCAATAATTTCTAATGTTTGCCATTTTGAGGTAGCTTTTAAAAGATTATTAAATCCGTTATAGTGAATTACTAGAACTTCTATCGCATAACCAGAAAAGGATTTTTTGTGGGTCTCTGCTCCATATAAATTATTTGCCTTAAAAAACGCTTTTGCAATTCTAATTTCATCTCTTAGTTTTTGAGTGGTATTTCTCATTACATAATTTGTATGAAGCGGACTTATATCCATAACATTAAGGATCTTATCTATTTTTTTTGTCTCTAATACAGGAACTAATTCATAAGTCAAGTTATTCCTTTTAATTTGATAATAAATCCTAGAACCATGTTGTATAGTAAACTTAAACCCTTTCAATGATTTTCCTAAGATTTTTGAAATGTCTTTATTTTTATATTTGTTATAATTAAATTTAATAAAGATATCAATGTCGTGGTTATCTTTAAGCCATGTTCCTTTGGCAAAGGAACCCCCAATAGAAATTCTTGCGTTTTTAATAGATTTATTTAAATCCTTAAGAAATAGATTAATTTCATTTCTTATTTTTTCTTCTTCCTTTATTGATGGCTTAATTTTATCTAAAATATTCATATGTGTTAAAAATATAACGAGCATAAAAAGGTTTCTACAGGGCAATTAAGTGGCTTGGACAGTTTTTAGGATGTGGAATTGTGATAGAGTTTAACAGAATAATTTAACAAGCTTTAAAATATTTATCACTCCATACTTTTGATATGGATGCAATAATACTTGGTGGGGACCATACTAATGAAGAATTATATGATACAAAGGAGAAAGTTAAAGGTAATAAGTTCTCATTATTCTTAAAGAATAAGTGTATGGGTATGTATGTGCTTGATTCTTTATTAAATTCGGACTATATTGATAAAGTAGTGGTTGTTACTGACACAACAAAATTAAAGCAAGGATTAAGGTTTAAAAAGAACGTTATTTTTGTACATCAAGTAGGGAATCTAACTCAGAATTTCTTAGAAGGGGTTAGAGCACTAAAGTTAAAGGATAATGTGCCAATTTTAGTGTTGGCAAGTGATTTGCCGTTGCTTAAGGGCGAAGCTATTAATGATTTAGTTAAAGAATATTATAAATATAACTCGGATATTTTTTTAGGACTAGTTCCTTATGAAAATTTTAAAGGCTTACTTGGAATATGCGTTACCAACTTTCAGCCTATAAGAGTTAATAAAAAGCTAATTTATGCAGAAAAAGTGAATGGACTAATCGTGAAGCCTAAACATATCATAAATAATAATAAAGTAATTGAAATTGTACAGTTGATTTATGAAAATAGAGAATTAGAAAGTGTTAGAAGACAATTAAGGAATTTTAAGTTTTTTCCTTATATACTAAAAAACTTTGGCATTTTTGGGATTATTCAAGCGACTTATCTATATTTAGTGTCTAGATTTTTGGTCTTGCTTAATAAAAATAGAAATTTTTACTGGTTGCTGCCAGAAAAAGAAAATTTTGAAAACAGATTGTCTAAAAAATATAAAGTCAATATTGGTTTTGTGAATTGTCCTGAATTTAGCATTGATTGTGACACTGAAGAAGATAAAAAAAATATTGAGAGAATTTTAAGATAATTTCTTTATTTTTGCAACAAAGAAGCCTTCAGTATCGTTATCTTGTGGCCATATTCTAAGGCATTTTTCTATTTCTGAGTTAAATGAAGTACCTTCAAATTCTAAAATTGGAGAACTTCT
>Ga0209542_10020844_pt1 | contig 10334 bp, 7 predicted proteins | sample RifCSPhighO2_01_FD_184028 | JGI IMG/M metagenome (GOLD analysis project Ga0209542, IMG submission 184028) | Soil microbial communities from Rifle, Colorado - Rifle CSP2_plank highO2_0.1 (SPAdes) (version 2) | ecosystem: Environmental > Terrestrial > Deep subsurface > Rock core/Sediment ...
CGGGCTGAAAAAAGGCTCGAGGCAACTCCGCTGAGTTGCCTCTTTTTAATACATGTCGTCGTCGCGGTAGGTCTGTCGGATCATTCGATGACAGATTACGGCGATCCCAAAAATGCCGAAAACAAACGCAGCAATTAATCCTACCGTGAGCATCGCGTTAGCCTCCATGTTGGTGCTGATTCTATTTTAGCGGAAAATACTATTTGAAAAAAGTGGGCTGCTTGAACTAGACTTAGAACGGCTCATTAACAACACAACCGGCACGGAGGGCAAAACAATGACTGAATTTGTTCCTTTTGAGCTCAACAAGAAACACACGTTCACCATTGACGGCAAGCCAACGAGGCTCGAAGCCGGCGACATCATCGGCCTTCACGAATTAGAAGTGCCTAAATCGCGCTTCAGATTTATTCCTTGGCCGAAAAACCCGGCCACCGCTATACTATTCTTCATTCGCGGCAACTTCACGTTGAGAATTGACGGCGCGGCTGCCATCAAGTTCGAGGTCGGCAAATACAAATTCCGATGGCTGGCCGAGTTCCTGGCTGCGGTAAACGACATGAACCTTGAACCGGAGAAAACTGATGATCCCAAGCTGATCTCTTTCAAGTTCGTATAGCGGGCTAACTTAGCCCGCTTTTTTTGTTAAAAAAGCGGCGGATAAGGAAGGTGTGATTAGGATTCGTCGCAACGAGTATCCATCCCTTCCCCATCCGCCAAGCCTCAAACCTGCTACGTGAACCCACTACAACAAGCGAGGCTGTAAAATAATTATTACACAAATACTATTGCACTGCGACTTCATATTTCTCAAAAACGCGGTCAGCGTTTTGCACCGCGCTATCTAACAACCACCAAGTTCTGCGGCGTTTTGCCTTCAAGCGCGGCAATAATGTTTAAAGCCGCGACTTCTGACATTTTCTGGCGCGTTTTTTCAGTAGCAGATGCTATATGCGGCGTAACAATTACATTATCTAATTTTTTAAGTCCGGTTTCCATTTTCGGCTCGTTCTCAAAAACATCCAGAGCCGCTCCACGGATAATCCCCTGCTTTAAGGCCTCGGCAAGCGCTCTTTCGTCAATAATAGGCCCGCGCGAAGTGTTCACTAAATAAGCGCCGCGCTTCATTAAGCGCAGTTTTTCCGCGTTAATAAGATGCCGAGTCGCTGGCAAAAGTGGCACATGAATGCTTACGAAATCCGATTCTTTTAGCAGGTCATCCAGATTCGGCTTGTAAACCGCCTGATATTGTTTTTCGAATTCTTCATTCCTTTTTGGATCGTAATAGATAACTTTCATCTCAAAACCTTTAGCCGCGTGCTCCACTACCCTGCTGCCGATTCTCCCTAAACCCACAACTCCCAAAGTTTTGCGCGCCAGATCAGTCCCCAGTAAAAGCATGGGCGCCCAACCCTGATATTTTCCGGATCGCATGAATTTATCTGCTTCAACGATTCTATGAGCAATCGCAAGCATTAAAGCGAAAGTGTGTTCGGCAACAGTCTCGGTCAAGACATCCGGCGTGTTCGTCACCGCCACTCCCCTCTTTTTGGCTTCGGCCAAATCAATATTATCAAAACCAACCGCGTAATTGGCAAAAATCTTGCATTGCTTGCCTGCCGCTTCAAAAACTTCAGCGTCAATTTTATCGGTTAAAAGGCAAAGCACAGCATCGTAATTTTTGCCTCGCAAAGCGGCTAATAGCTCGTCTTTTGTTAAGACGCCGTTTTTGCGGCTAATCTCAATCTGAAAACCTTTGTTTTTTAACAAGTTGATTCCCTGATCGGGAATTTCCCGGGTGACAAAAATTTTCTTAGCCATTGGATTATTTTTCTTTTTCCAGTAATTCTTTAACTTTTGCTCTTAGGCCATAATCCCGGCTAAATATATTTACGTTATAATCAATGCCATCTGCTTTAGTTTTTCTCATGCGATTAATTATTTCCTTGACAGCGGTAATATCTAACATTTCCGCTCCAATTTTAATTTTACCGAGGAGCGGGCCAACTAACTCAAGCTTAGCGAATAATTCTACAAAATCCCCCGCCTCATTAATTAATTTTTCCGCTTCCGCCCTTCTCGCAAGTTCTATACCGGGCATTGTCTGAGTCGCGCGGAATTTTTCCAGCAATTCTTTTACTTTCTCTCTCAAACCTTTGGAACTAGTCATGCTTCTTACTTCCATTGTGCCTTTTCTTACTTCTTCAATAATCTCTATAAGTTTCTCCGGCTCGAATTTTTCAGCAGAACCCTGAATTGCGCCGCCGCCTTCAATTGCACCGTATAGCGCGCTAAAAGATTTTGCTTTTTTAATAGCAGCTTCGTACGGATCTTCAGCTGCTTTCTCGCGCGCATAATCAGCTAAAATCAATTCATCAACTTTTGCTCTTAATCCGGCTTCCTTGGTTATCTTGCCAAGAGCTTCGCTAAAAGCTTTGGTAGCTCTAGGGTGTTTTCTGACTTCTGCTATCTGCTCTCGAAGCTTGCTGCTTCCGATTTTACTGCCGTAATAAGCATTAGTAGTAATGAATTCTATTTCGTCTAGAATTTTAAATAGCTCCTCAAAATCTTCTGCTCTTAGAAGACGCTTGTTCTTTTCCAAATTATCTATTTCTCGATCAATAGCTGATTCTTTTCTTTTTTCGATCTCATATAATTCTTTAACTTCTTTTCTTAGACCATTTTTCTCCGGCATTGACTTTAATATTTCTTCATCTCCGCTTTCCCTAAATTTTTTAATTTCCGAAATAGGTTCAACCCAATCGCAGCCCTCAAGACCGGCATAAAGTCCAGCAAATGAACTGGCTCCTTGGATCGCGTCTTTAACAGGATCACGAGCAGCCTCATTTCTGAAATATTCCCGCTCCATTTTCGCTTTTTCTTCAGGCGTCGGTGGCGCCAAAATTTGCTCCTCTTCAGGATTAAACAACGGCTCTCCCTCTGAATCTTTATCCTTTTGGGGTTCTTTCGCTGAATCGGGAAATTTTTCCTTGGGCATATTTTTTATTTCCTCATTCTTTCTAAGATCTCAGCTTCAACTTTGCGGCGATCGCCGCCGTATTTTCGCGAAACATATTCCTTGGTTTTTTGCCTGATAGCGTCATCGCCCGGCATGGGCCGCGAAATTTTCATATTAAACGGCGCTGAAGTCTGACCTTTGATTAAAATTTTAGCATAAGCGTTAAAGTTATCAATGTTGATCAAATCGTTCTTGCCGAAAACCGGCTCAAACTGCTTAACCAGAAATTCAGCGTCGTCAGCGCCCACACGAAAAGAAATAATGGAACCGACATTGCCAAAAACCGCGTCCCGGATTTTTTCCGTAAGCTGGCCGATAAACTGATGCGCCATGACTAAATTCAAGCGGTACTTCCTGGCTTCCGAAAGAATCGTGGAAATGGAATCAGTGGCAAAATTCTGGAATTCATCAATATAGAGATTGAAATCTTTGCGGCTTTCTTGCGGCGTGTCCACACGCGACAAAGCCGCCATTAAAATCTTACCGGTAATCACCATACCCAAAAGATTGGCATTAATATCCCCAATTCTCCCCTTGGAAAGATTAACCAGTAAAATCTTACCGCTGTCCATCGCCTCGCGGAAATTGAAAGCCGATTTAATCTGGCCGATAATCGGACGCACATAATCGTTTGCGATGAAATTGTTGAATTTAGATGTGATATAAGGCGCCATGTTTTGGAGCGAGTGCTCGCCTGTTGCCTTAATCGCCTCTTTTTCCCAAAAATCCACCACTACCGGATTCGCGATTCTTAAAAGTTTGCGCTTACGGAACTCGGGATCAGTGAAAACGCGCGGAATCTCCATAAGCGTGGCTGGTTCGTTTTGCATGTCTTCCATTAAAAGCAGGATGGCATTTTTGGTGTACTGTTCAAACATGGGGCCGCCCACAGTTTTCATGTCATAAAGCTTGTCCAAGATATTAAAAAGTTCGTTTACGATAAAAGTCTTCTCCTCCGGCTTATTAAAATCATACTCCAGCATATTCATGCCAAGCGGCCGGTCGCGGCTCCCGGGATCAAAAATGATTACGTCGTCAATCCGCTCTTTAGGAATAGATCCTAGAATCGTTTCAATCAAATCGCCATGCGGATCAATAATGGAAACGCCCTTGCCTTTCATAATGTCGTCAATCGCCATGCCAGTCATCAGCGTTGATTTGCCAGTGCCGGTTTGTCCGATAATGTAGACGTGGCGCCGTCGATCTTCATCCGTTAAAAAAATCTGCCGGCGCTCATCGCGAAAAACGCTCTCCCCGATTAAAACTCCGCTTGGAGGCAGTGTAGTTGGCGGCGCCGCTTCCCGGGTTTTCAGCCATTTGATTTTCGGCACGCCGGTCGCGGTAATCGGCAAATGGAAAAAGCTTGCCATCTCATCGGCGTTTAAAACCATAGTTTGGCCCGAATCAAACTCTCGCATGGTATAGCGGAATATCAGATTTTTTAGATTCTTGGGCTTAATAACCTTAAGCTCATTGTGGAGCGGCGCCGAGAACTGCTGGAAAGAACCAGCTAAACTCTCCAAAAGATTATCGGCTTGAAACTGGGAAATCGCCGAAGCAATCAATCTCACATTAACCTCAAAAAGCGGCTTGGAAATTTTTTTGCTTACGATTTTTACCGCTTCCTCATCAACAATAACCGGTTCTTTCAGCTCTGCTTTTTTAGAATTTTCCGGCGATAAGATCTTTGAAATCTCCCCGATTTTTTTAAAAGGATCGGCAGAACCCAAAGAAGACTCTTGAAGCATGTCCGGCAATTTCTTGCCTTTGCGAAGTTCGTAAATGGCTTTTGAAATTTTGTTTTTCGCTGAGGAGACTGCTGGTTTTGCCAAAACTTGAAGAGCCATACCCTCGCCTACTAATTCTAAATTCGAAAAATTGCTTATGATCGGCGCGAAGGTATCAAGTTCAGCCTCGTCAAAAGTCCGAATCGGCAACACGTAATTGGTTTTCTGCTTAAGATAAGCGCCGGAAACTCCGCCGCCCAGATGAAAAATCGTGTACTCGTCCGCGGTTTTCACTTGCGCTTCAGGCCAAAGGCCGTGAATCTGGCTCATAGCAAACTGTATGGCGCTTTCCGGCACCGCCAGATAAAACATTATGTCTTCACCGACATTATGCACCGCCATCTCAAAAACAAAATGAATTTTAAGATTAGCAAGCGAACTGAAAAGCTGTGACGAACGGTTGATTTCTTTTAAGAGTTCAGCTTTGTCTTTATCCTCCAGCCGGTGCGGCAACTCAATCGCGAGCAGGCGTAATCCAAAAAGCGACCCAATAAGACGGCGCTTGGCGATTTTATAGGCAAAAAACAGGGCAATAAACGCCAGTACGGTTAAAATCGCGATGCCGGCAATAATCAGAAATGGCATGGAAGCGGTTTAGTTTTTATTTTAAAATGCGTCTTTTTTTAAATTCCTGATACAATTTTTCAGTAATGGCGTCGTGAAAAAGATCCATAGTCAAAGGATCGGTCTTTCTCACTTCCTTAATTGCGGCATTAATGCCTTTATGCCAAGCGAGGTCCAAAATCTGTTCAGCACGCAGTTTAGCCTCAGCGGGCAATTTTCCGGCGTAGCTAGGAAGCGAACTGGTATCTTTGGCTTTCTCTTTAGAGGTTTGCGGCTGGGCTTGTGACGCTTGTTCGGTTTCTGGCGGCAGAGGCGACTTGTAGATTCTCTCGCCTATCGCTTCCTTAATCGCTTCTTTGCCTTGCTCTAAATTGCCGCTTTGCTCGATTTCTTTTGTTAACTCTTTTATTTCTTTTTCCAGCGCCGCGTGCTCAAATTGTCCTTGTGATTCAGGCATGTTTAAATTATATCATAAAGCAATTACACAACTTCCGCGTTGTAACACTTCTGGCAATATAAAATTTCAATCTTTTCTGGCGCGTATGCTGTCTCAAATTCGTTCGGGCAATGATCAGCTCCATGAAAATGACGAATGGTATTCTCATACTCATGGCTTGTTTTTGGCTGCTTTTCGCTTTTCGTTCCGCTGCACATACAGCGGCGATGCCATAATTTCATTGGATTCCGAAACGCTAAACGCTCAAAATGACGACAATTCGGGCATAGGCGCGGCAGAGCAATATTCATCTGCCGATAGAACTGCAGTTCGGAATTAATGACACGGAACGCCTTTGTGCACTTTTCGTTGCATGCTCCTTTATGCGCACATTCGATTATTTCCTTTAAAATATTATCACTTGCATCCTTAATATGGTCAGGTATGTCTTCTGTTTTCGTGGTAATGCCGTAATTTTGACCCTTTGTTTCATACCAACGATATCCTTTTGCTTCCACTTCTACTTTTGAAATCGGGAAAAATTCTTGGGCTAAAGTTTCATTGTATGCGAACGGAGAAATTTCTGTCGGGAAAAACTCGCCATAACGATACTCAATTTTTCTAACCTCTGACTTCCCACTTCTAACTTCAGAAATATACGGCATTTCATTCATGTGCTTTATAATGCGCGGCACCAGCTTCTCGTATTCTTCTTTTGTATATTGCTTATTTAAAATGCAATGCGTTTTGCTTCGCAATCCAATACACCCGAAAAGATAAGAAGATCCATGGCACGCGTAAGTGTATTCAGCATCATGAGAGGTGTGGGTAAAAATATTAAACTTCGTACGCGATAAATTAAGACCGGTATCTACGGCTTCATAAATAAGTTCGCCCATCCCAACTCCATACCCGTCATAGGCATCTTTTAATGATTTCGCATGTGCGACATATCTTGCATTTTCAACTTCGCCAAAAACATCAAAACAATCTTTGCAATTCTTCGCGTTAATGATGTTATCCCCTGTTGTATCTACGCTTTGCACAACAAAAGCAAAACGGCGAGGGTGTTGTAGAATGAATTCTCGAAATTTTTTCTTGAATTCCTGAAGTGCACGGAGGCTTCCCAAATCGTATTTCTTACGCTCTATTTCGTATTCCTCTTTTGAGTACGGCTTATTGAAAATATGATGTGATTTATTGTGCAAATTGATGCAACCGAGGGAATTGGTTACATTCTTGCATGCCTGCAGGAACTCCGAGTTTAAACTTTCATCGGTGTCGTACGAAAAATGAACGCGATACAAACTTCCGGATAATATGTCATTGGATGACTGCTCAATTTTCATTCCGGTATCAAGATCAAATGAATCCTTGCATTCTACGGCGCCGCGGCTGTAAGATACATTCTCATTCCAAATTGATGCGTAAATGAGATAGCAATTTTTGCAATCTACATTATGGTTTCCGTATTCGCTTCCCGGACAATTATTAATTGCAAGATTTGGTAGCGGCGCTGATTTTAAAAGTTCGGAGAATTGGACGAAAAACGGTTTGGAAAAATCATATTCACGGCCAGACGCAAGCTGATCCCAATTATCCGACCACCAATAGTCGCGTTCATAAACTACGACCGGAGTTTCGGGCGCGAACATGCTTATTACTTCTTTTCCGGTTGCCGCGCACTTGCGCTTATAGAGCGAGCGTTCATTGCGCCATGTCATGCGTCGAATGGCGCGACACTCCGGACAAAACGTCGGCGCCGGGACTTTAATTTTTTCGTAGAATTGAAAATCCTCCGGTTCGATAATAAATTGAGACTTACAATTTTGACAAGTTTCTGTTTCGGCAGTCATAAACTTTTCTCATTCTAATGTTCTTAAGAACATTAGAATGATTAAACTACTTCGGCATTGTAACACTGTTCGCAATACACAATCTCCTTTCGCTCTAGTGCATAGGAGGTTTCAAATTCGTTGGGACAGTGCACCGAGCCGTGGAAATGCTTAATAGTGTTTGAGTAAATCCTGTTCTCTGACTTTTCTCCGGCGCATGTGCATTTGCGATGCCAGAGTTTAAGAGGATTTCTTTGTCTAAGACGCTGGTAATGACGGCAATTAGGACATAAACGCGGCAGAGGCAAATTCATTTTTCGGTAAAACTGGAATTCTTGAGGAATAATTTTAAAAGCAGTCGTGCATTGCTCATTGCACTTACCATGATGTCCGCACTCAATAACTTCGCTAAGGATAGAATCTTTTACATCTTTGATGTTATCGGGAAGATTAGTTGGTTTAACAGTGATCTCATAATGGCGTTCTTCAGTATCTTTCCAGCGATAACCCTGGTTAATGGCTTGTTCCCTGATTAAAGGAAAATATTCTTGAGCAATGGTTTCATTGTAGGCAAACGGCGAAAGTTCTGTCGGGAAAAATTCTCTGTATCTATAAACTCTGCCATTCTTATCAACATAAGGCATTGAATTCATGTGTTCGATGATTTTTATAATTAGCTTTTCGTATTCTTCTTTAGAATACTTCTTATTCAAAATACAGTACTGCTTTTTTCGCACTCCTATGCACCCAAAAAGATACTGCGAGTTACGGCAATAATCGCAATATCTCACGTCTATCATGTCTTCATAAGTATTTGAGGAAAAAAATACGCGAGAATCTGTATAGCCGACATTTACGCCTTCATAAATAAGTTCTCCGCCGGGACCAGCCCCAAACATATCCATAGAATCTTTAATTCCTGTCCCTTGGGAAAAATATCTGACGTTTTCCGATTTTTCCACATCGAAACAGTTAAACGCATTCTTTGAATCTCTAATGCTGTTGCCGCTCGAATTCACCACTCTTCTTGTAAACGCAAATCTGTGCAGCGCTCTAACTTTCATGTCTTCAAACTCACGCCTCAATTCCTCTCGAATTTTAAAACTTCCGAAATCAATTTTATTAATAGCTTTCTTATATTCTTCCTTTGAAAGCTGCTGATTTCTAAAGACATATGATTTGTGTCTTATATTCGCGCTCATAAAACAATTCCCGCAATCAATGCAATCAAATAAAAAATAAGAATCTATGCATTCAGATGAATTCACTATATAGCCACAATGTGAGCACTTATCAGCGATGACCGCATCGTAACACAGCTCGGAGTTATACAAATTACTGCAATCTAACGCATCTTTGGCGTAATATGCGGTACGGCTATATGCCACGTTTTCTGAAAACAAAGTAGAAGGCGAGAGATACGTGTTCTTACAAATCCACGTGTAATTCGAATAGGTAGTGTTCTCGTTTTGGTAACATTCGAGCGCGATTCTGGGAACCGTAAGAAAAAGCCTTCTAAACTGTTCAAAAAACGGCTTAGTAAAATCAAAATCCATGCCATATTCCAAAGCATCCCATTTATCCGAAATCCAACAAGTGTAACAGTAGACTGGAAAAGAAGTATTTTCTGGATACATCGCGATTATGGCATTATTGCATAAATCACACTTACGTCGGTAAAGCGTCCGTTCGTTCCGGAATACTGTTCTTCTTTGCATCCGGCACTCCGGACAAAACGTCGGCGCCGGGACTTTAATTTTTTGGTAGAAATTAAAATCGTCCGGTTCGATCGTAAATTCAGCTTTGCAATTTTGACACTGGCGAATTTCTTGTTTCATGCGATTTCGCGCTGGTAACACGGCACACAGGCAATCTTTTTGTAGCCGAGCTCCGGCGAATAGTAATGCTCGACTTCCTTGCCGCAGAAAATGCAGACGCTCCGGTTTGGATGAATAGCGAGAGCGAGCGGGCGGAATCGCTCGAGCGTCCGGTAGTCGAAATGGTAGCGCGGGAGCGGAATACTATGCTCGCGGTAAAAGGCAAGTTCGCGCGGCGCGATGTTAAAGCTCATGCCGGTTTTAGAACAAATGATGCGCTGCTCGGAAATCTTTTCTGAAACTTCATTGATGTCATCTGGCAAATCGTCGCCGCTTATGCCTGCATGCTTTACTGTTTCTGCCTCGTCCCAGAATCCGCCCAGCGATTCAACTGCCTCGCGCGTCAGCGGAAAATATATCTGCGCAAGGGACAGGTTGTACCCGGAGTATGCCATAGAGATCGGCCAGAAACGCCCCCACTCCTCGCGTTTCTTCATATCGTCTTTAATCTTCTCTACCAACTTCCGATATTCAGATTCGGTGTACTGTTTATTCAAGATGCAAAACTTTTTCTTCCGAAGGCCCACGCAACCGAAGCAATACTCGCACTCCTCACAGTAATCAAGGTAGGCAGAGTAGCGGCAGTTTGAGGAATGGGAGGTCGCAACGGTATCATACATGTGTAGATCTACGTCTGAGAACGCCGATCGCTCAATAAATCCGCTTCCCAAACAATCAATGGTCTCTTTATAACCAAAGCCGCGAAACGTATGCCGCGCGTTTTCTGATTGCTCCAGAAAATAGCAATCGGCGCAATTTTTGCACTGGTCAAGAAAATTGCCTTCCGAGTTTACTGTCTGCACATTATGGCTGGCT
>Ga0209542_10020845_pt1 | contig 10334 bp, 9 predicted proteins | sample RifCSPhighO2_01_FD_184028 | JGI IMG/M metagenome (GOLD analysis project Ga0209542, IMG submission 184028) | Soil microbial communities from Rifle, Colorado - Rifle CSP2_plank highO2_0.1 (SPAdes) (version 2) | ecosystem: Environmental > Terrestrial > Deep subsurface > Rock core/Sediment ...
TTCTGGTTTGCCGCAATCAGGGTTGAAGTGCCGGATGCATCCGTTGCCGCCGTGTCATAGTTCCCGCTTTCCGAATCATAATAAGAGACGCTAGCGCCGCTAAGGGGTATGTCATTCGTGTCGGTGACCTTAAGGGTTACCCGCACCTTTACCTTATCGCCCCCGCCGTCCCCGGAAGACTGCAGCGAGGCGATAATTTTGGGGGTATCTTTCCCGATTTTGAAGGTCTGCTCGAATAGCTCGAATCCTTCCTCGTCTATCCGGATTTTCCCCTGCTTATTCAAGGGGACCTTGTCAAAGCTGGCAATTCCGTCCTTTCCGGAATTTACGGTCTTAAGGAGCTTTCCATCCACATACAGTGAAACTGGTATGTTGGGCGCCGGGGTCCCTGCGACCTCCACCGAAACCTTGATGGAAGTGGTGCCAGCAGTAAGTGTGAGGTAGGCAAAAACGCCGCCGCCTATTATTAATAGCACGAGTGCGATGAAGAACGGGAAGGACGGTATCCCCCTTGTCTCAATTGGCGTCACGAACCAGTCGTAAACAGGGAAATGGATGTTTTGTTGGAGGTAATCGCAGAAATTGTAGTAGGATTCCTCGATGCCGTCATAGAATTGCTTTAAGGATTCGGCTATTCCCATCCGGCTCACCGGATAAGGAGAGCGTTTGAAGGAATAAAAGCCTAACGCCTTGCCCATATGATCTTGCCAACTGAATGATCCCCTTGGGCGGGAAGGATTTTTTGCGTTCTTTTTCCCGCAAGGAAGTTCAAGCCTGCCTAGCAAGATCCGCCCTCTGCCTAGCGACAAACATTTTTAACTCCGAAAGCGGATAGTCTTATGTGGGCACATGGCTATTGATGCGGAACTGAACCCGGTACTGGACATGGTGATTGCAATACTTGCGATCATTGTGTTCCTTTTGCTTTTCAGGGGAAGGGATGGGTTCAAGAGCCGGGAGCACAAGGTGGAAATCCTAAAGGAACTAAAGGATTTGCCAGAGTCGCGGCGTGAGGCGCTTGCCGCAATGCGACGCTTGCTTGATGTGAAAGGGGGTCTCCTTAAGGAAATTTCCGATGCAAAAAGAAGGTACATGAAAGGGGAGCTCACGCACGAAGCGCTGGAAGTGATCACAGAGGGGGCGGAAGGCAAGCTCATGGAAGTTGACGAGAAATTGGCGGAATTCGAGGGTTTCTACTGAACCTTAAATGATTCGCAACTCTTAGGGTAAAAAATATGATGAAATTAATTGAGGGAAAGCCGATCGCACAGGATGTATTAAATGAGGTGAAGGCGGAGATAGTTAAGCTTGGCGCCCGGAAGGTAGTGCCCTCCCTTGCCGTCATCCTTGTTGGCAATGACCCCGCTTCCCAATCGTATGTGAGTTCCAAGGAAAAGAAGGCGCGGGAAATAGGGATCAATTCCAAAAAATTCGAATTGCCCGAAAGCACATCCGAGGGTGATTTGCTTGGGCTTGTCCGAAAACTCAACAAGGATAAGGGCGTGCATGCCATTTTGGTGCAGTTCCCCCTGCCAAGCCAAATCAACGAGCGCGCCATCAGGGATGCCATCCTTCCCGAAAAGGACGTCGATGGCCTTTGTTCTGTGAATATCGGCAAGCTGATTAATGGCGATGAAACTCTTGCACCCTGCACCCCAAAAGGCATTATCCGCATGCTCGAAGCGCATAATGCAATTATTGAGGGTAAGCGGGCTGTAGTAATTGGAAGGAGCCTTCTGGTTGGAAAGCCGATTGCAAGCATGCTTTTGAACCGGAATGCAACCGTGACCATCTGCCATTCGAAAACAAGGGACCTATCTGATATTACAAGGCAAGCGGATATTCTAGTTGTAGCAGTTGGAAAACCCCGCCTAATAACTGCTTCCATGGTCAAGGACGGCGCGGTTGTCATTGACGTTGGGATAAACCGGCTCAGCGGGGAGACGGTGAAGGAGGAATTGGTTGATGGAAGCACAGCCCGAACCTTGAATGGGAAAAATCATCCGGTAACCTTGCCTGAGCTAAAAACAAAATTTGTGGGCGATGTGGATTTTGAAAGCGTAAGCAAAAAAGCCTCCCTCATAACCCCGGTCCCCGGCGGCGTTGGCCCGATGACCATTGCGATGCTCATGCAAAATACGGTGAACTGCGCGAAATTGCAGAATGGGCCATTGTAAGGTTGGTTTGAACCCGATTCCATCAATATTATTATGCCCTTCACATCAATTATATCGTGAAAATATGGCCATCCTCGACTACCTTCGCAACCGGCTGGTTAAACGCAACCCCTTGATGATATTCGCATTGGGCTTCAGTGCAACTTTTTTGGGCGTGCTCACCGCCTACATCGTATTCCCTGAGAATGTTGGGCTCATGGGGCTTGCATTTGCCTCGCTCATTTTGCAGCCGTTCCTCTCCAAGCTCATCTACTATGAGGAAGAAGGCGAGTACCGGCGCAAGCGCATTTCAAGGGGCATTTTCAGGGACCATTCACAGACCTTCCGCACGATATTGCTGCTCTTTTTTGGGATCATGCTCGCATACTCGGCGATGTACCTCTATTCCAAGGAGGTGCGCGTCAAGAACCTTTTTGGATCGCAACTCGCGCCCTACCAGAACCTTTCCGGGAGCGCAGCAGGAGGCTGCGAATCCGGATTTGAGTGCTTCATCCAATACATTGTAAACAATCTTGTGGTGATGATAGTTGTTTTCATCCTCTCAAGCGCTTATGGCGCGGGCGCCATGCTCTTCCTTGCATGGAACGCATCGGTGTGGGGGACGGTGTTCGCATTCCTTGCTGTTCAGGTAAGCGGCGGGGGCGAGAAGACCGCGGCATTCCTTTCGATTCTGGTGCGGGTCTTGCCGCACACCCTCCTCGAGGCCTCTGCATATTTCCTTGCAGTCATCGCCGGCATCGTGATCACAAAGGCGTACCTTAAGGAAAGGATGGGCACTTCCCGCTTCAACTTCGTGGTAATGGACGGGCTGATCTTTTTCGCACTCTCCGCGGCAGTTGTTGTTGTGGGTGCGGCGTTCGAGGCATTCGTTTTCCCGGCGCTTTGAATTTGGCAATTTTTTTTCGAAGCAGGGGAGGATCTTTTTGCATCCCGATGTTTCTATAAAAAATATTTCCTTTGGCTGGGCCCTTTCATTGCAGCTTCTCAATTAGTTGCCTATGCAATATCCCGTTGCTTGCCGCAAAATCAAAGCTCATCCTCAAGGGATCTATCCTGCTGCCGTCAAGCCGGCTGCATATCCCGCCGGCTTCTCCGATTATGCAAATTGCGGCGGCAACATCCCATATATACAGGTATGCCGAGATGAATACATCGAACCTCCCGCATGCCAGGAATGCAAGGTCCATCGCTGCCGAACCCAGGGTGCGTACGCGGTGCTTTAGGGCAAGGCTCTTTTCCAATAGCAGCGTCTTTCTGATCATCTCCTCGTTTGGGGCCATTTCCACGCAGAGCAGCAAGTCGTAGAATTCGCTCTGGCTTGAGGCCCCGATTTTTTTCCCATTGAGGAACGCGCCCTTCCCCTTCTCGGCTATGAACATTTCATCCAAGGTTGGGAGGCATACCGCGCCCGCGACCATTTCGCCCTTGTGCATAAGCCCAACGGAAATCCCCCAAAGCGGGTTCTCGTGCGCGAAATTGCCGGTGCCATCGACTGGATCCACGATCCACCGGTACTCCGATTTTGCATCCCTGAATTCTGATTCCTCCGAGAGGAAATCGTGCTCCGGGAAATTGTCCTCGATCAGGATTTTCCTAAGCAGTTCCTCGCTTTTCTTGTCCGCTATGGTTGCGATGTCCCGTTCCGCCTTGAAATGGATGCCTTTTTCCTTCCCCTGGTATTTGCGGACCAGCTCGCCCGCCTCACGTGCGGCCTTTTCCGCAATCGCTGCATATTTCATAGGATGGGTTAAGGCAGAGGGCTTAAAATAATGGGTGTTCCCTCCCCCTTTTCCTGAAATATTCTGGGAGCATATGCTTTTTCAGGCACATCCCGTCCCATAAAATGCCACTTATGTCTTCGCACGGACGATTTCATCGGCCAAAACCCCTTTAATAAAGCTTAAAAATGCGATTGCGTTTAATTTTCACGTCGATTACACTGATTGGGTGAGAATTATGGGAATCTTCTCTTCTTTGAGCAAGGCGCTGGGCTTCACAAAGGACATTAATGTGGAGGAATTCATGTCTGCCGCGGAAGCGGAGGATGTGGATGTGATGCATAGGGCCGCGGATTACTACGTAAAGCCAATTGCGCTGCAAAGCGATGGCGATGTGGCCATTGTCAAGGAGGAGCTGCAAAACCGCAACCATGTGCTGCTCAATTTCTCCCCCATCATGAGGAACCCAACAAAGCTAAAGCAGGTAGTGGGCGAGCTTAAAAGCTTCGTGCACAGCATCAACGGCGACATTGCCCGGATCGATGAGGATAAGATCCTCCTGACCCCGGCGAATGTGAAGATCGTAAAGAAGCGCAGGGGCTAGGCCGGCGCTACTTACATCTTATTATTGCTTTTTCTTCCATACTAGCGTATGCCAACTGAATCCGGTTTGGAGGCTGAAAAGGAGGCCGCACGAATAGGATCCCCATTCTACAAAAGGGAAGCCCATTTCCGGTCGCTTCCCACAAATGAGCGTACCGCATACCTTGCAAGGGTGCTCATGCGCAGCAATGTCGACCATCCGCATACTAAGCCCTTGCTGGACGAATTTTTCAGGCTGCATAAGCGCGGCGAGAGGGCGTTTGGGGTCCTAATGGACATAAGCCAGCCCATGCTGCACCGGGTTCCCGATGAAAAACTGATGGAACGCCAAGACGCTTACCTGGTAAAGAGCATCAGGATCATTGGCAAGAGGCTGAATTCGGGCGGAGTGGCATCGGTTCTTGGCGAAAGCCACATGCCAACCCATTTGATTGCGTATTACCTGCGGGAGGCTGGATACCGCCCAAAGGAGATTGCCCAGGGGATCAATTTCGCCTCACAGCCATCCTTGAAGGGAATTGTAAGGGCGATGCTTTTCGCTGGCCATGACCATGTTGAAGCCGAGGAGGAAATCAGGAGAATACCGCTTCGAAAATTTGAGCCCCACCAGGAGATACGGGCATTCCTTTCGGATGGGGAGAACCTTGCGCAGTATGTGCAATCAATGCGCGAGAGGGGCCTACCGCTTTGGGAAATAAGCCGGAGCCTTGGCGCCGACCTGAAAATCGGCTGGGGCGCAATTGCGCCAGCAATGCATGCTGCAGGAATCGAGCGGGGGCAGATCGAGGATGCAATGAAGACGAATGGAGTTGAGCCGGTAATGCGCACTTTTTTCCTTTCCACACTGCGCCCCCTTAAGCCAGAGGATCCAAGGAAGGCCAAAAAAGCCCTCGATCAGGGCCGCAGGAATTTGAACGCCATGTGGGGCGAGGATAAGCTGGAGTGGTGGAAGAAAGAATTCCCGTCTGTTAAACTTCGGAAGTCTCCAAGGAAGAGAGGGAGCAGGGGGCCTTGGACGTTCGAATAATCACTCCCCATCCAATTTTTCCTCAGCCGCCTTGAAGAATTTGGAAATGCGCAGCTGCTTTAGCTTGGTTTCAAGCGATGGCCCCGCCCTTTGTGGTTTATGGGGGTGGTCCCTGAGTTTTTTGGGCAGCTTTGCCTTGAGGAAATTAGCCAATTGCTCTATTGCCTCGTTCGTGATTATCCTGTTATAGTTTATTTTTGGCAAATCCGCAAGCTCGCTTTCGCTTACGCTGCTGAAAACGAGGAATTCGCCGTGCTCCGAGAGGAGGATGTAATAGGGGGGTTCCCTCGGCGTTGAAACATACCTGATTCCGGTGAAGGGCCTTGTGATTTTGAGGTGCTGTGCAAGCCATTCGTGCTCGTCATCCTCAAGCTGCAGGGAGGTGGCGCTGAGCGCATCTGGCATGAAGGAAAGGTAGCGCTTGAAATACGAAAGCAGGCTCTCCTGCGAAATCCCAATGAGGATGCCCTTGAAATTTTCCTTTGCCCCCAACAATTGCATTTCCGCGCTCTTCCCGATGTACCTGGCGCTTAGGAACGGCGTTTGGAAGATCAGCGGGTAATAGAACTCATCCTCCTCCGCGATGAGCCGGTGGTAGTTTTGCCTCCTCAAGATGAAGAATTCCACATCGATCCCCCATATTAGCTCTCAAATGGAGTATAAAAACGGGTATGCAAACCTGAGAGGGTGGTTGGCGCATTGCGCCGAACACTTTGCCGACAATTCCCCCAACCCCTTCTGCTACTATCCTAAAACAAATCAATTTAAAGCCGGAGAACAGGAAATTAGGGGGTTGCAATGGGGGTAAATGGGGGCGCATACGCACCAAACGGCCAAACGAAATATCCTGATGGGGAGCTGGAAGGGGAGGCTAAACGGCTCCATTCCAAACTCTCCAATTTGGGATGGAACGTTGAAACTTGCAGGCTGTATGCCCCGCTCACCTTGGAGATAAACGAACTGAAAAAAAAGCATAGCGCCGTTATCCTTGCCCATAATTACCAGTCCCCAGAAATCATTTTCGGGATCGCTGATTTTGTCGGGGATTCCTACATGCTTTCCAAGCAGGCGCAATCCACCCCTGCCAAAAAAATCATTTTCTGCGGCGTTAGGTTCATGGCCGAGACCGCAAAAATGCTCTCCCCCGAAAAGGAGGTGCTTTTGCCGGCGCCGGATGCGGGTTGTTCGCTGGCAGAGTCAATTACCGCCAAGGATGTTTCCGAGCTGAGGAAAAAGCATCCCGATGCCGCGGTTGTCACATACATCAACACCTATGCGGATGTGAAGGCGGAATCCGACGTCATTGTCACCTCGAGCAACGCCCTTAAAATAATCGAGGCACTCCCCCAGAAGAAGATCATTTTCCTCCCGGATAAGTACATGGGGCAGAATCTGGCAAAGCAAACCAAAAAGCAAATCATCACATGGGATGGGCTTTGCGTTGTGCATGAGGAATTTTCCCCAAGGAAACTGGAGGCATACCGGAAATTCTACCCTGATGCGAAAATACTCGTCCACACCGAGTGCTCGCCTGCAGTTGTCCAGCTTGCGGACATGAGCGGCGGCACGGGGGATATGCAACGGTTTGTTGCAAATTCCAAATCAGATGAATTCATGCTCGTCACGGAATGCGGCCTTTCGGATAAACTGAAGGTGGAATTCCCGGAAAAGAAATTCATACCCTCCTGCGGCCTTTGCCCCCATATGAAGCGGAACGACCTCCGAAAAGTATTGAAGGCACTAAAGGACCCGTCGGGTGATCAAATCATCAACATACCTGATGCCATACGAAAAAAGGCGAACGCGGCGCTTTTGCGGATGCTGCAGTATGGCGGGTGATTTTCCCAAATTAAATGCGCCGGATTTTAAACCAACCTTCATAAAACCTAATCATGAAAACGGACTTCCTTGTAGTCGGCAGTGGCATTGCTGGGCTCACGTTTGCCCTGAAGGCGTCAAGGCTTGGGAAAGTTACCCTTGCCACAAAAAGGAACTCGTTCGATTCCAACACTGCAGATGCGCAGGGTGGAATAGCGATACCGGCAGGCAAATCCGACGAAAAAAAACATATTGATGACACCCTGAATGCCGGGCGCGGGATTTGCAACAAGGCCGCAGTTGAGCTAATTGTGGCACGGGCGCATGAGCGCGTCCAAGAGCTTTCCAATTGGGGGGTAAAATTCGAAAGGGATGGAGCGGATTTCAAGCGCACCCTCGAGGCAGGCCATAGCGCTGCGCGCATAATTTACAATGCAGATGCCACTGGGAGGGCAATTGAGCACAAGCTGGTGATGCTTGCAAAGGAATGCCCCGACATAAGGATAATGGAGGATTCAATCCTGATCGACCTTGTTTCCGCCGCTGGGGGGAAATGCCTTGGCGCAACATTCCTTAGGGAAAATTCCTTCATCGAAACGATTTCAGCAAAATTCACTATCCTTGCAACCGGAGGCCTTGGGCAATTGTATGAGAAGACAACAAATCCCGCGGTTGCAACTGGGGACGGTTTTGCTGCAGCGGCAAGGGCAGGCGCAACCCTTGAGAACATGGAGTTTGTCCAATTCCACCCAACAAAGCTGGATGTGCCAACCTCCCATCCCTTCCTCATGAGCGAGGTTTTGAGGGGCGAGGGAGGCAAGCTTGTGAATGATAAGGGCGAGCAGTTCATGCAAAGGTATGCCAAGGAAGGCGAGCTTGCGCCAAGGGATGTTGTGGCGCGGGCAATTTACCTCGAAAGCCTTTCTGGCAAGGTGTTTTTGGACATCCGCCATAAAAAAAAGGACTTCCTGCTTGGCCGGTTCCCGACCATTTACACCAAATGCCTCGGATTTGATATTGACCTATCTGAAGATCTTGTGCCGGTTACTGCGGCGGCGCATTACATTTGCGGAGGAGTAAAAGCTGATTTGCGGGGAAGGACAAGCGTGCAAAACCTATACGCAATTGGCGAGGTCGCGTGCACCGGCGTCCATGGCGCCAACCGGCTTGCCTCCAATTCGCTTCTTGAGGGGCTGGTATTTGCGCACGAGGCATTTTCGGATGTAGCCGGAAGGCTAGGGAAAGTGGAAGCGGACCTTTTGCCCGAAGCATTGCTTTCCATCCGTGAAAAATCGGATGCAATCCCGGAAAGGGCGCAGCTTAGGCGCTTGATGTGGGAAAAAGTGGGGCTTGTGAGGCGCAAGGAGGGCATGCAAGAGGCGGCGTCCGAATTGGCGCAGATCCGTTCTCGCCATGCGCCCGTTTACAAGAAGGGTGTTAATTTCGAGTTGATAGAATTTCGGAACATGGTGGAGACCTCCGGCCTTATCGCGTCTGCGGCGTTAAGGAGGAAAAAGAGCCTTGGTTGCCACTTTGTGGTTTGAAGGCATTGCTGCTTTCCTATTGGGGTTGGGTAATTTGCCAATGTAGCTATATGGCGGGCAGCTTCCTATTAGTATCCAAATAAAAATTAACCCTAATTTCTAAAACTATGCTGCAAGTTTTCTCCATCTGATGGCAAGCACGCCAAGCATTATTGCCGCAAGCATGAGTGCCGCATATGGCGGTTCGCCTGGGATGGATGGGATCGAGAAAGGCGTTCCCCCATTGCCCTCGCCCGTATCCCTCCTAGGGTATGCATAAAGATTGTCTCCCACCAGCCCGCGGGTGCCATCCGGAGTGTTGTAGAAATTAAGCCCCCTTTTTGCGAACTCATCATTCCAGGGAATGTCCTGGCCGTTCAATGCATACCAAAGGCCGGTGCGGGGGTCAAAAGCCATGATGCCGCCGGCACCTTTCAATGCGAGAAGCTCCGCAAGCTCCTTGAATCCGTCGGGCCCTGATGCGGAAAGGACCGGCTGCCCGTTTTGCATGTCAAGGCTGAACTTGAAGTCGCCCTTGTCAGTCGGGACGATTATGTCATTGCCCTCCTTCCTTAAGGGCCCGGTGATCTGGTAGTCCTTGCTCTCCCCGGTCTTCTTGTCATAAACGGTCAGGATGGGGTTGCCGTTCGCATCCGTTGAAATGGTGTACCTCTTATCCGGCGTTTCCATGACCTGGAACCCGCCCAGATTGCCTTTTGCATCGGTTTGCACTTTCTGGACCGCATCATTCAGCTCCTTCACTTCCGATTCGGCGCCCACTTTCGGGACCAGGTTATTGATCGCAATTGCCGGTACTGGGTTGCCGTTCGCATCCATGTTGTTCCTAATTGAAGTGGTGATCTCCCTAATCGACTCGGATGTTTTTGTTTTTGCCAGCAAGTACAGGGCAACAACGAGCCGGTTTCCTGCCTCGTCGAACTCAATCCTGCCTTTTTCTGTAATTATTGTGAGTAACTTGCCAACAGCCTCCTCCTCCGAGCCCTTCCCCTCGTTCATGAATCCCTTGATTTGCACATCCCCGTTCCCGAAAATCGAAATCACATTGCCCGCTTTTGCGGCATCGCCCTTTTCCTCAAGGGCTGCAATTCCCGGCGCTTGGAGTTCCACGCCGACGGTCTCGTTCTTATCATCGCCCTCCTTTGCAGCGCCCCTAAGGAACCTTATTTTGCCCTCGTTGGCCGTTATCCTTCCCTCAGTTGTGTAAACTGCAACCACCTTCCCAAAGCCAGAGGCGCTCAAATCGCCGCTGACATCCAGCTTGAGCGTTTTCAGCTGCGACCTTAGGCATTCGATGGTGCTGCACGAGTCATCCGTGATCAAAAGCGTGCCCCCTCCCTCCCCCGGCTGCACCTGCAATATTTCGTTCGAGATGCACGTCTCATCCAGCGGGGCGGAAATTATCCTGTTGGGTATGAGCGTCCTTGCCAAATCCTGCATCATGAGCGCA
>Ga0209542_10020846_pt1 | contig 10334 bp, 10 predicted proteins | sample RifCSPhighO2_01_FD_184028 | JGI IMG/M metagenome (GOLD analysis project Ga0209542, IMG submission 184028) | Soil microbial communities from Rifle, Colorado - Rifle CSP2_plank highO2_0.1 (SPAdes) (version 2) | ecosystem: Environmental > Terrestrial > Deep subsurface > Rock core/Sediment ...
TTCAGTATAACTGGGTTGAAAAAAATGATTCTAGCCCCGCCCGCCATAGCGAAGCGATTTCAATCAACGAGGATGTGGATAATCTTATTATCCGCTACAATATTTTTGGCGACATGGAAGGTACCGGCTACATCGCGACGCCGGGCAACGCTTTCCTTTATGATAATTCCAACTGGTACATCTACGGTAATACTTTCTATATGAGCGGCAACAGCGGGCGTGGCGGCGTAGGTAACGGCCCGATTGCTTTTTTCTATGCTGGGATTACCGGCGATACGTTTATCTACAATAACACCTTTGTCAATTTCAACGATGCCGCCGTGCCCGGCAGTTACACCTTCAGCGGCATCTACATCGAGGGGACGTCGCGTTTTGAACGGCTGTATATTCGCAATAACCTATGGTGGAACAGCAACCAGGTTACCAGGCCAAGTCCGAATGCCACCGATTTTCGCTGGGAGAGTAACGCGTTTTATTCCACACCAACAAATGATACTGATTCCAATAGGCAAGTCGCAACCGGCAATCCTTTCGTAAATTCCGCAGGCCAAGATTATCGTCTCTTGGCGCCTACGATGTCGGGAGCAAGTCTTCCTTCTCCGTTTAATGTGGACGCGAATGGCAACACGCGCGGGGCGGGCGGCACCTGGGACCGCGGGGCATACGAGTATGGTGGCTCTGGCGGCGGAGGCGATGTCACCCCTGTAATCAACGGCCAATGCGGAACGACACTTAACGCCTGCACTGCCGGCGCGTTAAGCGATACGGCAGATTCTGCGACTCAATATCTCTGGCAATGTGTTGGATTAAATAACGGGAGCACAGCCTCTTGTAGTGTACAAAAACCATCCGCGCTTTCTGGCGCCTGCAAAAATCTATTATCTCAACAACCCCCCGGCACCGCTCCCGCTTTGCCGACTCTCGGCGTTTCTCCTTGTAGCGTGGCTAAAAGTGGTGGCACATTAACTTTGACTTTCACTCCGCAAGGTAAGTATCATTACATGTATAAGAAAGTATATATTTCTGATGCTAATTGGGATTGTCAGGGTAAAACCGCTACCGGCAATTGGTGTCCGGTGGAATTGACGACTGGCAATTGGATTAGGCAAGGAGGCAATTTCAACGTTCCGCTTTCTTTTCTGTCTACTCTGTCTATCGGCAGTCATTATCTGCTTTCTTGGGATTGGAATTGGAACGGCACCTGCTGGGTTGGGTCTGATGGCGCTTGCGGTACCGGCAAATGGCGGGCGCAGATGTTTGAGGTGAAATGAAATAGGAAGGATTGACAAAATATTTCAGTATAGTAAGCTAATAGCATCTGAAGTTCGCTCGCGAGGCGAACTTTATTTTTTAGGAATTAGAAATTAAAAGATATGTTTGACTTAAAAGTAATTAATTCGGTTTTGGATCAATTAGAAGAAGAGCGTGGCATTCCACGCGAGAAAGTGGTAGAAGCGGTAGAAATGGCTTTGGCGACCGCTTACAAAAAAGAGTATGGGAAAAAAGGCCAGATTGTTCGTGCCAAGTTTGATCTGACAGCCGGCGCGGTAGAATTTTCTCAAGTGAAAATCGCGGTGGACGAAACCCGGGTGATTTATCCGGTGGAAACCGCCGAAGGGCCGGTCTTTGAAGAAAGAAGTGAAGAGGACGAACGCGTCCGTTTCAATTCAGAACATCATATTTCTATTGAAGATGTCAGAAAAATCAAAAAAGATGCCGTCCTGGACGAAGAAATAATTTTTCCGCTTGAAACGCGAAGTGATTTCGGTCGAATTGCCGCCCAAACCGCTAAGCAAGTGATTATCCAAAAAATCCGCGAAGCGGAAAAGGTTTCAGTGATTGAAGAATTCGGCAAACGTCAAAACGAAATTGTTTCCGGTTCGGTTCAACGAATTGAACGCGGTAATATTTTTATTGATCTTGGTCGAACAGTTGCCGTTCTACCTTATGAAGAACAAATTCCCGGTGAACGTTACCGACAAGGCGAGCGAGTGCGAGCGCTTTTACTTTCAGTGGAAGATTCGTTGCGTGGAGTTTTTCTGCGCTTGTCCCGTTCCCACCCAAAGTTTTTGGAAAAACTTTTTGAAGCGGAAACGCCAGAAGTCGCCAGTGGCACAGTCCAAATAAAATCTGTGGCTCGTGAAGCCGGAGCGCGCACCAAAATTGCAGTGACTTCAACAGACACTCATATTGACCCCGTCGGCTCGCTAGTCGGCCAACGTGGTGTCCGAGTTGGCACGGTAATGTCGGAATTGGGTGGAGAAAAAATTGATGTTATTGAGTGGTCGGCTGATCCGAAAAAATTCGTGGAGGAATCGTTATCGCCAGCCAAAGTTTTATCGGTGAAAATTAATGAGGAACAAAAAACTGCCGAAGTGGAAGTGGCGGAAGACCAGCAATCGCTAGCCATCGGCAAGGGAGGCCAGAATGTCCGACTGGCCGCCAAACTAACCGGCTGGCGTATTGATATTAAAAGTGCCAAGGGCGAACCGCCGGTTGTCAGCGAAGAAAAATAGAAAAATCCCTCCCCCTCGCGGACTCGGGTACTCCCTTTACAAGGGAGATTTTGAGAGAAGATTAAAAAGATGACAAAAAGTCGGAAATGGTATAACCTAAATTATTATTTTTAATATTCAAACCGATGAATTCGTTGATACTTTTTGCGTTTTTAGCTTCCCTCACGGCTATTATTTATGGAGCGTTTCTCGCTCGAAACATTCTCAAATTACCGGCCGGTTCCAATCGAATGCAGGAAATTGCCGACGCCATTCGTGATGGCGCCAAGGCTTATTTGAATCGCCAATACAAAACAATTGCTGTAATCGCCATCGTTTTGTTTTTAATTTTGTGGTTAGTGATTGATTTGACCACTGCCTTCGGTTTTCTTTTAGGCGCGATACTGTCCGCCATTGCCGGCTATATTGGCATGAATGTTTCCGTTCGCGCCAATGTCCGCACAGCCGAAGCGGCCAAAGAAGGTCTGGCCGCCGCGTTATCCGTTGCCACCAAAGGTGGCACTGTTACCGGTTTGATGGTAGTGGGTCTAGCTTTGTTCGGTCTCACCTTTTTCTATTATCTTTCCGGCGATGTTAAAGCGTTGATTGGGCTTGGCTTCGGCGGTTCACTGATTTCCGTTTTTGCTCGATTGGGTGGCGGTATTTTTACCAAAGCGGCTGATGTCGGCGCCGACTTAGTCGGCAAAGTGGAAGCCGGTATTCCCGAAGATGATCCTCGCAATCCGGCGGTTATCGCCGACAATGTCGGCGATAATGTCGGCGATTGTTCCGGTATGGCAGCCGATTTGTTTGAAACCTATGTTGTCACTTCAATTGCTGCAATGTTACTCGGGGCTTTAACTTTCACTGATTCCACCCCTGCCGTCACCTACCCGCTGGCCATTGGTGCCGTCGCTATTATCACTTCTATCATCGGTACTTGGTTTGTTAAATTGGGTCCCTCACAGAATATAATGAACGCACTCTACAAAGGCTTGGCTGTTGCCGGCATTCTTTCTGCTATCGCTTTTTACCCAATTACAAAATGGGTAATGGGCGCGAACGGACTGTATTCTGTCGCTAATCTTTTTTATTGCGCTTTAATCGGATTAATTGTTACCGCGTTATTGGTGATTATCACCGAATATTTTACTGGCACCAGTCATAAACCGGTCCAATCAATTGCCCAAGCGTCACTTTCCGGCCACGGCACTAATATCATTCAAGGTTTGGCAATTTCCATGAAAGCTACTGTTTGGCCGACTCTGATGATTGCCACCGCCATTTTATTGACTTATCAATTCGCTGGACTTTATGGTATTGCCGTCGCCGCTATGAGTATGCTTTCCATGGCGGGAATAATCGTGGCCATTGATTCCTATGGACCAATTACCGACAATGCCGGCGGTATCGCTGAAATGGCGGAATTACCCAAAGAAGTCCGGGACGTTACCGATCCTTTAGATGCTGTGGGCAATACGACCAAGGCCATTACCAAAGGTTACGCTATTGGCTCAGCCGGACTCGCCGCTCTCGTTCTTTTCACTTCTTACACTGAAGAATTATTTAATCTCGGGGCGCGGTTTGATTTTGCCTTAGGTGATCCGAAAGTCTTGGTTGGTTTGTTCATCGGCGGTTTGCTCCCCTACTATTTCGCCGCTTTAGCTATGGAAGCCGTCGGTAAAACTGCCGGCAAAGTGGTGGAAGAAGTGCGCCGACAATTTCGTGAGATTAAAGGAATAATGGAAGGAAAAGCCAAACCTGATTACGGCACTTGCGTAGACATTGTTACCAAAGCGGCTATTAAGCAAATGATTTTGCCAGCTTTGATTCCGGTATTGGCACCAATTTTAGTCGGCTTCATTTTGGGTCCAGTGGCACTAGGCGGTTTACTGGTTGGTTCAATAATTACCGGCTTGTTCATTGCTATTTCTATGACTTCCGGCGGTGGCGCTTGGGACAATGCCAAGAAATTTATTGAGCAAGGTAATTATGGCGGCAAAGGTTCCGACGCCCACAAGGCGGCCGTCACCGGCGACACCGTCGGCGATCCCTACAAAGACACCGCTGGTCCAGCCATCAACCCGATGATAAAAATCTTAAACATTGTTGCGTTATTGATTGTTGGATTCTTGGTTGGGTGATATTATTATTGACAATATGGTAGACGTCCAGTTTGAAGAAGATGGGCAATTTAATTCCAGCGGTAGTTTCCAGTCGCGGCAAATTTTTGGCGTACCGGCAACGCCGGGTATGGTTCGCTTGCTTGGTAAGTTTGGAATTCGCAACGAAAAAGTTGCCGGCTATATTTTGATTACAATTACTATTGTCGCTTTTGCCGTATCCATTTTTATTTTCACCAAATTATTTACTCGCGGTTCTAGTCAAAATATTATTCCGCCGGGAGAATTTACCAGACCATTATGAATAAAAAAGGTTTTACACTCATCGAATTACTGGTGGTAATTTCCATCATTTCTCTTTTGTCGTCGATAGTATTGTCAAGCGTCAGTAGCGCCCGGGCAAAAGCGAGAGATGCGAAACGTTTACATGATTTAGGGCAAATAAATATTGCCCTGGCTTTTTACTATGATAAATACAGTTACTATCCTTATTGCCCGGCTGATCTGGATAATTCTGAATATATTACAAATGGCACAACAGAATGTTTATCCTTGGCATTAATATCCGAAGGATTCATGGCTAAGGTGCCGATTGATCCATTAGCAACTGTTGGTGGAATATGGGGAAGAGATTATAATTATTATTGGATGGCAAATGGCACTGATTACGCAATTCGAGCAAGTTTGGAAGGTACACCAGTTCGTCGCACAGGTTCTTATCCAAGTGGTGTCTTTTGTAACGACGCACCAACATACCCAGTTTGTGATTGGTATTCGACTTGTGTTTATACTGGATTTAGTACTACAATTAATTGTAATATACTCGGTTATGCTTTAAGTAATTAACACAATATTTATGAAAAAATTTGAAGAAACAAAATTTAATATTCCGACACTAAAAGGAATGTCCGCAAAAAATATTGAGGAACATTTGAAGCTTTACGCTGGTTATATTAAAAACGCCAACTTGGTTTTGGAAAAAATCGAGCAATTTTCAAAAGACCCTGAAACCAATACTTATGTTTTGGGAGAGTTAAACCGGCGTTTCAGTTTTGAATTTAACGGCATAGTTAATCACGAATATTATTTTGAGCAGTTTGAAAGTGGCCCTAAAGCGCTTTCAAAAAGCGATGGGCTTTTTGAAACGTTTGGGCAAGAATTTGGTTCGTTTGAAACTTGGCTAGCGCAATTCAAAACCGTCGCTCTTACCCGCGGCATCGGCTGGGCAATGCTTTATTACGACCCATTAACAAAACGGCTACTTAATCAATGGGTTGACGAACAGCATTTGGGTCAATTAAACGGCTGTCAAACTATTCTTGCTTTGGATATGTGGGAACACGCCTATGTCGCCGATTACCAACCGAGCGGCAAGAAAAACTATATTGAAGATTTTTTCGCTAATTTAAGTTGGGAAGTAGTGGAAAAAAATTTTGAAAGTTTGAGACGGTAATTAATTATTGTTATAATTAAAAGATGTTGTATTCGGAACAAATTAAGGTAATCGCTAATTTCTTGCTTGACGGAGCGAAAATTATTTTCGGCTCGCTAGTGGTTGGCGCTTTCGTACCAAGCCTCTCCGATAACATTTCTTGGTCTACTGTTGCGCTCGGATTAATATTTGTAGTAATTTTTTTGTCTCTTGCGACCAATTTATCAAAATTATATAAATTATCATGAACCTTTTAACTTTTTATATCGCTGCCGGTATTTTATTTTTCATCATTATTATGTGGGTAATTATTATGTTAAAAAAGAACCAATAAAATGGAACCTGCTAGTACAACACTTTACATAGTTGCTACAATTGTCATTTTGGCCGATATTGCTGCTTTAATTTATTTCAATCATATTGTTGCCGCGAGACAGAAGTAGTTTTTCCATTAAATAATTTCCATAAAGCGAAAATCGCGTAACAAGCGAAAAGCGCCCAAACTGGGAAATGTGGGATTGAAATGGAAGCAAAAGGTAAAGCGGCAAAAAACGCGACGATTTTGAGTTGAAAAGTCAGCAAGATATAGGCAACAAAAGCGAAAGGTAAAGCCAGAATTTGACTGATAAAACCGACTACGCCGGCAATAAAACCAAAGAGCATCGTCCAAGGAATCACCGGCAAAATTAAAAGGTTGACTGGTAAAGAGACAAGAGAAAGTTTTCCCATTTGATAAAGCAACAGTGGCAAAACGAAAATTTGAGTGGCAATGGTAGCGCCGGCGATTTGTCGCAGTTGTAATTTTTCAGTGACAAAACCCAATCGTTTTTCTATAGCCGGCGATAAATAAATCAAACCGAGAGTAGAAAGAAAAGAGAGTTGGAAAGAAGTGTCAAAAACCAAAATTTTCGGATTGTGAAGAATCATTAAAAAGCCGGCGAGCAACAGAGCGCGAATGATATCGTAAAGCCGACCGGTAGCCCGAGCGACAATTACCAAAATCGCCATCAAAGAAGCGCGCACTACCGTTGCTGAACCTCCAGTCATAATAGCGAAAAGAATAATAGCTGAAGCGCCGCCGGCTAAGCCGGTGGCGCGTGGTAAAAAAGCCAATAACCGCATAATGAATTCGGCGACAATCGTAATGTTATAACCGGACAAAACAACAATATGAATAACCCCGACCGTCCGAAATTTTTCCAATAAGTCGGCGCCAAGCGAACTCTTGGCGCCAACCACCAGACCGCCGAGCAACGAGGCGGCCGGTTCGGGAATTGTTTGACCTATATTTTTTAAAAAAGATTTTTTCAAACCAAACAACGCGCGTTTTACTAAATTACCTCCACCACTTGAAACCAAAGTGATAGTCGGCTGAAACATCACGTAACCAATACCGTCTTTTGCCAGATAGGAAACATAATCAAATTGGCGCAAATCATTTTCATTAGAAAAATTTTTTGGTTTTTGTAAAACGCCACGCAATTGAACTTGATCTCCGTAAGAAAATTCTGGATAAGGTGCGACAGTTGCTAAAATCCGACCAGTTGTACTTGCGATATCAATCGTTAATTTGGTATTGGTCTCCCGCTCATCCGGTTCGGTGCTGATTATACCTTCAAGTAAAATTGTCTGACCAATTTTTGCTTTCAGATCTGCCGCAATTTCTTTGTCAGCCGACCAATCAAAACGGCCAATACCCAAGCCGATGGCCAAAATAAAAACCGCCAGTGTAATTTGTCGGAAATTTTTTAGAATAAAGCAACCGACAAAAATTGCGCCAGCTAAAAAAATCAAGAACTGCCAAGAAATTGGACCGAAATCGTAAAATGACCGGAAGAAAATGCCCAGAGCAAAACCAGCTAATCCAGAATAAAAAAATTTATCTCGCACCATTTAATTTACTAATTAAGAAATGCCGTTGAAGGTGTATGTCGAGCGGAAACTTGGTAGCCCCGATGGCCATCGGGACGGACAGATAAATTTTTCAGCAGGAAAATTTCGTATTCCGTGAGACATATGCCGAAAAAGGTATTTCATGAAATTAACTTTGGGCTTCTACCTTCTGCAAACGCTTGGGCAATCTCGTCGCATCTTTCATTTTCCGGATGACCGAAATGACCAGCCACATATTTCCATTCAATTTCCTTCCCTTCTGTTAACCCGTAGAGTATTTCCCAGAGGTCGCGATTCAAAACATCTTTTCTATCTTTCGTTCGCCAGCCATTTCTCTGCCAACCAAAAATCCATTTGGTAATGCCGTCTATCAGATATTTGGAATCGGAGAAAATCTTGCCAAACCAATGCTGGTCCGCCTTGGGCGGATAGCTTTTAAAAAAAGACAGAGCTTCAATTGCTGCCGTCAATTCCATTCTATTATTTGTCGTATGTTCTACTCTCCCTCCGATTTCTGTGACTTTTGAACTTTTAATAATCGCCGCCCAGCCCCCCGGCCCTGGATTGCCCTTCGACGACCCGTCGGTGAAAATTATTACCTCTGATTTAGAATCCATGATTCAAGAATACACAAAAACTTGTCAATAGACAAAATTACGCGACTAAGGAAAATATCGCCGAGTATTTCCTAAACTTTGAGCGAAGCTCTCGCCTTTGAGGATAGCCCGGAGGCGAGCTTGCTTGGCACGACATGGCGTAATTTTGTTTGAGAAAATTATGCCACGGCGGAAGCCACCGAGGATTAAGGAAACCGGCCACAGGAGCCGGTTTCCGCTACCCGAAAAGGCGAGGGCGAGCGGATTTTTACTTCCTCCCGCTACCCAAAAGATACTTGCGCGGATTTTTATCTAAATCGGTAAAAATGTCGGCTACTTCAATAAGCTTCGCTGAAGTAGATTTGCCGAAAGAAACAACTTCCACTTGACAGCCTTCATTGGTTTTTAAATATTCCACCAGCGGTACAAAGTCGCCGTCACCGGAAACAATAATAACCGCGTTCAGTTTCGGCGCCATTTTTATCGCGTCCACCGCCAAACCGACATCCCAATCGGCTTTCTTGGCACCACCAGCGAAAATTTGTAAATCTTTTGTCTTGGCTTCAATGCCGACTTTGCCCAAAGCTTCAAAAAATGCCCGCTCTTCCCCGCTTTCGGTTGTTACGACATAAGCAATCGCCCGAATCAGGCCACGACCAGCCACCGCATCTTTGACTACTTGGCCAAAATTCACCCGAGCATGGTAAAGATTTTTAGCGCAATGATAAAGATTCTGGGTATCAATAAAAACACCTACTTTTTGTTCTTTGTGTTTGATTACGGACATATAATTTCAACCTGCAATCTTTCTTATTTCTTAAGCTCTAATTTGCGAACTAGCGAACCATATCGCTTCTCATCCTTTTTTTGAAGATAACGCAAATGGGTTTGGCGATCCGCCACCATTTTCAACAAACCACGACGCGAGTGCTTGTCCTTGACATGCTTTTTTAAATGACGCGCCAATTCTTCTATTCGTTTGGTTAAAATGGAAACCTGAACCTCCGGTGAACCAGTATCTTTTTCGTGAATAGCCGCCCTTTTGATAACTTTTTGTTTTTTATTTTTAGTAAGCATTACGCTTAAAGAATAGCACACCTCGCTCTTTCACGCAAATGGCTTTTCAATACGGCGGACCACAAGCTTGTGGACAGGTTGTACGTCCAAGTATATAATTGCCACATGAAAGTCCTAATCATAGAGGATGATAAGTTTATGGCCGAGTCGTTGGCGAAAAAATTCAAAGAAAACGGCTTTGCTCTTGGTCATTTGGAAAATGGCGAAAAAGTTGTAGAGGAAACGATTGCTCAAAAACCAGACGTTATTATTTTAGATATTCTTCTCCCCGGCAAAAACGGTTTTGAGGTTTTAAAAGAACTCAAAGAAAAAGAGGAAACAAAAAATATTCCGGTGATTATCGTTTCCAATTTGGGTTCAAAAGATGATTTGGAAAAGGGCCGCCAACTTGGCGTGGCTGACTTTATGATAAAAGCAACGGTGACACCTGAAGAAATTGTAGAAAAAGCCAAAAAAATAGTCGCCAGTATCAAAAGCTAAAACCGGTAATCAAAGAAAACAACCAAACAATCAGTGGTGATAAAAATTCCCAAACCATTAAGACAACAATAATAACGAACAGGAAAGAAAAGCGCTCCATTGATTCGCGAATGGTTTTAAACCGATAAGGTAGAAAAGCCCAAAGGATTTTTGAACCGTCTAAGGGTGGCACCGGAATCAAATTGAAAATTGCCAATACTAAATTGATGATAATAATGACGCTGGCAATATTTACAAA
>Ga0209542_10020847_pt1 | contig 10333 bp, 10 predicted proteins | sample RifCSPhighO2_01_FD_184028 | JGI IMG/M metagenome (GOLD analysis project Ga0209542, IMG submission 184028) | Soil microbial communities from Rifle, Colorado - Rifle CSP2_plank highO2_0.1 (SPAdes) (version 2) | ecosystem: Environmental > Terrestrial > Deep subsurface > Rock core/Sediment ...
TGGTCTGTACCGATTTGGTTCTCAAGCCGACGATTATGCCGCCGCTTTCATCAAGGTCACTCCGTCCGGGGCAGTCCTCGTGGCTGCAGCCAACTTGACACTGACCATGCTTGACATCTTCCGGGCGTCAGATAGCAATTTGCAGTTTCAACTTGTTGACCGTGCAGTGGCGCAAGCGGCGCAGCCATCCATCACCATAGCCAACAATGGGGACGTGCTTCTTGCTTGCGGCACTACGGGGCGGGTGAGTACGGACGATGGCAAAACCTGGCTGTCACCGTCGGATGCGCATTTGGCTTTGCCATTGGGTACGCTGGCCGCAAGCACTGAATACCCGCAAGACGAGATTGACAGCAACCGCGCCATTGCGGCGCTTGGTAGCGGTCGCCTTTTTGCGGCCATGAAAAAGGATAACGCTTCCACGCTTGGCATCTTCGTCGCTCGTGATTGGGCCGCCGGCGGTTCGCTCACCGGGACCACGACGGTTAACGCGAACACTATAATCACCGGCAGCGGGACATTCTTCACGACCGAGATCGCCATCGGGCAGCGCATCGCGCTTTCTTCTGCCCCTACGGCCTACGCGACGGTCCTGACCATTGCCTCGAATACCTCCATGACCGTGAGCGTAGCGCTAGGCGATGGATCGAGCCAAACCATCAACCGCGCCATCGGCACGGACCCCATGCCCTTGCTCAGCAAGCCGCAGTGGCTGGGAATAGACAACATCCGGGGCCAGTTTGCCGGCCATCCTGCCGTCGGGGACCAATGGACCATCGCGCCGCGATACGATTACCAGAAGGCGAATCTACTCCTCTACGACTCCCCTTCAGTGCAGTGGCGATCCACGGGCGTGGATATGGAGCTGATTCTGCTTTGGGACCGCCAAGATGCGGCAGTGACTGCGGTGATCGGCGCCGGCCAGTTCTGGGACGTGTGCGCGTTTGCGGTGTTCGCCAGCAATGTCCGGCAACTCTACTTCGAGATTTCCGACCCTACCGATGACGCATTCACATCCTACTTGTCGAATCTGAGTGTCGGCTCCGGTGTGTGCAGGGGGCTAATCACCACTGGTGCCTGCAATGTGCTGGTCTGCAAACTGGCTAATGGTGAGACGGCGCAGAGCTGGATTCCGGGGCAGTTCAACCCGTGGAGTTCCGAGGCCATGCCGGGGCGCCGGCAGTATTACGTGCGCATCGCTACCAGCCCAGAGTCAGTCTATCGTATTCGGCGATCGACGCCGTCCGAGTTGGTCATTGAGCCTAATGCCAGCGGCCTGCCCACGGTATCCACCGCATTGCCGACTGGGACAGCGTTTACCATTTTCGGCGACCGGCATGCCTGGTGGGGCGAAGCGGGTAGCGGGCCGGGCAGCGCGGGATTGAGGGACACGACCTATCGTTATGGTCGGTACGTGCGCATCAGGATTCCTGCGCAACCGACAGCTGATGGGTACTTCGTGCTTGGCACGCCAATTCTCGGCGTTGAGCCCTACCCGGACAGTGCGGGCCGCTCGTTTGCCTACGGCTTCACTTGGGCGCCGGTCACCAACACGACGCAGGAGCGTGGGCTGTCAGGCGTGACCAGCGTGGAGACGCACGGCGGCACGGGTAACGTGTGGCAGCTGACCTACGCGGCAGAGAACCGGGACGCGGTTATGCGCCGGCTGCACCCGCTGGTTGATGAGATGCGCAAGCTGTTCGCCATTGCGCTGAAGGGTAACGACGTGGACAGCCTGGAGTTGGTGCGGCTGGTCGATGCGCAGAAGTACCAGAACCTGGTGGGTGACAGATACTCCGCGCCCTGGGTGCTGGAGGAGGTGCCATGAATCAGCCCATGGCCGGGGCACAAAGTCACGCGCGAGGGGGTGTGGGCGCATGGTAGAGACGGAACATCTAGGCGTGCTGGGCCAGAAAATCGACTCGCTCGAAAGCAAGGTAGATATGATCGGGGGCAAGCTCGATGGCATCGCCCACATTCTATTCGAGGGCAACGGTGACTCGCTGGTCACGCGGCTCAAGCTGGTAGAGAGTCGGTGCGGTGAGCACTGCCCAATGGTGCAGCGCCTCAAGATGGTGGAGACCGAGGCGAGCGACACACGACGGTTCCGGCGCAACGTCGCCGTGGGGCTCACGATCGCCGCTGCCGGCGGTGCGGGACAGCTCGTCTGGTTGGCTGTGACTGCACTCATTCGTGTGGGGTAGGCATGTATGACCTTGCCGATCGGCACCAAGATCCGAGTCCGCCGGCACTGGCTGGTGGAGGGGTTCACCGGCCAGGTGGTTGACCATCGCTCAAGCGACACACGCAGCCCATCGCGCAACGACGTTCTATTGGACGAGCCGTGGGTGCCGACGCAATCGGCCGACCCCGAGTTCTGCCGGCGCATGTTCTTCCAGGATTGCGACCTGGAGGTGGTGACGTGACCTACTCCACGAGCTTCCTGGCAGCGGTGAGTGCCGTCATTCAGCATGAGGGCGTCATCTACGAGTGCGACCCACGGGACCCGGGCGGCGCCACGAGGTTCGGAATTTCGTCACGGTCCTACCCAACCGAAGACATCGCCAACATGACCGAGGCGCGGGCAGTCGAGATCTACCACCGTGACTTCTGGTCACCGATGTACCTCGACGCGCTGCCATCCAGCATCGCAGCGAAACTGCTCGATATGGCGGTCAATCTTGGTGAGCCGCGCGCGGTCATGATCTTGCAGGAAGCACTGTGCTATCTGCACCGCGCGGTCAAGATCGATGGCAAGCTCGGGCCACGGACACGCACTGCGGTCATGGGCGTCAACAAAGCTGCGTTGCTGGCGGCACTGTGTGGCCGGCAATTCGGCGCCTACGAACAGATTATCATCCGCAACCCAGACTTGCAGCCCTTCGCCTCCGGGTGGGCGATCCGGGCCATGTGGAGGCCAGCATGACGCGCCTAAGCTCGCTGGTGACGGTGCAACTCACCACGGAAGTGCAGCGCATCCGCGAGCGCTGGGCTCGCTGGCCATGGCAGCAAAAGCAGCAGCGCGTGCAGGCAGCCGTGAGGCTGGTCAACGGGGCCTTCGACATGACTGACTTGCCGTGCGAGCGTGAGACGTTAGGTCACCTGCGCGAGATCTTAGGGCACCTGAGCCGGGAGTTGCTGAGCACCGACCGGATACGGAGGCCTGCCGCATGATTGACCGTGCGCTGCTCACGGAACTGCTCCGTGTCTACCCCTGGCAGCCGGCTAGTGCGTTCTACCGCGCGGCCGAGCTGGGGCACCTATTCGCGTGCGGCCCAGTGCCGCCCGAGGGCCGCGTCCTGGATTTCGGCTGTGGTGACGGAGAGGTGACGCGCATCTACGATGCCCATTATCACGGGTTGCGCACCTGGGATGGTGTCGATGCGGATATCCACGAACGCATGCTGGCGGTATGCTCCATGCTGTATAGCCAGGTAACTCCCCGCGTGTCACAGTATGATCTCTATGACTTCGCCTTCAGCAACTCCGTGCTGGAGCATGTGGAGTCAGCAGCAATTTCCGGCATCCTGCGAGACATCCACATTGTGCTAAAACCCAACGCCCCGTTCCTGCTGACCGTGCCGGGGCCGGACTTTCACCGCCATCTGCGCACACGCAACGTTGCCGCCTTCGACCGCAAGCATGCGATCCGCACGTTGTGGGATGAGGCGAGTTGGCGCCGGGCGCTGTGGTCTGCCGGCTTCGAGGTGCGATCATGCACGACGTACCTCAGCCGTGCCGAGGTGCGCCGCTGGGAGATCCTGACCGCCATTACGTCAGGGGTGCTCTGTGCGCTCACCGGCCACCGCTACCGGCCGATCGAGCTCCAGCGCAAGCTTGGGCTTCGCCGATGCCAGCGTATGCCGCGCTGGTTGGCGCGATCCTTGGCGACGCTTCTGGCATTGCCCTTGCGCCACATGCCCGGTCAGGATACGCACTATGCAATCACGGCGGTGAGGGCGGCATGACCATTGTTATCGTCGTCGTCATAGTTGCTCTTCTGATTCTTGGCGTCATCCATTTAGCCACGTTGGGGTTGCGGTTATGAACCTGCCCACCATCTGGCAGCAACTGCTTTCTGCCCGCAGCGTACCGAAATACTTGCTGCTCACGCTCGACCTCGCCGGCCGCGATCCCTCTCCCTCTGGCGCGGCCCATCTCGCCCTCCAGCCGGGGGCGCTGCGCTATGCAACCAACCTTGGCGCGTATGTGTTGAGCGCGTCTGGCCGCACGGTGCCCTTCCTGCCCTACCTGACTACCTGGCCCGCGATCGCACAGACCCTGGCCATCCAGGACCGCACGGCGGAGATGGCGGAACCCAGCTTCGAGATTCTGGCATCATCCGGACTGGCGGCAACGTTGCGTGACCGTGGCGGAGCCCTGGGGCTCACCGCACGTGTGGACTTGTGGTGTCGCCGTACCACGCTAGAGCAATCCATTCCGCTGTTGGCTGGTGTGGTCACCGATGCCAAGGTAGACCGGCGCACGTCCGGGGTGACGCTGACAATCGCCGACGGCGACCCGAATCGCGCCATTCCTTGGCCGCCGGGACCGATCACCTTGGCGGATTTCCCTGAGGCACCCGATTCTGTGATCGACGTGGAATCACGCACCACGGTATCCGGGGGCGACCCCGACAACCTCCAGTGGATCAACTGCATCCAGATCGACCGGGAGGGGCGGCGCTTCTACGTGTGCGACCCGGCCGGGACATCCGGCCCAACTATCGTGGAGAAAGACGGCGAGGCGATAGAGACCGGCTGGCACGTGGAGGTCAGGGAGACATCTGGGCCGTCGCCGTTCGAGTACCGGGAGATCGTCTTCGACTCATCAGTGTCAGACTTGGCAAACGGCATCAACCCCTGGATCAGGGCCTACGGCGTGATCGGGATCACGAACGTAGACCCTATCTCATTTTACGCTCAGGTCGCAGGTCTGCCGTTGTCTCCGCAGGCCCAAGCCTCGTTGGCTGACTACTTTGCAGATCCGCGGATGCGGCTGCAGATCGTCAACGATCAGAGTGGCAATGCCTTGGATATCATCCGCACGCGCCTGGTGCCGCAGACGCCATTCGCCTGGACGCAACATCTTGGTCAGGCGGATCTGATCGACCTGCGCACACCGGCCAGCGGCTACAAGATGGGCATCGGCAACGGATTGCTGTTTCGCACCACGGCGCAAGCTGCGCAGACACCATCTGAATCCGTGTTCAACGCCTTCGAGTTGCTGTGCGGGGAAGCGGGGAGTCAGTACCGGATACGGCGCGACAAGAACTACGCTTCGGCCGCCATCGCCTCGTTGCTTACCCGTAGCGAGCAGGCCAACGGCGGCCGGCGATTTTTGCAGGTGCCCCTGCCTGACGTGACGGTGCAGATGGACGAGAATCTTTCCCCGATCGGCTGTGTGGCGGGTGAGGCGCTGGCCGATATGTATGCCCGCCTGCATGCCGTGTCGCACGTGTCGCATACCTATCAAGCGACGTGGCTGGACGGGCTGCAGGCGGAGCTTGGTGACTACGTGCTGCTGACTGATTCCGACGAAGACTACGATGATCAGCCGACCGTGATTGTGGGGCGGGCAATTACCGCCACCGGTCCGCAGCTGACCTTCGCGATGGTGGAGGTCTGATGGCGCGCTTTCCTTCATTGGGCCGAATCGCAGAGCAGAGCCCCGAGCTTGACCAAATCAAAAGCGGACGCGCACTGCGCTGGAACCCACTCACCAAGCGCATGGAGGTTGTCTCGTCCTGGAAGCATCTTCTTACTCCGTCAACGCAAACACTGGCCACCACGTCGGGCAACGCAGCGACGGCAACAGCGCTCTTTCCTGCCGGCGCCTATCCGTTCTTGGTTGAGACGGAGGTCAAAACGGCGGTAGTCACTACTGGCCCATCAGGCGGCGGTTATGGAGTTGGATTCGATGCCGACCGCACCGCGTGGGGGACGAACGACAGCCCGACGCTAGCGTCAGTTACCGGGGCAATCAACGTCAACATGCTCAACCCGATTCTGGTATGTCGTACCGCGATGGACATTATTCTGACCGCCACTGCCGGCACGTACGTGAGTGGCAGCGTGAAGGTGACTGGATGGTATCTGGCATGGTGAACTGGCTCATAATATCCTGGCCGTTCCGGCTACTCATCGCGGTAGTACTGCTTGGCGTATGGTGCGCCCACATCGTCGGCATACTGAGCGGTCGCGGCAGCGGCTTGGGGCCGTCGTTGACCGTAGAATACACAGTGCCGGAGCCAACACCCATTGCCGCATCGAGCACGGCGCGGATCCGCATGCGGACAGACCCGGCGGAGGGTGCGGACGTCCGTTGCGAGTGCACGATCGGGGGTGCGAGGTGAAACTTCGCAACTCCATTCTCTGCGTGCTGCTCTGCGCGGTGATCAGGTGCGCACAGGCGCAGACGCCGACGCCTGCTATTTCTTGCGGCGGTGGCGAGACGGCGTTGAATATCCAACCAAGTGCGTCCGCGGATGATGGCTACCTGTACCATAACACCGGGGCATCGGCGTATGGAGATATCACCTGCGACACGGTTGATACCGCCACGACAATGGATGCTACGCGCAGTTTGTGGAGCGGCAAGTATTACGCAAACATCGCATTGGTGGATTTCGACGCTACGGGACTAATCCCTGCCGGCGCGGTGATCAACTCGGCAGCACTGCGGATCTACCCCGCCAGCACAAACGATACAAATTCTCGCAACCTAGACGTGCGCTATTACGATGCGGCACAGTGGCCGATTGATTGCACTGACTGGGTGGCTGCGCCTGCTGGCACAACAGCCTTCTCGACCGCCATCAGCGGCATTGCGACTTCAGTTTGGACAAGTTTCGCACTCAGCAACCTCGGCTCAATTTCGACAACGGGTAAAACTGGCTTTCGTGTTTTCGTCGATGGTGGTGAACCAACTGGCTTGAACAAAGTCAGCCTTTGGACACTTAATACGTCTCCTCCTCGCCCCCCACTCCTTGAGCTGTGCTACGCTGAAGTCACTGCGACTCCGACGGCTACGGAAACAAACACCCCCACGCCGACCAACACGCCGACGGCTACGCCTACTTCCACGAAGACCCCAACTGCCACGCCGGTCTTGGCTGGGACTCTGACCATTGCCGACTCGTGCACAATGCCGGCCGGCGTGAACTATTTCCATGCGTGGTTCTACGTAGACAGCATACACAAGTTCTTCGGCGCGACGTTCACCAGCCCGTCAAAGTTGGTGCGTTTCAATGATCCTGATGATCTATGTACCGGCGGGGAGGGCGTTGCTTACGACACCCTGACTTTCCCCAGCGACGGCAAACACGCGGGGGCATCGGATGCTTTTTATGACGCGGGGACCGACAGCATCTACGTCATGCACAACGCTGCAGGCCAGCCCCTGACCATTTCCAAAGTCAACCCTACAGCCATGACCGCCGTGGATTTGATCAGCGATTTGTCGTATCAAGGCAACTTCGGCTCCATTACGACTGACGGCACATATCTATACGTGGTCACCAATCGACCGACAGACTACGTGTTGAAATATAACTTGACTACGGGTGCTTACGTCAATCGTTCGGGTGCCTTGGCCGCTGGCCATGCGATCCGCTATGACGGCACCAACCTCTGGGTGACGACGCTAGGCTCGCCGGCCTCAATTTTTAAGGTCATCCCTTCGACGCTGGCGTACACGTGGGCCACGTTCGCATCTGGCGACAATCAGGCTACTGATGATCTGCACGTGTCGGATTCAACGTATGTGTGGGTAGGGATTGAGGGTTCGACCAACATGGTCCGCGTCACGAAAGCCGACTTAAGCCTGCTGAATGTACCAACCTTTACCCTGCCCTCATGGGGCGTGTGGCGAGATGTAACGTATATTTGGAGTATGACTGGCAGCAACCCCGCTTATGCGGTTCGTGTCGATCCGGTCACTACACCCACAGTCACGGTTTGGGGATTCTCATCTTATGTGCGTGGATCGAACGAGCTCGCATTTGACAACCAGAACCGGGCGTTCATCACGTTTTACACTGCGCCGGCGCAGGTGGTGAGGATCAATCTTCTCGCTGGTGAGCCTACCTTCACGCCGACAAACACAACGACACCAGCAGCAAGCAACACACCGACGCCAACACTGACGCCGACCGGCTCAGCTACGCCGACAAACACGAACACACCAACATCGACGCCGACCAATACGCCAACAGTCACGCTTACCCCGACGCCCCAGCCATACTGCTGTGGCAGTGGCACGGCATGCTACTCTGCCGTCGATTACGGCGACGGGCTAATCTGCGCAGATGGCTATACCCCGGTGCCTGACGTGCCGTGCGTGGTTGGCATCGGTTGCGTGACCTACACCCCCACCCCGACACCAACGCCAACGGGCAGCGTGACGCCGACACTGACCCCACCAGCCGCAATAATCCAAGGCGTACAGGGCGGAGCGCTGAGAGCATTGCCGACACCGCCGCCGGACGGCGCATACCTGCGCTGGCGTACCAACTGCGGGGCGCTGGCGCCGAATGGGTGCGCGAGATATGAGGTAATGTCCACCGGATTTATGAAGTGCTGGGGCTTCGGGCATCCCTACGAGGGTGTCACGTCCAACCCAGTCATCGTTGACGAGGCAGCGACCCTGACCAAAGCCGGTGTCATTCTTACCTCGGGCACGAGCGCCGCACTCGCAATCAATCTCAACGGCGTTGCGATCCCTGGCCTCGACGCACTGAGCGTCACCACCACCGTGGCTTTTCCGACGCCGACAGGCACCACGAATCTAGTCAACGGCGATCTGATCACCTTCACCACGGGCACCGTGGTTGGGTCGCCCAACGGGATGAGCGTATGCGTGTATTTACAATAGTCACACGCATGCCGTACGTATATGTCGGGCTGGCGATCTTGCTCATAGCGGCACGCCTTGCGTGGGGCGACAGCACATTCAGCGGAGCGTGGCTGTCAGGCGGCTCGCTAAACGAGGTGCTGCCGACGTGGACGCCGACGTGGACGCCGACGGTGACACCAACGCCCACAGCAACGCCAACCTACACCCCGGTGATGTGTCCATGCATCGATCTGATATGATACGAGGTGGTGCCATGACCATGATGAGAATCCTGATTGCGTTTCTGTTGTTCAGCACGGCAAGTCCGGCTTCCGCTTGGGTGTGAGTGGCCTGGGTGGCGTTGCCAATGACTTCGTATGGAGGAGGTAACATGATGAAAGAATACGGCTATAAACGAGGAACCGTGAGTGGTCGGCGCGACCGACAGCACCGCTTCGTTGCGGAACGTGCCCTCGGGCGGCGACTCAAATCTTGCGAGTACGTCCATCACATCAACGAAGATGGCTCCGATAACCGCTTGAGGGCTGCGGCGACCGTGGCGATTATGGTTGTCTTGTTGTTATCAAGGGGCAACTTAGCCTACGCGGCGGCTTGTGCTGAATCTCCGAGTGGACAGCAGGGCTGCGAGGTGTTCGAGGCGCGCAACCAGAATGCCTTGCCCACGCCCGGCCCTAACTACATCAAAGTGCTGGGCAACAACGCCGCGGTCACGGTGCCAACGCCAGCGTCGGGGGAGTGTATCTTTGCCGACACCGACTACGGGGCCACCGTCTACTTCACCGCCAGCTGCGACGGCGGTTTCACGACCAGTGGCGCGCTTGCGGTGGGGGGCGGGTCGATTGTTGCCAGCTCGGTCAACCTCGCCGGTTATACTCTGCTCGGCGGCACGGCCTCCGGCGGCAACCTGACGTTGCAGAGCACCAGTCACGCGACGAAGGGCGCTATTGATATTGGGGGCAACCTCGACCTCGATAATACCACCAACGCAAATCAGTTTGGACTCGTCACGAAGGACGGCGCGAGGTTTATCCACAATTTCAATTATGGCAACAACGGAACGGTAACGACGGAGGGCGGCAATACCATAGTCGGCGAAAATGCCGGAAACCTCACAATGGGGGGCACGGCATCACAGGCGTATCATAGTTCCTACAACACATTCATGGGGACGAATGCCGGCTCCTCCAACACCACTGGCTACTACAACACATTCATAGGGACGAATGCCGGCTACTTCAACACCACTGGCGTCCAAAACACATTCATGGGGACGCTTGCCGGCTACTCCAACACCACTGGCTACTACAACACATTCATAGGGACGAATGCCGGCTCCTCCAACACCACTGGCTACTACAACACATTCATGGGGACGATTGCCGGCTATTATCTTGCGGACGGATCTACTAGTAATCAGACTAGCGCTAATTCTGTGTTTGTCGGCTTTGACACTAAAGCCGCTGCCGTTGGCGGCACG
>Ga0209542_10020849_pt1 | contig 10332 bp, 18 predicted proteins | sample RifCSPhighO2_01_FD_184028 | JGI IMG/M metagenome (GOLD analysis project Ga0209542, IMG submission 184028) | Soil microbial communities from Rifle, Colorado - Rifle CSP2_plank highO2_0.1 (SPAdes) (version 2) | ecosystem: Environmental > Terrestrial > Deep subsurface > Rock core/Sediment ...
ACTTCTAACGGGATTCATATTTTTTTGCTTTTATGCGCAGTGAGTTGCCGACCACCGCAACGCTCGAGAACGCCATCGCCAGCCCGGCAAAGGCGGGGCTTAGGAGCCAGCCGAATACGGGGTAAAAGAGGCCGCCCGCAAGCGGTATCCCGACGATGTTGAAGAAGAACGCCCAAAACAGGTTTTGCCTGATGCCGCGCATCGTCATTTTTGAGAGCGCAATGGCTTTGACCAGCTTGCCGATGTCGCCATGGAGCAGGGTTATCCCCGCCGTCTCGATGGCGACATCGGTGCCCGTCGACATGGCGACACCGACGTCGGCGGCCGCGAGCGCGGGCGCGTCGTTGACGCCGTCTCCGGCCATCGCGACCACGCGCCCCTGCGCCTGGTATTTTTTTATCGCGTTGAGCTTGTCCTCAGGCGTCACCTCTGCGATTACCTCGTCTATGCCGAGCTGTCCCGCAATGTAGCGGGCGGTGTTTTTATCATCGCCCGTGAGCATTACCACCTTGATGCCGAGCTTGTGCAATCGCGCAACCTCCTCTTGCGCGTTTTCTTTCAGCGTATCCGCGACCATGACGAGCGCGAGCAGTTTTTCTTTAGTGGCAAGGAACACCGGAGTGTTGCCGGCGCGGGTTTCCTTTTCGAGCGCGGGCGCGTCGACGGCAAGCCCCAGGTCCTCCATAAGCCGCGCGCTGCCCGCAAAGTACTCGACCCCTTCCACACTGCCCTTAAGCCCTTTGCCCTTGAGCGCCTCAAACGCGCTTACCGCCGGCAAAGCGATTTTTTTTGCTTCTGCGTAGAACGCGATAGCATGCGCGATAGGATGCTCGGACTTCTTTTCGAGGGCGGCCAGTATAGCCACGGCTTCGTTGTTGTTTTTTTCGGAGAAGTTTTTTATCGATGCTACCTCCGGTTTTCCTTTGGTTAGTGTTCCTGTTTTATCAAGCACCACGGTGTTTACGGTGTGGAGCTTTTGCAGGGTCGCCGCGTCCTTTATAAGTATCCCCTCACGCGCGCCCTTGCCGACGCCGACGATAATCGCGGTCGGCGTGGCAAGCCCGAGCGCGCACGGGCAGGCAATCACGAGGACGCCGACGAACGACACGAGGCCCATCGAGAGCGCCTGCGCAAACCCGAACTGCGGCACTCCGATAAGCAGCCATGCGCCGAGCGACACCACCGCAAGCGCCAGCACTACGGGGACAAAGACGCTCGATATTTTGTCGGCCAGCGCTTGTATCGGCGCGCGGCTGCCCTGCGCCTCCTCAACCATTTTTATGATATGCGCGAGCAGCGTTTCAGATCCGACCTTCGTCGCTCTAAAGGTAAACGAACCGCTAGTGTTGAGCGTGCCGCCGACGACCTGGCTTCCGGCCGTTTTTAAGACCGGCATCGGCTCGCCCGTAATCATCGGCAATAACGCCGTCGAGCGGTATCCTCCCCGCCGGTTTTACGACCAGCAGGTCGCCGCGGACCACTTGGCCGATGGGTATCTCAAGCTCTTTGCCGCCGCGCAGTACGAGCGCCACCTTGGCCTGCAGGTTTAAGAGCTTTTCTATCGCGTCGCCTGTCTTCAGCTTTGAGCGAGCTTCGAGATATTTGCCCAGCGTGATGAACGCGATGACGATAATTGCCACGTCAAAATAAACAACATCGGTGTCGATGTACGCGCGGAGCGGCTCCGCAAACACGACCGCCGCGAGGCTGTAGAAGTAGGCGGCCGAGGTGCCTATGCCGATGAGCGTGTCCATGTTGGCCGCGCCGTAGCGTACGAAACGGTACACGCCCCGCAGGTACGGCTGTCCGACAACAAAGAGCATGTATGTCGCCATCGCAAGCAGGAGATATTGCGGAATAAACTCCCACACCATGCCGAGCGCCGCCAGGGCCGAGAGCGGCATGGCGGCCATCAGTTGGCGTTTCATCGCCGCGAGCTCGGCGAGCTTTTCTTTTTTTGTCTGATTGAGCCCTAAGTGCGCCGCGTGCTCGCTTGCCGACATACCCATTGCTTCTGCCGTCTGCTCCACTGCTATCGAGTAGCCGAGCGGCTCTATAGCCGCTGACAGCTGGTGCGGACTTACTTCTGTGCCGTGCGCGACTTTAGCGGTCTCGGTCGCGTAGTTTACTTCAGCCGAGTGCACTCCTGTTTGTTTTTTGAACGTCTTTTCGATGATGCCCGCGCACGAAGCGCAATGCATCCCTTTGATTTTGTAGGTTTGGGTATCAGTCATGGGGAACGGTTATATAAGCTCCCCTCTCTTTTCGAGCAGTAGGTGATGGATGGTCGATATCCCCGTCCAGATGGCGATGAGCATGAGGATGGCGGCACAAGCGAGCGCATCGGCTTTCGTAATTCCGAATACCAGATTGTCCGCCCCGCCCAACACAGCACCCGCAAACGAGACAATCCCGGCGAGCCCGACAACGACGCTTACTACATGCAGCACTTTTGATAGTTTCATATTTTATATTTTTATTGCTTTTAACCTATAAACTTAAGTATAACCAGAAAGATGAGCGGTAGCGCGCAGCAGATGACCATCATCCACATCATTCCTTTATGATTTCCGTGGTCGTGCATGGTTAGTTATGTTAGCGATTAATACTTTTTACACACTGCACCCTCCCCCTCCGCCGCCCGAACCCGAAGGCGCATCGACCTGCGACAGGATGTTTTGGAACCCTGTGGCGCTTGAGTAGTCGGCGCCGAGTATTTTTTGCGCGGGCACTTGCCTCCAGTCGACCCCTTTTTGCTGCAGATGCGCGGCGATTACCTCATACGTGTCGGGGAACCAGTATGCATTTACCGCAAGCGCGGCGTTGTACATGTCCTGCTCGCTCACCCCCTGGCTAGCCATCATCTGCAGAAGCCCGAGCATTGCCATGCCGTGGTTGCAATCGGGGAAATGGGTTGAGTTGCCGCAACACGGCCGGTATATGCCGCGCGACACGCGGTCAACGAGCTCTTGCTGCTGCGGCGTCAGAGCGATGAGTGCGTGTTTGCCGTAGTGGCTCATGGGGTCGCCCTTGGCAATCGTCCACCCGCCGGTGGAGGCAAAGTTGCCCGCCCCGCCATATGCCGGGTTCATCATTTCCGCCCTGTCCTCAAGAATCGGATTTTTGTTTGCAAGCCCGACCGCCCACAGAAGGTTTAGGAGGCGGCCGGCATTTGCTCTGGTAATTTTGAGCGGAGTGCTTGAGCGGCCGGTAAGCAGGTCGTCGTACTCGCCCGGAAGCTCGCTGCGCTCTTGGTACAAGCGCTTGAGCGCGTCGGGGTCAATCGTACCCGACGCGGCCAGACGGACTCCCAAGTCCCCCCACACGATGGGCAGTACCACTCCGGAGGACGGCGTTACCAACTCTTGGAGGTCCGACTGCGCCGCGGCAGGGGTCTCGTTGCGCTGCGATTGGGAAGCATACACCGCCGCGGCAATGAGCACTCCGGCCAGTACAATGCTTATCGGCGTTTGATATTCGCGAAGCACGTTTTTTGTTTCCATAGATTATTCGTCACAGCAGTCGGCGAGCTTTGACACAAGGTCTTCGAGCGTCGCACTCCCGGCCGCCGTGTTTTTAATGGTCGAACCGCTGATAAGTTCGAGTTTGAGCGCCCAAAATATCGAGTAGACTTTGTAGGCCTTCTCAAACATCTGTTTTGCTTCAGGCTTCTTCCCCTCCGACTGCAGCTTGTTGCCGACTTCTACGAGGCGCATGGTAGTGGAGAGCAGGTGCTTGGATATGCACCAGGTCTCGCCCTCATGCTGCGGCATGAGCTTTGAGAGCAGTTCTTTGCGCATATCGCGCACCTCCTGCGACGTGTCGAAGTACGCGTCGTTGCCCACTTTGACGCCGGTAAAGAAGAAGTGCTCCTCAAGCGAGATGAGGTTCATCACGGCCAAACTCAAATCCTCGGCGGTCGAGAGGTCGACGCCGCTTTTTTGTTTGAGTGCCGCAATTTTGGAGAGAAACTCCTCTAGCGATGGTTTTTGTTCGTCCATAGGTTTAGTGTGATTAGATGATAAGAATGATCGCGCCCAAGACTACCATCGCGACGCCCGCCACGAGGCGCACGCGCGGAAGGTGGTCCCGCTTCCACTCCTGCATTTTGCCGACCGTCGTTTTGTCGGAGGCGACGATAAGCACCAACACGAGCGGGACGATGAGCACGAGGTTGTAGAACAGCAGATACCAGAACCCCGCGAGGTACGTCACCTGGTCACGCAGGAGGCCGATGACCATGAGGTACGGACCGCCCATGCAGGGGAATTGGCAGATGCCGACCAGGATACCGAGCCCGAACGCCGCCGCAAACGAGGTGCGCTCCAGAAGCCGCGCCATGGGGCCGTGCGCTACCGACGGCAGCTTCAGTTTGACCGGCATATTTGGGAAGAACCGGTTGAGGAGTGTAATGATTCCGAAGACGATGAGTAGTGTCGCGCCGAGCTTTCCCATGAAGTGGGGCGTGTTGAAGAGGTGTAAGACCTGGAGAAGCCCAAGCCCGATGGTGAAGTACGCGGCGAAGATGCCAGCAATGTAGAAGGCGCCTATTTTGATGATTTTGTCGCGCGCGAGCTGGAGCCCGAACAGGAACGCTATGGTGATAAGGAGGATAGAGAACGAGCACGGATGCACGCTGTCCAGCAGCGAGGAAGCAAAAACGAGCGGCAAGAGCCATGCCCCCCCGCCGCTCGCACCCCATATCAAGGTCGCGGTCGCAGGACTGAACTTAAGGATGAGGATTCCAATAATGAACGCGCCCACCGCGGTAGCAATGATAAGAATGCGCTTCATATTACGGGGTGACGACCGCCTTAACTTCAAGCTGGAGTGTGTTGCCGCTCTCGTCGGTAAGTATGGCGAAGCGGTTGATCCGCCCAACTCCGGCGGGGCCGTGCGCGTTGGGGTTGTAGATAACGCGGATGGTGCGGCTTTCGCCCGCCTTGATCAGTTCATTAGCCGGCGGCACATACCCCATGCCCGGCATGCGGAAGGGCCCTTTGGCGCTGCCGTCCGGCTCGACAATGAATGCGGTCGTGCACATGCAAGAGGTGACCAGTGTGGGCACCATGATGTCTTTGCTAGTTGGGTTGGTTATGGTGAAGTCGTGGCTCACGTCGCCGTTCTTCATCGAGATAGTGCCGAAGTCGTAGAGCAACTCAGAAGCGGCGAGCAGGCCTCCGGCGCTTGACCCACCGACATTTTGTACAGAAGCCGCCGTGCCACCTTTGCCGGCATAGCCCCAGGCGAACAGGCCTGCAAATACAAGAACGGCCGCGAGCACGGTGATTATTGTTGTTGATTTCATGTTGAGATGGTGATTGAATAGGTAACGCAAAAACCCGCGAACAAGCGCGAGTGTAAGCGCAATAAAAGGCGTCGCCTTTTATTGCGCTCTTATGCCTGCGAGGGGCTATGTTCAAACAATGAAAGCCAACGGATTGCTTTTTTATTCTGCGGGGTAGAGGGTGGAGAGCGATATAAATGCCCCCTAACGAGGCGCGGCTCAAGCAGGCGCGGATGAACGGAAAACAACAGAGCGACTGCGAGCACAAGGAGCAGGAGTTCGGTCGATAGTTGCTGCGCGGTGGCCGCGAACATTTGCTGCCACTCCGACAGGTGTTGCAGAGGATTCATCGCGCATAACACCGGCGCGCCCATGTACGGGCAATTGGACGCCGCGCTATCATCCATCATTTGAGTGGCAAAAACCCCGCCGGTGTTGACCATAAGGAAAAGGGCTATGAGGAGCCCAAACACAAGCCTTTTCTTGCCAAAAGCACTAGCCATGAGGTTAGTATACTATATTTTGGTGCTATCATTCAAGACATGCAGGAACTGCTCCTTCTTTTGCATCCGACGTTCGGGGTACTGGGCATCATCGCGGCGGTGTGGGTGTTTGTCGAGGTGCTCAACTCCTCGCCGCGTAACCATACGCGGATAAAAGTCGCGGCGCTCTTGGTCGCGCTCTGCATGGTGCTCGCGTGGATAAGCGGCGGCTATCTCTACGTTTTTTACTACGCCGCGGACAAAGCACTCATACTTAAAGGGCCGTGGCCTTTTGCCCATACGTTTTTTATGGAGGTCAAAGAGCACTTGTTCTTTATTACGCTCATACTCTCGCTCTTCCTACCTCTGGCCGCATGGAGTAAAAATCTTGCAACGCACGCGCCCTCGCGCACAGTGGTGCTTTGGGCGGCGGCGCTCGTCGTGCTCTCCGGCCTCGCTATCGAGGGCGCCGGCGCCGCGGTAGCGCTCGGAGTCAAGATGGCGTTGGCGGCCGGCGTAACCTTTTAAAAGAAATCCATGGAACAAGACCTCAACCAAATAGACAGAAAGACCGCCGGCTTCGGCGTCGCGGCCGCCGCGGCTATTGTCTTTAGTACCCTCCTCGCCGTCGCCAAAGAGTTTTCTCCCGCGCTCAAAGCCGCAATGAAGGCGGCATCGGGGCACCACTGGATTACGCATGGGGTGGTGGTGCTGGCGCTCTTCCTTATCCTCGGCTGGTTGTTGTCAAAAACAAACCTGCGCATGAGCGGCAAGCGGCTCGCGTGGAAACTCGTCCTTGCAACCCTCCTCGGAGGCCTCGGCCTCATCATCCTGTTTTTGTTTGTTTAAATCAGACACCGTGGTATACTCGGCCAACAACGAAATCACTTGGATACTACTCGCGTCAATCATCAAATACGGGCAAAGGAGGTGCGGGTCTTGGGCCCCGAGGGAGAGAATTTTGGGGTTTTGCCCCTCTCTGACGCCATTGCCAAAGCACAGGAGTTTGGCCTCGACCTTATTGAGGTCAGCCCCAACGCGGTGCCGCCGGTTGCAAAAGTAATGGAATATGGTAAATTCCAATACGAGCAGCAGAAAAAACGCCGAGAAATAAAGGCCAAATCCCACACGACCGAGACAAAGTCTGTCCAGGTCAAGATAGGCACCGGCGATCACGACATGCAGCTTAAGGCCAAAAAGGCGGCCGCCTGGCTTGGCGAGGGCCACCGGGTCAAGGTAGACCTGTTTTTGTGGGGGCGGTACAAGTATATGGAGTTTGCCTTCCTCAAGGAGAGGTTGGAGCGGTTCCTCAAACTGATACCCGCCGACTACAAACTGGCCGACCCTATATCGAAGAGCCCCAAAGGGCTCGCGACGACGCTCGAGAGAGCAAAAAAATCATGAAAACCAACAAGTCATTTTCAAAAAGAATTAAAGTTACCCGCACGGGGAAGCTTGTTTCGCGCAAGCCGGGCAAGAACCACTTTAATGCCAAGGAGGGCCGCTCCAACCAGATGGCGGGCAACCGCAGCCAGCAGCTGCCGGTAGAGATGATGACGAGCAAGGTCATGCAGCGTTATATTGGCAACCCCCGCAAACAATAAGTTCCAAATTACAAGCACCAAATAACAAACAAATTAAAAAGTACAAAATCAAAAGGTTTGAAATTTGTGATTTGAGATTTGATATTTAATTAAGATATGGCCAGAGTTAAAGGAGGAATAACATCGAATAAACGCCGCAAAAATATCTTGGCAATGACCAAGGGCTACCGCCATGGCCGCTCGACAAAGAAGCGCCAGGCGCGCGAGGCGATATTCCACGCGGGCAAGTACGCCTTTGCCCACCGCCGCGACAAAAAGAACGACTTTAAGCGCCTCTGGAACGTGCGCATCAACGCGGCGCTGCGCGAGATAGACGCCAAACTTTCCTACTCCAAATTTATAGGCGCGGCCAACAAAAAGGGCCTTGAAATAAATTCCAAAATGCTCGCCGAACTCGCCGAAACCAATCCCGCAACCTTCGCCCGCCTCGTCACCCAAGTCCGTTAACTATTTGCCGCGCGGGGGCGGGATGTCCAGGTCTTTGCAGATTTTTCGACTTAGCCACGGGCCGATGTCCGAGTGCCGCGGCACGGAACTTTCGCGATTGTTGGCCACATTTTTATATACAGTGTGGTTGGCGCCTTCGCGCAAAAAGAAACACCTATGCTTTTCAATATGGGCGACCAAATTGCGTCGCTTCATGCGGCTCGAACAACAAAACGCTCGCGGCGTATTTTTCCCTTGTAGGTCCTTTCTGACAGTTCTCGATTTGTCTCAAGCACAAGATGAAGTGCTTCGCGTAAATTTTCACGCGCCTCTTTGAGCGTGCGCCCCTGCGTATTGACACCCGGAATTTCTTCTATCCACGCAGCTATCCACTTGCCGTCTTTTTTAAATGCAGCCGTGTACATAACTACAGTATAGCACAATCGCAGTTTTTACTGCTCGATAGTGATGGGCGGGAGGGCCGGAGAGGTGGGGTCGAAGCGGAAGGAGGCTCTGTTTATTTTGTCTTTATTGACCATCTCGATGACGCGCTCCACGAGCGCTTTTGGGTCGGAGTCGAAGAGGATGCGGTCGTTGGCGCGGTGGCCCTTTTCCAAAATATATTTTATTTCTTCGTCGGTGTCCCAATCGGCCTCCAACACGCCGATGGGCTTTTGGTCCTCAAACGCGATGGTGAACTCGTGTATCGTGCCGATGCGCCCGCACCCAAAGAGCACCGCGTCGCTGGAGCGCGTCAAAATGAGGTCGCGGCCGGGGTAGCCGAAGCCGGTGTAGACGATCATGTCCAGATATTCGACCGGCAAGTTGTATTGCTCGATATGCTCCTTTTCTGAATTGGCCGGGGAAAAGCCGATGGTGTAGCCTTTTTCCTCCTTGGCGCCCATCGCCGCCCACAGGGGGAAGCCGGTCGTCGCTCCGTTGACCAACACCGCTTTGTGCCGGGCGACCTCGCGCCCGAGTTCGATGCCCTTGTCGTACGCGTCTATGCCGCAGTGCCCCGTTTCGGCCGCGCCGCTGACGCAGAGTTTGATTTGGAGATGCGTATGTTCCGGGTCCACAGACTTAGTGTAGCACTAAGTAAGCACCAAAACTCAAGCACCAAATCACAAACAAATACAAAATTACAAATACAAAAACGAAAACCGGCATCCTTAGGATGCCGATTCTGCCTTGCGTATCATTTGAAGTTCGGGGATGATGGCACCGTTCTTCATAGTGAGCTGGTGATCGAGGTCGCGCTGACCAGTTTCTTCAAAGCCGAGGTGGCGGTAAAATCCGATGGCTTTTGTATTATAAACCGCTGCCCACAGTTCGATGTCCCGCTGCGGATCGAGGTGCTTGCGCCCCTCTTGCCACAAGGCAGTACCGACACCCTTCCCTTGGCATTCAGGAGTAATGTAGAGGGCCTGCAGTTGGTTCTTTTCGGTGTTGTTGATGACTGTGCAATAACCAATCACTCTGTTACCATCTTTAGCAACAAGCCTCATTTCTCCAGGTTGCGGAGAAGCAAGTAAAGCTCGCCGTTTCGCTACCATGGCCGGTGTTCTCCTACTGCGGAACCGAGCTTCGATGTCTTCAGCAGTAACCCTAAACTCATCGTTGGGATACGTTGCGAGCCAGGCTTGGTACTGAACTTCGTCTATACCCCCAACATCATCAGGGGTTGCCCGGACAATGCTTATCAATGCGTTTATTTTGCTCATGACTGTCCTCTTTTTTCCAAAAATACTATATCACACTATCTAAAATTTTGCAATCATTGCGCTAAAGATGCGGAGGAGCTCAGTGGATTCTTGGATTAGTTTGTCCCGCCCCCCTACCAAATTGGGCGGCAAATTTTCGAACATTTGTAGCCAATAGCGCGACTCTTTTGCCTCTTTGCGGCAGATTTTTGCCCGCATCACAAAATCTTTTTTGCTCAAAGACTCATTCGCCTCAATATAATTTGCTCCGACAGAACCCGACGACCGCACTAATTGCTTTCCATCTTCTACAAAAGCAGTATTCTTGGGCAACTTACCCACAAAAGCCCGCACATCACGGGCAAACCGAGCGGTCCGTTCCTCCAAATCATATTTAGGCTTGTTTGGGATTTTTGTCTCCATTTGATTTTTTGGATTTGTTTGTTATTTGATGCTTGTGTTTTGTTATTTAGAAGTTCAACACAACCTTCTGCCCCGCTTCAGGTGCTGTTGCTTTTACTCCGAGATAATCCCTTATGCGTTGCACAAGGAAAGCTGATGCGGCGGGTTCGGCGTGCACCACAAAGATTTCCTCCGCACTTTCTGCGGCTTTGTTGGCAAACTCCAGCAGGCCCTCGCTGTCGCGGTGCGCCGAGTATCCGTAGAGCGTCTCGACTTTGGCGCGGACAGGAATTTTTTCTTTGTGATGCTCGAGATACTTGGCGCCCTCTATGAGCCGCCGACCCAATGTCCCGGCCGCCTGGTAGCCCACAATAAGCAAAGTTGATTTTGGGTCGGGCAACACTACGCGCTCGTGCCCGACGACGCGC